>ERZ772909.1817-NODE-1817-length-11360-cov-12.188501_pt1 | contig 11360 bp, 10 predicted proteins | sample MGYA00511137_ERZ772909 | MGnify/ENA primary metagenome ERZ772909 (study PRJEB29015, sample SAMEA2738095) | human oral metagenome | biome: human oral; feature: human-associated habitat; material: saliva | place: China | collected 2270 ... | reverse complement strand
TCGGGTGGTAGGTGACGGTGTGGGGGAAGTAGGCGCCCACATCCTCCAGGCCGAGGACATCGGTGATGAGCTCGGTCAGGTCGTAGGTGTGCTGGGCGATGAGCTGGGACTTCTTGGCCAGCTCGTGGTCGCCCACGTGCTCGGCGACGACCTTCTGCTCGTGGCGCGCTGCACCGGTGCAGGAGCCGGAGGGGACGACGATGGCGTCCCACTGGCCGTCGAGCACGGGCTCGAAGGTCTTGACGTGGTTGCGGGTAATCTTCGCGGCGTCTTCGAAGTAGCCGGTGTTTGCATGCATCTGTCCGCAGCAGACCTGGTCTTCGGGGAAGACGACCTCGTGGCCGAGGCGTTCAAGCAGGGTCACTGTGGCCTGGGCAGCCTGGGGGAACATGACGTCTGCCAGGCAGGTGGAAAAGAGAGCGATGCGCACTGGGGGATCCTTCCTCGTGGGTGCTGTCCAACTCAGGTTATGACTGGGTCCGAGGTCCCAGCGACCGTTTTTGTGCAGACAACTGAGGCGAGGTCGATTTATCCGCTATTTTTTGCGGAAAAATCTCCCCGAGTTATCAACGAAAATTAGCCTCTCATTGGGCGTTTTAGGACCTTCGGGGCGTGACTTAGCTCAGGGTGAGTTTTCGTTTTTCAGTTTTGCGATGGTTGCGTGTGCGCAAGAGGTCGCCCCTGCCTCGAAAATGGACGAGGCCGGGGCCGGGAAGCGGGGAGCGGAGGCGCCGGGGGACGGGCGTGGCGGTGCCTCCAAGCCGCTGGTTCGAGCGGTAGGACAGGTCAGCCGTTGACGCCTTTGCCGGTCATGACGACGAGATGGCAGTCGGGAGAAATAGCTAGATCGGTGACGCTGAAGGAGTCGGTTGAATTCGGGTAGCTGTGTGCTGCGGTGTCCAGGATCGTGTTGGCACGGTCATGCGAACGGTGCGAAGCGTGGGTCTTGGGTGCCTGCGGACCGTGAATTATCGTGCGCGAATGGGTTGCACGCAGCGGCGAGTGCCGCGATGCTCATCAGAGATGCCAGAACCTTGAGAGTGGGTTTCATGAGCGTCTTCCAATAGCCGGTCAAAGGCGGGGAATTAGGGGTGGCCGATCGCTGTGAGGACGAGCAGCTGGCAGTCCTTGGACACCGCTATAGCGCTGATGGGCAGGGTTCTGAAATCGCTATTCCCCTTACCCTTCTCAGGGGGAAGGATGGCGTTAGCATGCTCGGGGTTAATCGTCGAGAAATGGCAGTTCTTGGGCACGAGCTTGTGGAGCCGCGGATCGATTCCGGGCAGAACGCTCGCGTCCCCGGTCGCCCCTTCCATGAGGGCGTCGATCGTCGTGGTGGGGACGGTGGCGACTCCGGTCAACCAGTATTCGGGATCCTGTTCGAGAGCGTGGAGGATCCCTGAATGGGTGCGAGCGGTGACCACGTTGCCGTTGGTTGCTTGCATTCCCGGCCAGCGCTCGTTGAACGAGTCGAGGCGAGTCTGTACCTTCGTCTCGCGGTCGCTCGTATAGGTAAATGGGGCGAATCGCGGGTCCTGCAAACCGCTCACGTGCGAATAATCGTTCGCGAACGGGTTGCACGCGGCGGCGAGTGCCGCGACCATGAGGAGCGGCATGAGGGCCTTGAGTGGGTGCTTCATGTTTATCCTTGGCGGATCCTTCGGTCGTTCCATGACGAGGCCGGGGCGGGCTCGAGCGGAGGATCGGGAGAGCCGCGGGGCTCAGGAGAGGCCGAGTGCGGTGAACACGAGAAGGTGGCAGTCCTTGGACACGGCTAGCGCTTGTATGTCCATGGGGCCGAAATCGTGTGGGATCTTCTCCTTATCCGGTGCGAGGGCCTTGTCCGCAAACTTCGGGTCGATCGTGGTGAACTCGCAGTCCTGTGGGACAAACTCGTAAAGATGAGGATAGATGCCGGGCAGGAGTGTGTCGGTGGCGGCCCCCTCCGCGAGGAGCTGGATCGTCTCGTCGGGAACGGTCACAACAGCGGTCAGCCAGAACTCGGGGTCCTGGTCGGGGAGGAGCCCTGTTTGGCTGGAGTAAGCGATGGTGAGGTGCGCCTCGCTTGCCTCCATATTTGGCCAACGTACGTTCACGGAGTCGGTTTGATCCTTGACGGTGGGCTCTTCATCGCTTCTGAAGACGAACTCAGAGAAACGCGGGTCCTTCGGGTACTGAGGAGCCGCCTTGTGGGCGAACGGGTTGCATGCGGCGGCGAGCGCCGCGATGGCGAGCAAGGGAAGGGACAGCCGAAAGAGTGACTTCATTGATCAAGCTCCGAAATACATCGAGATGTACACGTAGTTTCCGCAGATGGCTACGTCTGTCGGATGATGGCTGATTCCAAGAAAAGACTGCAGCTCATGACCCGTATACCAGGTTTCATCTTTGAGATGGGCGAAAGAGTCGGGCAGGAGAATCTCCTTAGTATATTGGCCCGTACAGTGCTCGGAAAGCATGTCGCGCCAATCGTCCTTTGCGCATGCAAGTATTGTAAATAGTCGATCTGAGGGGCCGGGCAGTGTTTCCTCCACGATGAGAGTGACATCCCGATCTAGTATTTCAAAGTACTCGTGTACGGGAAAGAGCTGGTCCAAGCCATCCATGGAAAGTAGTTGTGATGTCTTCATCGGTTTCTGCCCCTAAGTCGTCGTCCGCTCTCGCTTTCTGTGGTATCGGTTGGGAGTGTTGGTGGCTGTTCGCCAACTTTCCACGTGTATGTCTGAGTCAAGCTGCCGCTAGTCTCGAAGCTCTTTGCCCAGCCGAGTTCTTCAAAACGCCCATTGACCGCGTCAGGTGTTTTTGAGTCGATGTCGGCTTTGCCTCTATCAAAGTTGTATTTATCACGAGCGTGAACGGTCACTGTTGCGGTGACGGTGTCCCCCGACACCGTCACGTTTGTCGTCGTGTAATTCGTGTGGCCGCCGATTGTTTTGCGCCAGTTTTCGGTTACCGGATAGGGGCCCTCTGAAGTTGCAGGGGAGTAGAGTGTAGTTTCAGTCATTCCGGCAGTGGCAGCTTCGTTTGCGGCCTGGAGTGAGTCATTAACGCGTGCGTTCACGCGGTTGCGGACACCAGCATCCTCTTCGTAGGCTCTCTCGTAATCAAATGTCTTTGGAGTGCCGGTATTATCGCGGAAATGTGCGTAGAAGTCAGCGGCATCCGGGATGTTTTTGATCCCTCGGGCCCCGACATCAAGCATCACTTGCCATTTCGCCCAGTTTACGTGGTCTTGGAAAGTATCCTGTCCCGCTTTTGAACCATGAGGAAAGTCATTGTCCCAGAGGATCTTTCGGTCGGGTTCAATAGTCGAGAAGCCGCCTGACGTCGTGTATGGGGTAATATCTCCGCCGGAATTGATAGCTGCCTGAAGATCATATCGGTCGAACGTGTTGACTAGGGCCAGCAGCTGAACTTGCATCTTCATAGCTGCAAGGAACCTCGCACCTATTTGAGCCGGAGAAAGCATGTCGAGCAGTCGGTGAGAGGGACGCACTCTCCAGGTATCGGAAACATCAAAATCTGCTAGTTCTATTCGGTTAACGCTATCGATAACGTTGCGTTGGAGTTGCTGCTTGTTGGTACGGTAGGTGGTGATGGCCGCCTGTGTCTGCTGGATCGACGTGATGTGATCGTTGATCTTCTGCTCGAGCGCATCCAGCTTGGCGATCATCGCCTGGGCGCTCTGTCCCTGCATGCCTGACGCGATTGTTTCCTTCGCGTGGGCGATGTCGTCTAGCTTCTCCTGATTCGCTCGCAGCTGCTCGCCAAGTTGCTCGATGGTGGCGGTAAAAGATCTTAAATCGAGCGCGTAGAGCTTGGTTTTCGTCATCATCTGTGTCATCCCCCCGCAACTGTGCTGAAGGAATCGACAAGCACGTTCTCCATCGCCTCGAACTCCCGAAGCGTCTCCAGCATGCCAGAGTGCATTGCCTTGAGCTCGTCCTGGATCGCGGCCTCTGCATTGTTGGGGTTGTTGATCGGCCCGCTGATCCTCTGCGCGTAGACGTGGCTGCACGGGTCTCCCGTTGGGGGCGTGACCGTGGTGCAGGTTGCCGCTTCGTCGACGTATTGCGCGGCCGTGCGTAAGGCGTCGCTCGAAAAACTCAAGTCAGGCACTGGCGTCTCCTTTGTCCGTACTTCTGATGGGAGCCTACAAGGGGGAGGTCCCGGGAAGCAACTTGCTTCCCGGGACCTCCCGAGCCCATGAGCCGCCGATTAGTGCGGCATGTAGGCGCCGAGCCAGCCCTGGGATGCGATGAATACCAGTGCGCACAGCACCAGGAGCAGGCCGATCGAATAGGGGGCGGCCTTCTTGAGGATCTCCGCGTCGGAACCCTCCGAATCGACGGAGGAGGCGGCGATCGCGAGGTTCTGCGGGGACACGATCTTGCCGATGCCGCCGCCGATGGTGTTGGCGGCCAGCAGGATGGACGGGTCGAGGCCCGCACCCGCAGCGGCGGTGGACTGCAGGTTCGCGAAGAGCGCGCCCGCCGAGGTCGCGGAACCTGCGACGGCGGTGCCGATCCAGCCCAGGATGGGGGAGAGGAACGCGAAGGCAGCACCCGTGGTCGCCAGGGCGGCACCGATGGAGGTGGTCTGGCCCGAGAAGTTCATGACGAAGGCCAGCGCCATGACGGAGGCGATGGTCAGGATCGCCATGCGCAGCGAGTAGATGGTGCGCGGCAGGACCGTGAACATCTCACCCACGGAGGTCTGGAAGCGACCGTTCGAGGAGTTCGTGCCGTACACGATGGCGACGATGATGCCGGTGACGAAGATCCAGGTGCCGGGATTGGACAGGATCGACAGCGAGTAGATCGCGGCGCTTGAGGGGGTGCCGTCGGCGGTCAGCAGGTTGCCGTAGACGCCGGGCCAGTGGATCTTGACATCCGTGGAGGAGAAGAAAGCAGCGACGGGCTTGGCCAGCTTCGTGATCGCAATGATGACGACGACGAGGACGTAGGGCAGCAGGGCCAGGCCGATGCGCGACCCGGTGGGCTTGTCGGATTCGTCGGTCGTCGTGGCGAATTCCCCGGGGGTCGTGGGACCCCAGAAGAGGAGGAAGACGTAGCAGGCGGCGAAGCCGAGGAGGGAGGCGACGACCGCGGTCAGCTCGTAGGAAACGGAAGGAGTGAAGAAGTGGCCGACGCCGGCTGCGGCACCCGCGACGAGGGCGAGGGGCCAGAGCTGGCGCACGCCGCGCCCGCCGTCCAGGATGAACAGCATCAGGAACGGGATGAACAGACAGAAGATCCAGGTCAGGTGGCCCATGTCGCCTGCGACGACGACGGGTTCAGCGCCGCCGAGCTTGCCGGCGGTCGTCGTGGGGATGGCCATAGCGCCGAAGCCGACGTTGATGGCGTTGCCGACGACGGTGACGACGGCTGCCTTGATCTTCGGGACACCCAAGGTCACGAGCATGGCGCAGGTGATGGCCACGGGCGCGCCGAAGCCAGCCAGGCCCTCGAGCAGGCCGCAGAAGCACCAGGCGACGAGGAGTGCCTGGGCGCGCTGGTCGCCGCGACCGATCGTGTTGAACACGGCCTTGAGATCGGATGATCGGCCCGACTTTTCCGTGAGGTTGTAGAGCCACACGGCCGCGATGATGATGTAGATGATGGGCATGAAGCCCATGGCCGCGCCCTGCGTGCCGGCCAGGAGCGCCATGCCGATGGGCATCTTGAACGCGAGGACCGCGATGACGAGGGACGTGACGAGCGAGATGATCGCGCACCAGTGGGTGGCGACCTTGAACACGCCCATGAGGACGAAGAAGAGGACGAGGGGGAGAAGGCCGACGATGGCCGTCAGGAAGACGTTGCCCGCGACGGACGTCGTCGAGGGGGTAAAGGATTGGGCTAACAACAAGGGGGTCATGACTGCTCCGCGCGTCGTTGTGTGGGACATTGGACCTATTTATCATGACATATGAATGGCGCGATTGACGAATGTTGGCGCGGATTTTCAGGCCGTTGGTCCTTGACGCATCCGACGTGTCCGGGTGATGCGTCGTCGGATCGTCGCGCCGCATCTCACGTCCAGTATGCGCAGCCCTCTCTCACGTGACCAGGAGCGTCGATAGACTACGAAGTGTGAAGACTACATCTGACGTTCCCGTTCCCACCGGCTCGCGCATGCCTATTGGCAAGTACCGCGCGTTCCTGGATACGAATCCGATCAACCTGCCGGATCGCCAGTGGCCCTCCAAGCGCATCACGAAGGCGCCGCGCTGGATGTCTACCGACCTGCGCGACGGCAACCAGGCCCTCATCGAGCCGATGGACCCGGCTCGCAAGCGTCGCATGTTCGACTTGCTCATCAAGCTGGGCTACAAGGAGATCGAGATCGGTTTCCCCGCGGCCTCACAGACCGACTACGACTTCGTGCGCTCCCTGATCGAGGACGACGCGGTGCCCGAGGATGTGACGATCTCGGTGCTCACGCAGTCTCGCCCCGAGCTGATCGAACGCACGGTCGAGGCCATGGTCGGCTTCCCGCGCGCGACCGTGCACCTCTACAATGCGACGGCTCCCGTGTTCCGCGAGGTCGTCTTCCACGCTGATAAGGCGCAGACGGTTGAGCTCGCTCAGTCCGGTGCGCGCGAGATTATTGCGCAGGCTGAGAAGCGCCTGGGTGATGAGACGATTTTTGGCTTCGAGTACTCTCCGGAGATTTTTGTCGACACGGAGCTGGACTTCGCCCTCGATGTGTGTGAGTCCGTCATGGACGTCTGGGAGCCGGGCGAGGGACGCGAGATTGTCCTGAACCTGCCGTCCACGGTCGAGCGTGCGACCCCGAACGTGTTCGCTGATCAGATCGAGTGGATGAGCCGCAACCTGAGCCGCCGCGAGTACGTGGCGCTGTCCGTGCACCCGCACAATGACCGCGGCACGGGCGTGGCGACGGCTGAGCTGGCGCTGCTGGCCGGCGCGGATCGTATCGAGGGTTGCCTGCTGGGCCAGGGCGAGCGCACCGGCAACGTCGACCTGCTGACGCTGGGCCTGAACCTGTTCAGCCAGGGTATCGATCCGGGCATTGACTTCTCGGACGTGGATGCTATCCGCCGCACGGTGGAGTACTGCACGCAGATGGAGACGTCCCCGCGTGCCCCCTACGTCGGCGACCTCGTTTATACGAGTTTCTCCGGCTCGCACCAGGATGCGATTAAGAAGGGCTTCACCGCCCGCAAGGCCAAGGTCGACGCGGCCGGCGGCGACGAGAACGCTGTCGTGTGGGAGCTGCCCTACCTGCCGATCGACCCACACGACGTGGGCCGCTCCTACGAGGCCGTGGTGCGCGTGAATTCGCAGTCCGGCAAGGGCGGTGTCGCCTACCTCATGTCGACCGCGCACTCCCTGGAGCTTCCGCGCCGCCTGCAGGTGGAGTTCTCCCGCATCGTTCAGCGTCACACGGACACCTACGGCGGCGAGATCAACGCGGCGACGCTGTGGAAGATCTTCGCGGACGAGTACCTGCCCACCAGCGCCGCTCCCGGCCTGGAGCCGTGGGGCCGTTTCGAGATGCGTTCTTCGCAGGTGTCCTCTATCGACGACGAACACGTCGAGCTCAATGCGACGCTCATCGACGGTGGCGAGTCCGTGAAGGTCCAAGCGGTGGGTACGGGTCCGATCGACGCCTTCGTCTCGGCGCTGCACGAGTTCGACCTGGACGTGCGTATCCTCGACTACTCTGAGCACGCGATGAGCCAGGGCCGCGACGCGCGCGCCGCAGCCTACGTGGAGGCAGCCGTGGATGGCCAGATCGTGTGGGGTGTCGGTATCGACTCCTCGATCACGCGCGCCTCGTACAAGGCCGTTATTTCGGCGGTCAACCGCGCCCTGCGCTGAGCGCATCGACATAAGAAACACCGGCCTCGTCCCAATGAGCGAGGCCGGTGTTTTGCTGCGCGTCAGGCGCGTGCCGAGGTCATGGTTGGCTTCTGCGTGAATATGGTGAGCGCGTGCAGTACCTGGCCGTCGAGGATGCGGGAGATCCTCTCTGTGAGGATATAGGGGTCGGAACTCATGCCGGAAGCCAGCCACTGGCTGACGTGTCCGAGCACGCAGAGCGTGAAGTGGTCGGCGATGAACACGCGGTCGCCCTCGGTGACTCGCAGGTCTTGGCTCAGCTCGTCAACGATGGGTTCCATGACGGAGTGTAGCTGCTTGTAGAGGAAGATCTGGAATTCCTCCATGCCGAGCGAGGAGAGGACCGAGCGGGTCTCCTCCGGGTGGGACTGCATCCACACGAGCACGGCGAGCAGTCCGTCGGACCATTCGTCGTAGGTGGAGTGGGTGGCGACCTGGTTGCCGACCTCGCGCTTAAAGACCCACACGGTCAGGTCGCGAATGTCGGAAAAATGATAGTAAAAGGCCTGACGGGTCACGCCGGCGGCGCGCGTGAGACCGGAGACTGTCACCTTAGACAGGGGTGTGGTTGTCAGCGCGTCGCGTAAGGCGCGCGCGAGTGCCGTTTTGGCATCAGGATGGGGCATCAGAAGTCCTCGTCAGCGGTAAAAGAGAGGTTACGTGCGGACTGTACATGTCAGAATGCGGAACCGCTAGATACCGCGCCTAGACACAGTTGCCTGTTTGGGTAGCGTGTCCTCTCTTACACGTGAATACGCTGCATATTTTGTGTCTTGACACCATGTTCTGACCGTAATCAAGAAGTTACATTTGGCATTGTAGTAAAGCTTTGCCGCTGTGTCATGCGTGGTGTGTGGGGTCGTTGTTGTGCCCCTTCCTTGGTTGCCTGGTCAGGTTATGGTGCAGGGGTTGTCGTCACAGGGGAGTGTGGGGAGGTGTGTAGAAAGAATCCGGGTGATAGGACATCTTGTGTTGCTGGGGTGGGTCCCTTGTGTCCCTTGGTGTGGCCTTCTCATCCGCACGTGGGCCTGCTATTCCGAGCCTGGGCAACCCCGCCCACATGCGGAATAGGCGGCCCGCGTGTGGGATAGCCGGTTGATGTGCGGAACAGGCGGACCGCGTGCAGGAGGAGGTGGCCCTACACCAGGCTCGCCGCATCGCGCGCGAACCCGCTATGCGGAGCCTGGGCCTTCTCATCCGCACGTGGACCCGCTATTCCGAGCCTGGGCAACCCCGCCCACATGCGGAATAGGCGGCCCGCGTGCGGGACAGGTGGTCCGCGTGCGGGATGCGAGGGAGCCCGAGTCGTTGTCGCATGCGGCCAATCCGTGACGGATCGTGGGGCAGCCGCGCACGCTCGCGATGCAGTATGTGCATAGACGAGACAATTGCAACCGACGACGGCGTCGACTTTTCTGTACTGGCGAGGTTGAAAAGTCACCCTTCCAGCAATATGTAGTGTCCTATTGCTCTAAAACCCCGGCCTCGTCGATGTGGACGAGGCCGGGGTGGGGCAAGCTGTGCACCTTCGCGCGGTTGGTGGGAGGTCCGCGTTACTGTGCCAGGCGCGCCAGAGCCGGGGTGGTTTGGTCGGTCATGAGGACGCGCATGCGAGCGATCGCCAGTGAGGGATTGACCTCCAGGCCGGAGAGCATCCACTGGGCGATGTGGGCGGTGGTTGCCAGGGCGAAGTGCTGGGCGACGACGTCGCGCGCGGTGGCCGTGGCCGTACCGGGCAGGCGAGACTCGATGAGTTCCTGGATGTGTGAGGCAAAGAAGGCCCACAGGTCATTCGGCTCGATGGTCTTCATTGCGGAGGCGGTTTCGTCACGATGGTCATGCATCCACAGCATCGTCGTCTCGATGGCGTCGAGCCATTCTCCCGAACCGGTGGTCAGGCGGGCTGTGACCTCCTCGCGGAAAACCCAGGAATTGAGGTCGTTAAGCGAGCTGAAGTGGTAGTAGAAGGCTTGACGGGTGACCCCCGCAGCGCGTGTCAGTGCGCTGACAGAGATCTTTGACAGCGGCATTTGCGTCAGTGCCTGACGCAGCGCAGTACCAAGCTTTTCACGGGCATCAATCGGGGGAGCCATATCTTTCCTTCCTTCGACGGTTACGAGTAAACCATACCACTTACGAGAAAACTATCTACTCGAAAACTACCTTCAAGGTGTTAGACCGACCACGCTGTCAGTTTCTCATACTTTGTTGACAACGCCCACAGATAGACTTGTCGGTGATTCTTACACCACACTTCACAACGAATTTCGCTGGTCGCGACGCCCCGAGCGCGAGGCAACCCCGGCCTCGTACCCGTGACACAATGTGTCCGTGATGAAGTCCTATCGAGACGAGACGATCGTCCTGCGCACCCACAAGCTGGGCGAAGCCGACCGCATCATCACCCTGCTCACTGCCGAACACGGTCAAGTCCGCGCCGTCGCCAAGGGCGTACGCAAGACGACCTCGAAGTTCGGTGCGCGCGTCGAACCCTTCTCCGTCATCGACGCCCAGCTCTACATCGGGCGCACCCTCGACACCCTCGCCCAGGTCACCTCCATCGCCCAATACGGCGACGCCATCGCCGCCGACTACGACCTCTACCTGGCGGCAACCGTCGTCGTCGAAACCGCTGAGCGCTTGACTGCCGATGCGCACGACGGCACCCACTCCCAATACCTGCTGCTCCTCGGTGCCCTCAACGCGCTCGCGCGAGGCCGGCACGATCCCACTCTCGTCCGTACCTCCTACACGCTGCGAGCCCTCGCCCTGGCGGGCTGGGCGCCGTCCTGCTTCGACTGCGCTGTCTGCGGCGCGCAGGGGCCGCACGGGTCGTTCTCGATCCCCGACGGCGGTACCGTCTGCGACACCTGTCGTCCGCCCGGCGCATCCTCCCCGGCGCCCGACACCGTCGCACTCCTCGGCCAACTCCTCAGCGGCGACTGGGTGCGCGCGGACCGCTGCGAGGCATACGCGCGCACCGAGGCCTCGGGCCTCATCTCCTCCTATACTCAATGGCATCTCGAGAGGCGCCTGCGCTCGCTGACCGTTATCGACAGGAGTCACCAATGACCACCCATCGCCCCACCCCCATGGACCGCGCCCCCAGCGATCCCACGGCACCCCTGCTGGGACCCGGCCAGTGGCACGTGAATGCGCCCTCCTTCGGGCGCGGCGAAGTCCCCGCACACGTCGCCCTCATCATGGACGGAAACGGGCGCTGGGCGAACTCGCGCGGCCTGACCCGCACCGAGGGTCACCGGGCGGGGGAGTATGCGCTTATGGACACCATCGCCGGCGCAATCGACGCGGGCGTGCGCTACCTGAGCGTCTACACCTTCTCGACAGAGAATTGGAAGCGATCGCCCGCCGAGGTCTCCTTCATCATGAACTACGCCTCCGACGTACTCGCACGGCGCACCGACCAGCTGGCGCAGTGGGGCGTGCACGTGCGCTGGAGCGGACGCCGCCCGCGCCTGTGGACCAGCG
>ERZ772909.1816-NODE-1816-length-11363-cov-3.960294_pt1 | contig 11363 bp, 9 predicted proteins | sample MGYA00511137_ERZ772909 | MGnify/ENA primary metagenome ERZ772909 (study PRJEB29015, sample SAMEA2738095) | human oral metagenome | biome: human oral; feature: human-associated habitat; material: saliva | place: China | collected 2270 ... | reverse complement strand
GACTTTTCCTCACGAGCCTCCTTCTTTTGGGCATAAGCATCGTAGGCTTCTACAATACGGCTGACGAGTTTGTGTCGAACGATGTCCTTTTTCGTCATTTCGATGAAGGCAATGCCCGGCACATTGTGGAGAATGCGCTCGGCCTCCACCAGTCCGCTGCGTTGTGTGGGGGGAAGATCGATTTGCGTGCGGTCGCCCGTGATGATCATCTTCGTGTTCCAGCCCATACGCGTGAGGAACATCTTGATTTGTGCCGAAGTGGTGTTTTGTGCTTCGTCCAAAATCACGACAGCATCGTTGAGTGTACGGCCGCGCATGAAGGCTAACGGCGCAATTTGGATGACTTGCTGATCAAGGTACTCCTGTAATTTGGCAGGGGGGAGCATTTCTTGCAGCGCATCGTAGAGCGGTTGAAGATAAGGGTCAATTTTGTCTTTCATGTCGCCCGGAAGGAAACCGAGCTTCTCGCCCGCTTCGACGGCGGGGCGACTTAATATGATTTTCTTGATCTCTTTGTTCTTCAACGCCTTGACGGCGAGTGCAATGGCCACATAAGTTTTGCCGGAACCCGCGGGGCCGACGGCAAAGAGCATATCATTCTTGAAATAGGCCTCGACTAATCGGCGTTGGTTCTCAGATCTCGGCGCAATGGGCTTACCTGAGGTCGAATAGACGATGGTATTTCGGTCATCGTTGGTATTTCTGTCGCCGTGTCGGGCAATTTCCACCACATTCTCCTCGCTGAGGTTGTTGAAGCGCGCACAATGCCGTTGAAGTGCGGCGAAGGTCTCTTCGAACTCGGCCATATCTTCTTCAGCGCCCATGACTTTGAGCACATTGTCGCGCCCAATGATGCGCAGTTTCGGACGTAGCGCGCGAAGGAGGCGCAGATTGGCATTGCCGGCGCCAAAAAACGTGGCCGGATCGGCTTCTTCAAGCAAGAAATGCTTTTCTATCATATACTCATGGAGGAGTTGCGCGTGCGGGCTCGCAGGAAAGTGGCGCAACCGGGGAGGGAATGGTTGAAATGTGTGGCAACATTGCCGTTTTGCGAGGACAAAGGTAATGGTTTTCGGGCAAGTGGCAAAGACGCGCCGCTCCTTTCTCTGCAGAGAAGGGAGCGGCGCGTGAAAGTGAGGGGAGACCGAGAGAAAACGTCCGTATTTTTCGGTTTGCACGGGCTGTTTTTACTGTGTAATGGGCGTTCGCGTCTGCACAGTTGAGCCTTCTTTTAATGCACAATGGTCGTTCCCTTTTGCAAGACAGCGACCTCTATAATATATAATGAGTGTTTCTGCAATGCGTAATGCTTGTTTGCCGGCAATGTTGAGGAGTCCTTAATGCACGATGGACGTTTGCGGATGACGCACGCCGGAAGCATTGCGAAGGAAGGCTTTGGCCGTGCCAAAGTTGAGGTTCATGTCGAGGCGCACGGGAAGATGGTTCGCATCGTCGGTGATGTAGAAGCGCACAATCTCCTTTTCTTTATTGTTCTTGCGCTCGATGAACGAAAACACCAAACAGCGGTAAGTGATGTCGGTGTGTTCTACCTTGAACGTCTTGCGTCCGCGGAAAAGAATGCTTTGTCTTCCGCAATCGCGGCCATCGGCCATCACAAAGTTGCGGCGTTCACCCTCGTTCCAGCCCGTGGGATCGAACGAACGGGCGCGCAGCATCATCGAAACCATGTCGTAAATACATTCATTGCTCTGCAAAGCCACCGGATGTTCGGGGCCGTTGTTGGCCGCATAGCTCATATTCACGCGACATTTGCCTTTGGGATAACTGTAGCGCACCATGTCCGAGCGAAAATACTTGCCTTCGTGCGCCCGCTTCGTATAATAAAGAGGAGTCACGTTCATATCCGTGTAACTCGTGAGGGTGTCGCGCATGACGAAGACCTTGTCCGCGCGTTTGTTGGTTGATGTGGTCAGATAAGTGCGGTAAGCCGGTTTGCCCTCGAAGGTGGTTTTGCGAATGTTCCATTGTGCCTGTCCCACCTTGACCCAAACGAAGGCCCAGTTGTAGTATAAATCGTAATTCAGCGTTTCGCCGTCTTGAAAAGCGGTGTTGCCCGATCCGCACTGCGCAGAGGCCGAGGAAAAAGTCAGCCAAAGGCCGAGGAAAAGGAAGAGAAGTCGTTGCATAGTGGTGAAAAATGAGAGAAACGAGTGGCCGCTTTTGCCTTTTGTCCGCCGCGTTTAGGAGCGGGGAGGAGGCATATCAGGAGCCACACGGGCAAGATGGCGCTTGCCGTTCTGTGAAAGTTGATAACTGTTCCACACATTGTGGAAGATGCTGTAGAAACCGCCTGCAATGGAGCTGACGGGATCGAAAAACGTGTAGCCCGCCCAAATGGCGAAGACCGTATTTTTTTGTCCCAAGGCTTGTGCCGGCGCAATCGGTTCGCCGATGCGCAGCCCCACGCGGCGTCCGAGGGCGAATTGCGCGGTGCAGGTGATGAGGGCAGCCAACCCGATGCCGAAGAGCACCGACAAAGAGGCGTCGGTGTGCACCAAGGCGTGAGTTGAAGAGGTGATGGCCAGTGTCAGACACACGGCCCAGAGGTAGAACGCGAAGTCCTTGAGTTGCAACAGCCTTTGGTGCATGCGTGGCAGCCAGAGGCGCACCGCCCATGCGGCCAAGAAAGGACAAATGAGCATGGGAAAGACGCGAGCCAGGATCATGGCAAACGAAGTGACGAAGTCCCGCCCGCCGTGAGGGGCCACCACCGAAACGACGGCGGGGATGAGCAGCGCGGCGAGGAGATTGATGAGCATCGTGTAGGTGGTCACACCCTCAATGTCCCCGCCCAGCTTGCCCGTGATCACGGCGCACGAAGTGGCGGTGGGGCAAATGAGGCAGAGCATGGCTCCCTCGATCACGGGGCGCCCGCTCCACGTCGGGAAATAGTGGAGCAGAACGGCCAAAGCGGTGAAAGTCAGCGCTTGGAAGGCCAGATGCCGGGCGTGCCAGCGGCGTAGGCGCAGATGGCGCGGATCGATCTTGCAAAAGGTGACGAACAGCATGGTGAAAATGAGCCACGGCTGTACGAATTTCACCACCGAAATGGCTTCTTCCTCATAGGTTGGGCCGAAGGGTAGGGCCATCCAACCGAAATAGAGGAGGACGCCGAGGGCAATGGCGAAGGCCAACATCCACGAGCGGAGGAAACGGAGGAGAGCATCAGCAGTCATACGGTGAGAACAGTTAGGATTGGGCTTCGAGCGCCAACATTTCGTCGCGCAACTGCGCAGCAGTCACAAAATCAAGTTGTTCGGCGGCACGCTTCATGGCCGTGCGCAGGGTTTCGATGCGGGCGGCGCGCTCTTCGGCTGTCATCTTTCCGGCCTTTTCTGCAGCCTTTTCCTGCGAAGCGTTGCGCGCGGTGCCGTACTTCGCGGGACTTTCGGCCACCCGAGAGGGGGAGTTGGCGTGCGCAGCGGCGTAGGCCACGCTGCTCAATCCGTGGCGCGGTTCCACTTGCTGTGCTTCTGCGCGCTCCTTGCCCAACTGACCGAGCTGGCTCGGCGCGCTGTTTTTCTTCACCTGCGTGGGCGTGATGCCGTGTTCGGCATTGTAGTTCATTTGCTTGAGGCGGCGGCGATTGGTCTCGTCGATGGTGAGCTGCATGCTGCGCGTAATTTTTTTGGCGTACATGATCACGCGCCCATTCACGTTGCGCGCGGCGCGACCCGCCGTTTGGGTCATGCTGCGGCGGTCGCGCAGAAAACCTTCCTTGTCGGCATCGAGAATCGCCACGAGGGCCACTTCGGGCAAGTCGAGGCCTTCGCGCAGGAGGTTCACGCCCACCAGCACTTGGTAGACGCCGGCGCGCAGATCTTCCATGATTTGCACGCGTTGCAAGGTGTCGACGTCCGAGTGGATGTAGGCCGTGGCGATGCCCAAGCCCAGGAGGTATTCAGACAACTCTTCGGCCATGCGTTTGGTGAGGGTGGTCACCAGCGTTCGCTCGTCGTGCGAGATGGCAATGCGAATTTCTTCGAGCAAATCGTCGACCGGGAAATCGGTGTCGCGCACCTCGATGGGCGGATCGAGCAGACCCGTCGGGCGAATCACCTGGTCGACGTACACACCGCCCGCTTCGGCGAGTTCATACTCGTCGGGGGTGGCGCTGACATAGATGACTTGGTGGGTGAGTTCGCGAAACTCTTCGAATTTGAGCGGGCGGTTGTCGAGCGCGGCGGGCAGGCGGAAGCCGTAGTTCACCAGGCTTTCTTTGCGCGAGCGGTCGCCGCCGTACATGGCGCGGATTTGTGGCACACTGACGTGGCTTTCGTCGATGACCATGAGAAAGTCTTTCGGGAAAAAGTCGAGCAGACAATAGGGGCGCATGCCGGGTTGGCGTCCGTCGAAGTAGCGCGAATAGTTTTCGATGCCCGAGCAGTGACCGAGTTCGCGAATCATTTCGAGGTCGTAGTTCACGCGTTCTTCGAGACGTTGGGCTTCGAGGAGTTTGCCCTGCTCTTTGAAGAGGCTCACTTGCGCCACCAAGTCGTCTTGGATCTGGTGGATGGCGTGTTCCTGGCTTTCTTTGGTGGTCATGAAGAGGTTGGCGGGATAGATCTTGTACTCGTCGAACGAACCGAGGCGGGCTCCTGTCACGCCGTCCACTTCTTCGATGCCATCGATCTCGTCACCCCAGAAATTGATGCGCAGCACATCGTCGGCATAGGCCAGAAACACATCGACGGTGTCGCCTTTCACGCGGAAGTTGCCGCGGGTGGGCGCCAAGTCGTTGCGCGTGTAGAGCGAATCGACGAGGCGGCGCAGCAAGACGCTCATGGCGATGGTTTGCCCCGTGCGCAACAGGATGACATTCTCATAGAACGCGGCGGGATTGCCCATGCCGTAGATGCAACTCACCGACGAAACGACCACCACGTCTTTGCGTCCGGAGAGGAGCGTGGAGGTGGCGGCCAGTCGCAGCTTGTCGAGGTCGTCATTGATGGCCAGGTCTTTTTCGATGTAGGTGTCGGTCGAGGCGATGTAGGCTTCGGGCTGGTAGTAGTCGTAGTAAGACACGTAGTATTCCACGGCGTTGTGTGGGAAAAAGCCCTTCATCTCGGTGTAGAGCTGGGCGGCCAGGGTCTTGTTGTGCGAGAGAATGAGGGTGGGGCGCCCGATTTCGGCGATGACGTTGGCGATGGTGAAGGTTTTGCCCGAGCCGGTCACGCCGAGCAACACCTGCGCTTCTTCGCCGGCGCGGATGCCTTGGGTGAGTTGGCGGATGGCTTCGGGCTGGTCGCCCATGGGTTTGTAGGGAGAGGTGAGTTGAAATGCGGGCATGTCGTTGAGTTCTTGTGTGGGAAGGCACGCGGCGACGAAACGGCGTGCGGGACCTTGACGGCGAAGTTACGAAAAAGCGGCGGAGTGACAAACGCTTTTGAATTGTGGGCGGTGCGAACAAAAATAAACGCGGAGGCCAGCAGCGAAAAACGGGAGGAAATCGAACGATTTCCTCCCGTTTTTCGAGAATTGCTCCCCGTTTTTTCCGGCGGAGAGCGTGTGGTGCGGACTCAGTGGCGGGGTGGGGTCAGCGCCCTCCGACCGTACCGGCAAATTCGCGGTAGGCGCTTTCCATCACGGCCGTTTCGCGCGGATACTTTCGCGCGGCGGCTTTTTTATAGTGGCTCAGTGCGGCGGCCAACCATGGATCTTTGCACGGATTTTGCCAGTAACATTGCCAAAAGAGGCGTTGTTCGGCCGGCGTGCGGCGCGACAGTAGGCGGAAGAGGGCGAGCGGCTGCTTGTCGGCGAAGGCTTTGAGCTCGCTTTTCAGATAGCTGGGCATGTCGGCCTCCCATTCGCCGCCGGTAAACAGGTCGATGAGCCGATCGGCTCGCTGGTCGAGGGGCACAGCGGGCAGTCGGGTCCAAAAGGCCGTGGAATAGTTGGGCCCTTCGGTGTAGAGATTGGCGGGAATGAGTTCGGGGTTATAGCCGAAAAGCACCTCGAGTTCGAAAAACGATCGGGGAAAGGCGTCGAAAAAAGCCTTTTGCCGTGCGGTGTCTCCCGGTTGTTGGAGCAGGGCGGCGTAGGCGGCCGACAGTTTTTGCTGGGCCGGTGAGGTCCCGGCAGCATTTTGGGCGGAAGCGGCGGTGGCACCGGCGAGAAGAAGGAGCGATAGGCAGAATTTTTTCATGGTGAAATGCGTTTTGGGGGGTGGATAAATGTGAAGTGGCGGGTGTCGTAATTGCCACGGCGCAAATATAACGAATTCCGTGGAACCCTCAGCAAAAAAAAGTTAAAAAAAACGACGCGCACCCGGGGCGGGTGTCGCGTCGATTTCGTTTTCAAGGGTTTCACTCAGACAAGGCCAAAAGATTGGTCGAGGGGTGATGCCGACAAAGTTAGGAATTTCTTTTGACCTTGCAAAATTTTTGAATATGCCCTGCGGCATATTCAAATTTAGATTCGGTCTAACACTGTGGAAATCAGCGTGTCGATCGAATTTTTATAATTCGGATTTGCTTTACCTTCCACGCGATTGGCCACCACCATGCAGCAAGTCATGGCTTGGTGTCCCATGAGACGGGCGAGTCCGGCGAGGGCGCTGCTCTCCATTTCGAAGTTGGTGATGCAAAGGTCGCCGTGACGGAAGGCCATGATCTTGTCGTTGGCTTGCGGATCGGCGAGGGGCACGCGCAGACGGCGACCTTGCGGTCCGTAGAAGCCACCGCAGGCGATGGTGACTCCGCGTACCATGTCGGTGCCCGCCACGCGGTCGAGCAACTCGGCGTCGTTGTCGATGCAATAGGGGTGGGCGATGCATTGCGTGCCCGTCCAGTGCATGGCTTCGAGGAAGGCGCGCTCAAACTCGAGGTCGCAAACTTCGTTGCGGCCCGCATAGAAGTTGAGCAACCCGTCGAAACCGAGACTCTTTTGCGAGGCGATGAAAGTGCCCTCGGGCGTGTGGCGCTGCAAGCCTCCGCAGGTGCCGACGCGCACCAGGGTGAGGCGGCGGAAGGTGGGGCGTTCGGTGCGTGTGGCAAAGTCGATATTGGCCAAAGCATCGAGTTCGTTGACCACGATGTCGATGTTGTCGCACCCGATACCCGTGGAAACCACTGTGAGACGCTTGCCTTTGTAAGTTCCGGTCACGGTGCGAAACTCGCGGCTCTCGACTTCGCACTCGCGATGCTCGAAGTGTGAGGCAACCAACTCGACGCGGCCGGGATCGCCCACGAGTATTACTTTGTCGGCCAGCTGTTCCGGACGAAGATGTAGGTGGAACACCGAACCGTCGGCGTTGAGAATGAGTTCAGATTCGGGGAAATGGAGGTTGTTCATGGCTTTTTCTATAATAGGGATTAGAATTTGATGGAGCGATGTGGGGGAGACACTCAAGGCTGTTCGGCTTGGCGAATGGCTTTGGCGAGTGTTTTGAGATCTTGGTGCAGGCGGCTCAATGTCAACTCGGTGCGACGCAGAATTTGGGCGTCGGTTTCATTCCGTTGTTGGGCATAGCGGCGCTCGGCTTCTTCGCGAAGGCGAGCCGTGGCGCGGGCTTGTTCGGTGAGATCGAGCCATTGTGCGGCGAGTCGGCGGCCGGTTTCACTGCGGAAGTCGGAGAGTGAAGTGGCCAATCGGGTGTCGTCGATCACAAACGTGAAGTCCGGCGGCGCGGCTTCGGCGCTTTGGTGCTGCTGCGCGGAGAGCCATTGCCGATGTTGGGCGATGCGTGCCGATTGGCCCGCCTGCGATGCGGCGACCGAGAGGAGGGCGGCAGCTTGGCGGCGGACTTGCCGGTCGTCGGTGGCGAGTTCTTCGAAATTCGGAGTGTCGAAAAGGAAGGTGTAGCGGCACACGTGCCCCGCAGGTTGGCGACGAGTGGTGAACAGATAGCCTTGGCGCGTGCCGGCATCGAGCACATAGCAGAGGTCGTCTTCGGGAGAATTGAAGGGCATGCCGAGGCTGACGGGGCGAACGAACCGACGCGTGTCGGGATTGTAGCGCGTGATGTAGAGATCGCGCCCGCCGATGCCGCTGTTCACGCTGTGGGCTGAAAAAATCAACGTGATGCCGCCGTCGGAAGTGACGAAGGGGAAGTCGATATCGGCAAAGGTGCTGTCGATGCCCTCCAGCGGTTCGGGCTGACTCCAGCGATTGCCGGCTTTGACCACGCGATAAAGGCGGCGCGGTTGGCCGGCGGGCAGAATCGCTTCCGTGCCGAGGGCGTTGACAAAGGCGGTTCCGCAATGGGGAAGCCCGGTGCCGAGTGTGGAACCCGCAACGAGGCGGCCGGCATCGGGAGAAAGCGCCAAACTGTCTAACCAATGGGCGCGTTCGAGCGAGATACTGTCGAGCAGGACGAGGCTTTTCGTGGCATCCATGAGTTCGGCAGCGCGCTGCACGCGGTTGAGCACGGCATTGAGCGAGTCTTTGACCGTGTGGGAGGAGGTGCCGGCGATTTCGCTCTTGAGGCGTTGCTCGGCAGTCGGCCAATCATAGGTGGCAATGGCGTCGATTGCGCTGCGAACGGGGACTGCCGTGCCGTGAGTGCCCAAGGTGCGTCGTGGCGTCGGCGAGGTTTTGCGGCGCTGAGCCGAGAGTGGTTGAGCGGCGTGGAAGAAGAGCAGCGCAAACAGGGAGAGGAGGGAAAACAGTCGGGTCATGGCAGAAAAGGGTTGTGGTGTCGCTCGTGTCCGATGGTGGTTGCACCGCCGTGCCCGGGGAGTACTTGTACGTCGTCGGGGAGCGTGAGGAGTTGGGTGCGGATGGAGTGGATGAGCTGGTCGTGTTTTCCACCCAAATCGGTGCGACCGATGCTTTCGGCAAAGAGGGTATCGCCGGAAAAGAGCACTTTTTCGTCGGGTTCGTAGAAGCAAACGCCGCCGGGCGTGTGACCCGGCGTGTGCAACACGCGGAGGGTGTGGTGGCCGAGGGGGAGTTCCGTCGCGCAACCGGGGGCGCCGATGGGCTCGAAGCGTGCGGGGACATCAAAATCGGGGCAACTGCGCAGAAAGTGTTCGGCGTGGCGCGCGGCATGTGCCAAAAAAGGTTCGTCGGCCGGGTGCATGCAAGGGGTGAGCCCGTAGGTTTCGGCCGCCCATGCGCAGCCAAACACGTGATCAAAGTGCCCGTGCGTGAGTAACAGCAGGGTGGGGCGGAGTTGTTGCGCAGAGATGTAGTCGGCAATGGCTTTTTGCTCCTCGGGGAAGAGGGCGCCGCAGTCGATGAGGGCTGCTTCGCCCGTGGAGTCGGACACAATGTAGGTGTTTTCCTGAATGGGATTGACGGTGAAACCTTGTATTTTGAGCATGGCGGGATCAGAGTGTGACGTAAGCTACTTTTTTGGTCTCGAAAAACTCCTCTTCGAAGTAGGTGTGCAGGGGCCAAACGTCGCAGCAGTGCTTGAAAGGACGCATTTCTTGCTGGATGTCGCCGCCTTTGAGGCAGATGAGGCCGTTGGGCAGGGAGTTGCGCTGGTCGTGGTGCACGTTTTTGCGCACCAAGCGGACCAAATCGCCCATTTGCATCACGGCGCGGCTCACCACAAAGTCATATTTCTCTTTTTCTTCGATGACGTTCTTGTGAGACGTGCGCACATTGGAGAGTTGGAGCGCATCGGCCACGGCCTGGGCCACTTTAATTTTCTTGCCGATGGAGTCGAGCAAATGAAATTGGACTTCGGGAAAGAGAATGGCGAGCGGTATGCCGGGAAAACCGCCGCCGGTGCCGATATCCATCACGTGGGTGCCGGGACGGAAGCTGATGACTTTGGCAATACCCAACGAGTGGAGCACATGGTGTGGGTAGAGATTGTCGATGTCCTTGCGGGAGATGACGTTGATCTTGGCATTCCAATCACGATAAAGGGCATCGAGGGCGGCAAACTGCTGTTGTTGCTGCTCGGTGAGCTGGGGAAAATAGCGAAGAATCTGTTCCATCAGGCTTCGTTTTGGGGATTATCCTTGCGGGGTGCGCGCGAACGGTTGTTGCGTCGGGCGTTGCGTTGCGTGTCAGCGCTCTTTCCGTTGGAGGCTGCCGGGGCGGCGTTTTTGTCCGCCTGTTTGTCGCGACCCCCTCCGCGATGAGGTTTGCGGTGCTCGTTTTTTCCGTGCGATTTCGCGCCCTTGTGGTCTCGTCGGTCAGATTTCGAACCGTTGCGACCGCGTCCGCGCGATTTTTCATCGGCGGGTTCCGGCGCTTTGCAGCCTTCGGGCAGCGGATTGCGGGGAATTTTGGTCTCGAGCAGGCGTTCTATTTTGTTGAGCGAGAGACGATCTTTCTCGCCGATGAGGGTAATGGCGCGTCCGGCGCGTCCGGCGCGAGCCGTTCGGCCGATGCGGTGCACGTAGTCTTCGGGGTCGCGCGGTGCATCGTAGTTGATGACCATTTGAATATCGTCGATATCGATGCCGCGGCTCACGATGTCGGTGGCAATGAGGATATCGATCTTGCGCTGCTTGAAGGCCAGCATCACTTCGTCGCGCTCGTGCTGCTCAAGATCGGAGTGCATGGCCGCGCAGTTGAAGCCGCGGCGCTTCAAAATGACGTTGAGTTCCTTGACACGCTGTTTGGAAGAGATGAAAACGATGACGCGCTCGGGTTTGCCTTCGGAGAAAATGTGCTTGAGAATGGGTGTTTTGTCGTTATCGCGGCAGATGTAGATGCTTTGATCGATTTTCTCGGCAGGTTTCGAGACGGCGATTTTGATTTCCACGGGCTCGTGCATGACTTCGCGCGCCATCTTGGCGATTTCGGGCGGCATCGTGGCCGAGAAGAGGATCGTCTGCCGATGGGCGGGGAGCTGCTTGATGATGGTCATGATGTCGTCGAAGAAACCCATGTCGAGCATGCGGTCGGCTTCGTCGAGAATGATGTGCGTGGTGCGCGAAAGATCGAGATTGCCGAGTTGAAGGTGTGAAATGAGGCGACCCGGGGTGGCAACGATGATGTCGGCACCTTGGGCGAAGGCCTTTCTTTCCTGTTCGAAACGGATGCCGTCGTTTCCCCCGTAGACAGCGACGCTGTTGGTGCGCGTGTAGTAGGCAAAACCTTGCAAGGCTTGGTCGATTTGCTGTGCCAATTCGCGGGTGGGCGACATGATGAGGCAGTTTACTGCGTCGTGCGGATGCGGTTGATCGCGCAAAACGGAGAGCATCGGAAGGAGATAGGCCGCGGTCTTACCGGTTCCGGTCTGTGCGATGCCAATGAGGTCTTTGCCTTCGAGGAGATGGGGGATGCAACGAGCCTGTACGGGGGTACATTTTTCGAAACGCATGTCCCAAAGTGCGTCGAGCACGTCTTCGCTCAAGGCGAGGTCTTCAAAATAGACGGTTTCATCGGCGGGCGCTTCGGCGGAGTCGTCCGTAGAAACCTGTGGGTTTTCCGCA
>ERZ772909.1811-NODE-1811-length-11376-cov-4.411183_pt1 | contig 11376 bp, 7 predicted proteins | sample MGYA00511137_ERZ772909 | MGnify/ENA primary metagenome ERZ772909 (study PRJEB29015, sample SAMEA2738095) | human oral metagenome | biome: human oral; feature: human-associated habitat; material: saliva | place: China | collected 2270 ... | reverse complement strand
TCACACAAAAAACTTGTGTGAGGACGTCGATGCGCGGTGCCACCTCAATTATAGGGAATCCTCCCTATCTCTCAATCTCGCTTCACGAGTTGCACTGTAAGGTGTGCGCACCGAATTCTTATGATTTCAAATTCTTTATAACATTCAGCCCAATTTTCATCATCTCCATCTATCTGTTTCCACCAACCACAGACTCTCTAAAAAATTTTAATGATTACTTTCTGAATGGTTAAATTATATCATTTTAAAAATGCTTGTCAAGTGATTTTATGAATTATTTTTTTAAATATGTAAAATTCTTACGGATTTTATAAAAAAATATCTTAAAATTAACCTGAATTACGTAGTCCTGTAGCGATTCCGTTAATAGTCGTATGGATTAATTTTTCTTCATGTGAAGATAGTTGTCCATGACGTTGACGTTTGATTAACTCTAGCTGAATATAGTTTAAAATATTGAAGTAAGGCATACGATAGTTTAGACTGGCCTTCAAATATGGGTTTTCTGCTAAGAGCTCATCATGCCCTTCAATTGCTAAAATCACATTCTTAGTTAATTGCCATTCGTCCAAAATTGTATAATAGATTGCTTGTACTTCTTCGCTTTCACATAGCTTAGCATACTCAAATGCAATATTCATATTTGATTTTGATAAGACCATGTCTACGTTAGAAAGTAGTGACTGGAAGAATGGCCAGTTTTGATACATATCTCGAAGGTATTCAATATTTTTTGGATCTTGGTCAATAAATTCCTTAAAACTAGAACCTACGCCATACCAACCTGGAAACATAACACGACTTTGTGACCAAGAAAATACCCATGGAATAGCACGCAATCCACCAATTTCAGTGATGGTTTTACGAGCAGCTGGACGAGAGCCAATATTAAAGCTTGAAATATTCTTGATTGGACTTGACTCAAAGAAGTAGTCATAGAAATGTTCGTTTCCAAATACCAAGTCACGGTAAATATCATAAGAACGGTTAACTACCTGATCCATAATGGCCTCATAACGATTTGAAGTATTGGTGTCACTCTTCTTCTGTGTAATCATCCGGTTGATGGCTGCTGATACTAACATTTCTAAGTTATAGTAGGCTGCGTCTTTATTACCATATTTATTTCCAATGACTTCACCTTGCTCAGTAAGGCGGATACGGTCTTTAATTGACTTGAGCGGTTGAGAAGCAATGGCATCGTATGTTGGTCCACCACCACGGCCAACAGTCCCCCCACGTCCATGGAAGAAGGTTACTTTAACACCAAATTCATCACCGATAGCTGTTAGTTGTTGTTGAGCCTTATAAAGAGTCCAACATGAAGATAGGTAACCACCATCTTTGTTGCTGTCAGAGTAGCCAAGCATGATTTCCTGATAATTATTTTTTGAAGCAATCCATTTTTTAGCTAATGGGAGTGAGAAGTATTTTCTCATGGTTTCTTCAGAATGGTCCAAGTCTTCAATAGTCTCAAACAGAGGAACAATTTGTACACGCGCTTTTTCTGCATCCACAAGACCAACTTCTTTGAGCATAATGGCAAGTTCTAACATATCAGACACACTAGTTGCGTGAGAGATAATGGTTTGACGAATGACATCTTCCCCTAAGCGGTCTTTTAATTCACGAGCAGTTTGGAAGATAGCCAATTCTTTTTCAAGCAGTTCCGATTTTTGCGCATGAGTTGCAGACAAAATGCGAGGATCCTCTAGCAGCTCATGTAAGAGCAAGTCACATTTCTCATCTTCAGATAAGTCGCTATAGTGGTCATTGATACCAGCGGATGCAAGCAATTCAGCTACACAGGCTTCATGAACACTAGAATCTTGACGCATATCGATAGAAGCCAAGTAGAAACCAAAGACTTCTACTGCTTCTAAAAGCTCTGCAAATTCACCCGTAATTAAGGCTTCTGCCTTATTCTCAATCAAGGAATCATGAATGATATATAGATCATTTTTAAATTCTTCAACCGTATTGTAATAAGGAGGTCGATCTTCAGCCAATTCCTGAATAGCTCCAGTAATTCGATTTCCAATATAATCAGAGATCACACCCTGTTGGTGACTATTCGCTCTAAGAAAAGTCTCAATAGAGTGGCGTTCATCAACTGATGAACCGACAAGTGCCCACTCTTTTAAATTCAATAAAGTTTGAATTAATTTTGATTGAATCAAATGGAAGGCTCTACGATAAGGTTCTTTTTCACGAAAGACTGATGTATCACCTGATTGTTCCGCCATCTCTTCAACAGCTTTACTCGTTTTAGATAAATTAGTTGATAGCGAGAAATTCAAATAGAGAGTAGAAATTTTACTGATATAGTAATTTAGGATTACTTCACTTTGAATTGTAGCTGATAGCTTGAGAGTCTCAGCTGTTACAAATGGATTCCCATCTCGGTCTCCACCAATCCACATACCCATAGTAATGGGCTTAGCCTGTTTCAAATCAATTCCTTGCTCTTTTGCAAGACGTTTATACTCTAACATTAGATTAGGAACAGCTTGTAAGAAGGAGCTATTGTAGTACTCCATGACATTGGTAATCTCATTAGTTACCTTTAGTTTCTTCTCACGTATCATGTCAGTTTGCATGATGATTTCAATGTAACGACGAAGATCGTTATGCCATTTGTCCTTGTTGATTAAGCCCATTCTTACATCACGGTATTTACGTAATAGTGTATGGATATGATTTGTTAAGTCCAACATACTCTTACGTTGTACCTGAGTTGGATGAGCAGTTAGAACTGGCACAACATTTAATTGCTCAAGAATCTCTGTAGCATTTTCTTTTTCAGCGACCATTTTAATGGTTGTAGAAAGTTTACCTAGATAATCTTGATCAACATTATTTAAATGGTTAATTTCGTAAGCCAAGTCAACATCTTCTGAGATATTAATCAGTAGAGGTAAAATTGAAAAATAACGAGAAATATAGACCATCTCCTCATTTGAAAGAGTGGTTACAATCTTGTTGAGACCTTGATAATCTTCAGACGTTGATAATTCTTTCAACTGCATAATTTTATCAAAAGTCTCAGGTGCAAGCATATTTTTTGTGATTTCTTCAAGTAAATCCGTTAAAATTTGCACTTCTTCTTGAACAACAGTTTTATTACTAAAATTTTCTAATTTTTGAAGAGACATTTATTTTCTCCTTCTTACCTATGTCATCTTAGAATTGTGTTTCTATTTCGTTATAAAGCCCCGCACGTTTCTCACTGGCATCAATATTCAGTACAAAAGCAATTGCTACAGAAAGAACCAAGAGACTATTTCCCCCTTGGGATAGGAAGGGGAAGGTAACGCCAGTAGATGGAATCAAACCTGAGATCCCACCAATATTAACAAATACCTGGACTAAAATCATTCCACCAATACCAATTGCCATCATTGAATTAAAAGGATCCTTAGCTCTAATACCAACCAAAATAATACGCAAAATCAAGAAGAAAACAAGGGCTAAAATAAGACTAGCTCCAACAAATCCAAATTCTTCGATAACAATCGAAAATACAAAATCCGTATGAGCTTCTGGTAGATAACCTCGTTTTTCAATGGAATTTCCTAAACCTAAACCAAACCATCCACCATTAACCATGGCATAATAGGAATTGGCCAATTGGTGCCCAGCTCCAGCTACATCATCAAAGGGATTGAAAAAGGCGCTAAAGCGTTTTGCTACATAACCAAACACAGGTATTTTAGAAAATTTCTCAACACCAATAATCTTAATAGCCGTCAATGATAGGGTAGACGCTCCTATTAGCAAACCTATGATAGTTCCAAACCAGCGATGGGCAATACCACTAATTGTATACATTAGTATAGATACCAATAGTAAAATGGTTGCATTTCCCAGGTCTGGAAAAATAGCCAAACTACCAATCATTACCAAAAGAACAAAACGCCAATCGTTAAAAGCTCTCGGAAACCACTGATTTTGTGTCAAAACTTGGAAATCATATACGCCAATTTCTTCTTGTTGTTTAGAAAAACGTTGAGCAAGATACCAAATAATAATAATCTTTAGGTACTCAGCAGGCTGAATCGTAACCGGTCCAACCTTAATCCAACCATAAGCTCCATTGATGGGAATCCCAACTAAACGAGCTAAGGCCAATAAGACTAGCTCAACAAACATAACAATAAAGAGCAAGCGTTCATTCTTTAAGAATCCTAATTTTAGTTTATAAATTAAGGCAATTAAGAATAAACTAACAATCCAAAATAAACCTTGATTTCGAACTAATTGAAAGGCACTCTTCCCTTCTTGGATTAAAGATGCACTAGTTGTTGAATAGACTACTATTAATCCCAATACAGATAAAAGTAAATAAGGGACTAAGATGGAATAATTCAACAGGTGCCGTTTACTAATTTTCATACTTCACCATCTATCAGAAAATTCAATTTCTATTATTTATAGTTTTACTAGCTATTATACCATTTTTTAGACTAGAAAAAAACTCTTATCCATTAAAGCATTTATTTAACCAAATATAATCAATCAGATATTCTATTTCAGTTTGTCCTCAACAATATCGTCAGCAAAAAACCACCTTTCGAAAACGAAAGGTAGTTATATCTAATATTAGTTAGATGTTGTAGTTGTGTTATTTTCGTTTGAAGATTCACCTTGAATATATTGTGTAAAGATAGTCTGGAAGGTTTGATCTTTAACTTTAATATTTGCTGCTTGGAGTTCTTTTCCGATTACTCCTTGAACAAAGGTAGCGTCATTCTGTTTTTGAGTTAAGATAATTGACTGAAGTTTTTCTTTGTAGTCTTCCCAGTTAGCTGATTTTTCAGATTTCTTCGTTAATTTAACAATATAGAAATTGCTTGTGTATGCTTGAGTTCCTGGAGCAGTAATCACATCTGAGATTCCATCAACATCTAGTGCAAAAGCAGCTTTCTTAACAGCTGCTGGCAATTCTGTAGACGCAGAGTCAAATGTGATTTCTCCACCATTTGCTTTTGTCTTTTCGTCAGTTGAATTATCCTTAGCCAATTGTGCGAAGTCAGCTCCAGATTCTTTAGCTTTAGCAAGAACTTCTTTAGCCTTATCTTCACTATCAAGTTTAATAATTTGCGCAGTTACTTCTGGTGTGTACTCATCGTAAGCTTTTTTGTAGTTCTCATCCGTCAATTCAGCTTCTGCAGCTTTTTTAACAGCATACTCAACCAACTTACTTGTACGAATTTGTTGTTTACGGCTTTCAGCAGTCATACCTGCACGAGCAAGAACAGTTTGGTAACTGTCTCCATATTTTTTTTGTTCTTCAGCTACTGCATCATCAACGTCTTTATCACTAACTTCTGAACCATATTGTTTTTCAAAAACCTTTTGAATCGTCATGTTAAGCAAGACTTGTTGAGCAGTTGGATTATTCTTAACTTCTTCAAAGAATTGATGTTCAGTGATTACATCACCTTTCATACTGATTAAGTCAGCTCCTTGAGAACTAGTTGAACATGCAGCTAAAGTAGCTACTGACAATAATGTAATGGCACCAGCCAAAAATTTTTTCTTCATGTTTACTCCTTTATGTTAGAAAAACGATTACCCTAACTATTTTACTAAATTGTCTTAAAAATATCTAAAAATTACTCAAAATCTGGTAATTTAACATCAGCTTTATTTTTTCTCAGCATAAGTATGCCATCACCAAGAGGAACTAGGCTAGCTGTTAATCCCGGATTGTTTAGAGTTGCGTCAAATAGTCTTTGCAAACCACGATAAATGGTTCGTTGCCCGCGTCGGACTTTCATAATATCCTTAGCAATGTCTCCACCTTGGAAAATATCATCCAAGACAACTACTCCACCAACCTCAAGGTGTTTTAAGATTTCTGGCAAAAATACGATGTATTTGGATTTTGCAGAATCCATAAAAACAAAATCATAGGTCTCTGTCAATGTTGACAAAACGTCTACCGCATCGCCTTCCAAAAGAGTGATTTGTTGGCGATTATCAAACTTTGCGAAATTTTCCTTGGCAAAACCAATCATTTCAGGATTACGATCAATCGTGGTAATCTTAGATTCTGGTGAATGTTGAGCCATCAAGAGAGCAGAAAAACCGATAGCAGTCCCAATTTCCAAGATATTCTTAGGTTGCATAGTCTCCATCAAAAAACGAAAATAAGCAACTGTTTCATGAGGAATAATTGGAATATTTTCTTTGCGAGCAAAATCCTCAAGTTCTTTCAGTGGCCCCGTCACCTGCATTTGACGATTTCTCATAAAATCAACGATTTCTTGTTTGACAACAGGTCTACGCATGTTGTGATTGGCATTTTTACTATAAGATTCTACCATGGATCTTATGCCAATTCTAATTTTTCTACAAGTGCTTCAAACTCATTTAAGCGACGTTCAAAGACTGCAAAAGCATCGTTGAGGTAGTCTTCTTTTTCCATATCAACGCCAGCTTTTCTCATAACATTGAGTGGATAATCAGACTTACCAGCCTTGAGGTAATCAATATAGCGGTCACGATCTTCTTGACTACCGTGAACAATCTTTTCAGCTAGGGCTGAAGCAGCAGCAAAACCTGTTGAATATTGATAAACATAATAGTTATAGTAGAAATGAGGAATACGAGCCCATTCATATTGAATTTCAGGGTTGTCTTCTTTTTTCAAACCATAATATGTTTCATTCAAGTCAGCATAAAGTTCATTTAAGAACTCACTAGTCAAGACTTCTCCATTTTGATCGGCTTGGTGAATAGCATGCTCAAATTCAGCAAATTGAGTTTGGCGGAACACTGTTCCACGGAAACCATCCAAGAAGTTGTTTAGAATAGCGAAGCGTGTTGCGTCATCTTGAACTTCTTGCAATAATTTTTCAGTTAAGATATTTTCATTGGTTGTTGAAGCAATTTCTGCCAAGAAGATTGAGTAATCTCCGTATACATAAGGTTGTGTTTCACGCGTGTAGCTAGAATGCATACTGTGACCTGTCTCATGTACAAGAGTAAAGAGATTGTCTAGGTTATCCTGCCAGTTAAGAAGCATGAAGGCATTAGTATCGTAGGAACCACCTGAATATGCACCTGAACGTTTGCCTTGATTTTCATACACATCAATCCAACGTTCGCTAAAGGCGCGTTTAACACGACTCAAGTAATCCTCACCAAGAACAGCTAAAGCTTCCTCTGCCTTCTTCAAGGCCTCCTCATACGTAAAGCTGTATTCAACTGATGAAAGTGGTGTGTAAACATCGTACATTTTGAGATCTGGTATACCCAAAATTTTTGAACGAAGGTCAAGATAACGCTGTAAAAGTGGCAAATGCTTACGAACAGCTGACACCAGATTATCATATACACTTTCAGGGACAAAGTTAGCTGCAAGAGCTGCCTGACGTGCACTTTGGTAATTGCGCACTTTAGCACGATAGTTTTGTACTTTTACGTTTGTTTGAAGTGTTTTAGCATATGTATGTTGGAACTGCTTATAAGTTGAATAGAGAGCTTCATAAGCGCCACGACGTACCTCACGTTTTTTTGATTCCATTAAGCGTGAGTAGGTCCCGTGTGATAGTTGCACCTCATTTCCTTCATCATCTAGTACATAAGGGAAGGTAATATCAGCATTGTCCAAGATTGCAAAAGTCTCACTAGCCGAACCAAAAATTTCTCCAGCTCCAGCAAGTAGTTCTTCTTCACGTTGAGAAAGAACATGATCCTTATTTTGCAATAATGTATCAAAAAAGTGTTTATATATCTGAAGCTTTGGCTCTGCCTCTAAGAAAGCATGATACTGTTCTTCAGTAATCTTCATAAACTCAGGCTCATAGAAAGAAAATACTTGATCTAATTGACTATATAGTGTCATAGCCTTGGCGTAGTATTCTTGGTACTTGGCTTCACGCGTATCTTGGTCATTTTTCATATGAGCATAGACATATAGTTTTTCAAGACGACGATTTAAATCCAAATAAAGTTCTGTAATCTCTAATAAGCTAGCAGCACTTTCCAAAAGTCTTCCCTCAAATTTAGAAGCTTCTTTCGTGTCTTTGCTTAGAAGTGCTAACTCTTCTTCCCAAGCTTGGTCAGTTGAGAAGATAGTAGATAGATCCCAAGTAAATTTTTCATTGATTTCATTTCTTTGTAATACCATAAATTTCCTCCATCCTTTCTATTTTACCACATTTTTCAGAAAATACTGTTGATAAAAGGCTGGCGGAAAAAGCTTTTGATGTTTCAATTGAGGATTTTTTTCATAGTAAAATTTAAAATGTAGATAATAATCATTGATGTCTTTGTCAACTTGATAAAAATTCCCATTTTCAATAGGACTTACTTGAGGGCACCAATCTTGAAATTTTAGATTAAGTAGATTTTTCCCCGCTAGATATGCTTGTGATTGCTTTTTCATCCAGTAAGAATTTTGATAGTAGAGTTGCTGTCGAATGTAAGAACAGATATATCTATCTTGCTCAACAGTAAAGCACTGTAGTCTTTGTTTCTGATAAGGGATACGCAATATTTCTAGGAGATTACCTTTCCCATAGGGGAACTCTTTGGTCTGATAATGTAATTTCCCACGTAAGTCTTGATGAAGCAAGTATTTAAGTCGCAGTAATTCGTTCTTCAGATCCAATTCCCATACATAGAACCCCATATTATTACTAAAGTAAAGGAATCCTCTTTGTAGTTGCGTCAAACGTTCTTTTAACCACAGTTTTTCTCCTAATAGCCAAAGAACCTTAAAACCATGACTACGGTAGCCCTTACTTCTTTCAGCCAAAATACTTTGTCTTATGGGACTGCATTGAATTTCAAGAGCCAAGTTTCCTCTTACTAAAATGTCTGCGATTTGTTGACATTGAGATATAGGAAATTCCAAAGACACCTCATCACCCTTTTTAGCCCAATAAAAAAGAGCCTGCTTGTTTCCTAGATGTTCAGGGCTTTCGTTTTCATGAAACAGCTGACAGTTCTTTAGAGATTGGTGGGCAAAATGTGCCCTCTTATTCTGTCCTCTTCTTAGTTGTACTATGGATCCACATACTGGACAAGTGAAATCTTGTTTAACTAAATCATCTTCCAAAGAATTCACTAAATTCCCTTTTTCATCTCTTGCTAAAAACATTTAGTCCTCCTATATTTTTCTATTCGAAAAAAATTTAAAAAAAGACTGGAAAGACCAATCTTTACGCAACTATAAAACAGTTTTAGATTTACTTCTTCTTATCTTCATTTTCTTTTAATCTCTTTTCTAACATCGGAATGAGATTTGAAATCTGGTTATTCTTTATAACTAAGACGCCATACTCATGACAACGATTCGCATAGACAGGATTGATTTTTCCCGAACACACGATTAATTTCAGACAAGATTCTCCTGCAAAATGGTTGGCATAAACCTCCAGTTCATTGATGGCTTCAACTGATAGGTCTGTCATTTTACAAGATATAAAAATAATGGATCTTCCTTTGCGAAGTACGACATCAATCTCATTTTGTACGTTATCTATCTCAGGAAAAATACCATTCCAGTCTATTTCAGCACCTATCATACATTCATCAAAAAAATTTGATTCTTTTGCTAAAAGGTAAAGATATAATTCTAAGATATGTCCCTTTGTTCGGCAAGTTAATTGAGCTTCTGAACTTGGAAAAGTATAAATGACTTTATCCGTCTTATCCTCATCAATGTGTAGCATTCCCGCTTCGGTCAATAGGGAAATCAATGCCGCTGGATAGGGATATCGTTTCCCGTTATTCATTAAAATCTTACCTGTTTCAGCGTGAAAATCTCCAGTTTTTGCTAAAGCGAAGAATTGAGTAACGTGAAACCATTGTTCTGGGTTTGAAATCGCATAGTTTGCTAGTTTTTTGATGGCAGCAATTTGTTTCTGACTATACCTATGTTGTTTCGATTTGATGAGTTTACCACCACGCAATTCTATCAATTGCTGGATCGATAAAGAAGGAATGTTTAAATTACTTTCGACTAATCTCCCACTATCCCAGGCATACTGTTTCTCTCCCTCAATATCTGTGGCATGAATAGAAAGTTTTCTTTCCATTCCATACTGATATAGCTTGATAGCTAGTAAAGAATCGTTACCAAAAACATCTAAGGCAACCTCTTTATAATTCGTTAAGACAGGATCCAATTCTTCGGAAAATTTTACAAGGCTTATTTGACGAAAAGTCACTTGTTTAATGTGAGGCACCTGCTCCATCAAAAAATGTTTTAAGGATATTTTCTCTTCATCCTTGATTTTACTTAAGGATAAAAAAAGAATCGCATCACTTTCAGTTAGGAAGGCTGGATAGACATTTTTCTCAATGGTGTGATGGTTAAAAATTTTAACTAAGAGACGGAACATTTTTTCCTCCTGAACGAGAACATACTACTAATTGTAGGAACTTTTAAAATGAAATTACTGAAATTTAATGAGATATTTATGCCTTATCTAGTTGAAAGCGTTATCTATATACCTAGTATAACATAAATAGTATTATAAAACCTCCAACTTTACATTAAGAAAAATGAGTAGATAATATCTATTATCTACTCGCTTAATGTTTATTTTACTTTTTTAGCCAACATGGTTGCAAAACGTAGTTGGAAACGATTTCCGTTTTCATCACGACGATGGAGATGGCCAGGATTTTCATTGTATTTGATGAATTCCCAATCCTTGTAGTAATTCGCCAATTCCCCTTCTTTAAAGGTGAATGGGAAATTAACTGAACAAGGATAATCATCAGTGTCCATGGCACAAACAATCAAATTGTAGCCACCAACAGAGGTTTGTTCCTGCATATTTTTGATAATAGCTGGAATACGATCTGCTTGTAAAAACATGAGAACAACAGTCGATACGATAAAATCATAAGTTTGCCCAATGCTAGCTGAATGGATGTCGTAGAGCCCTACAGACATTTCTAGATCTTCTTGCTCTACAATGCTTTGTAAGATTTCAAGAGAAAGCTCATTTTGGTCAACTGCTGTGACATCAAAGCCATGTTGAGCCAGAAAGAGGGCATTTCTTCCTTGGCCACAACCTAGGTCTAGTGCCTTACACGGTTGGACCGTCTGCATAGCTTCTAAAACTTCCGAATGAACTGGATTGCTATTGTATTTCTTAGGGAAATAATCCTCTTCTTTACAATAAAATTCCAAGTACCATTCCACATCGTCTGTTGCGGCCTCTACTCGGTGCCAAGCTTGCGGTTGAGCCATAGGATTATCAGCTCCTGCTTCAAAAAAGTGCTCGGCTAAAACTTCCCCGTCTTCAGTTAACTCAATAAACTTAAGAGTCCCTTTTAATACGGTAATCTTACCCCAGGTTCCGACCTTAGTATTGTGTTTTCTTTGAACAGCCTCTGGCATGGTGT
>ERZ772909.1809-NODE-1809-length-11385-cov-3.376346_pt1 | contig 11385 bp, 10 predicted proteins | sample MGYA00511137_ERZ772909 | MGnify/ENA primary metagenome ERZ772909 (study PRJEB29015, sample SAMEA2738095) | human oral metagenome | biome: human oral; feature: human-associated habitat; material: saliva | place: China | collected 2270 ... | reverse complement strand
AAAAAAATAATTTAATATTTTTGTCAATTCAATTTTTTCACTATCATAAATAACTTTCACAACTTCAGCATGACCACTTCCATGACAAACATCCTTATATGTTGGATTACTTTTATTTCCATTTGCATATCCTGTTTCTGTTTCTAAAATTCCATTTATTTTTTTCAAAAATGCTTCAGTTCCCCAAAAACATCCTCCAGCTAAATAAATTTCTTTACGTTTCATACCTTTCCCTCTTTTCAAATTATATTTTATTAATTTATAAATCTATTTCTATTTTTTTATAAATTTTATTTCTCCTCCTCCAATTAATTCATTTTCTTTATAAAATACTATATGCTGCCCTTCGCTATTTTCATGTGTTTTCCTATAAAATTTAAAAATTATTTTTTGACTTGTATCATCTTTAATGATTTTCAATTCCCCTTCAAGTCCCTTTGATGAAAATCTAGGTCGTGCAATTAATGGCGTATTTATGATTTTATCTATATCATAATGAAATTTTGCATCTTTTATCTCAATTTCATCTATCAATAATTCTTCAAAATCTCCAACTACAATTTCATTCGTTTCCGGTCGTATTTCTAAAATAAAAAACGGCTTACCTAAATTTAATCCAAGCCCTCTTCTTTGTCCTATCGTATAAAATTGATATCCAATATGTTCTCCAATAATATTTCCCTTTTTGTCTATAAAATTTCCTGTTTTTACTTTATTACCTAAAACTTTTTTCAAATACTTAATATATCCCTCTGGTGCAAAACAAATACCTTGGCTGTCAGGTTTATTATGAGTATGAATACCATTTTTCTTTGCAATCTCACGAATTTCTGACTTTTTATAATTAGCAAGTGGAAATAAAAATCTTTCAATTATATTTTTATCTAATCTATACAACATGTAAGATTGATCTTTCACATTATCTTTATCCCATAAAAGTAAATTATTTATACTTATTTTAGAATAATGTCCTGTAGAAATATATTTTATTCCCATTTTATTTGCAAAATCTAAAATTCTTTTTATTTTAACTTTTTCATCACAAATTATACACGGTGATGGTGTTTTCCCTTGACTGTACATTTTTTCAAAATAGTCCATCACTTCTTTTTTAAATTCATCTGTAACATTTATAACATAATGTGGTATTCCTAAATTATAACATGTATATCTTGCATCATTTATATCATCAAGTGAACAGCAAGTCTTTCCCGGATTTTCCGACAATTCATCCGGTAAATGTTTAAGTGTAACTCCTACCACTTCATAGCCTTGTTGCTTTAATAATAACGCTGCAACAGAACTATCTATTCCTCCACTCATTCCAACTACTACTTTTTTTTCATTCATTTTTTACCTTTTCTTATTATTATTTTTTTATTTTCTCCTTCCACCACATACAATACCCTATTGGGATGCTTATCAAAAGAAAAAATCTACTTTCAGCTTCACTAATTATTTTTTTGAAATTATAACCTGCAATTTTACAAAATTTATAATAAACTGCATTATTTAATATTTTTTCTTTAAAAGTCATCTTATGTCTATTTTTTTCATTGTGATATAATGCTTGTCCTTTAGGATTTTTTACAAGAAGATCATTATATTTTGAAGTCAATCCATCACCTTGGTATTCTTTAATTTCAATTTTTTCATTTACATAAAGCATTTTATATTTTTCAGAAATTCTATTGTAAATAACTGCTTCTGTTGTAAATTTTTCTCCGTCAAATACAGGAAATGGGTATTGTTTCAAAATATTTGTTCTAAACATAAGACCTTTATCACCTTTTACTTTATATTTATTATAAATATCAAATTGAGTTGCAATCATTTCATCTTCTGGAAATTTTGTGCCAATAACTTCACCATTTTCATAAATGGATAAATATCCCATACCAGCTATCTCTCTATCATTCTCATACTTTTTCCAATATTTTAATATAGTTTCAAGTGCATTGTCCACATATTTATCATCAGAATCAAGGCAAATAAACAACTCCCCTCTAGCTTTTTCAACTCCATAATTATACGCTCGTTGTTTTCCCCCGTTTTCTTTATAAAAATATTTTATATTTAATATTTTCTCATCTAAAAATTGTCTTACACTCAATTCCGTTCCATCAGATGAACCGTCATCGACTATTATCCATTCAAAATCTTTATATGCTTGTTTTTTTAAAGATTCATATAAATTTGTTAATAATTCTTTTCTATTATATGTTGGTGTAAATATTGTAAATTTCATATTTTCCCCTTTTTTATTCCTTATTTTTTACCAAAAAACTTTATTAAAAATATTTTAATTTTTTAAAATAAAAACTAATCAAAATTAAATGTATTTTTTTACAAGTATTCTTTCTTTGCCTTTTTTCGTTTCTCCCTTATCTTCAAAAAGTTTGTATTTCCCAAATCCTCTTATCGTTATTTGTGATCCAATTTCAATATTTTTAGATTTATCTTTCTCTACATAATAGTCAACCAAAACTTTTCCTCGCTCCAAAGCCTCAACTACTTTTGCTCTCGATAAATTAGTAATCGATGCAACAATACTATCAAGTCTTTTTGAAGACACTGTCACGATTTTATCATCATATTTATATGACGGTAATTTTTCTAAATTTAAAATATCGAGTATTTCTATTTTACAAGGAGCTTTACCAATTTGTTTTAAATCCGATAATATTATATTCTCTATTTTATCAGCTACAGGAATATATCCAACTCCATTCTCTAAAATCAAATCTCCCATTAATTCTCTTTTTATATTCAATCCCAATATACTTCCTAAAAAATCTTTATGTAAATACTCTTTAAATCTTGAATTTATTTTAATTTTCAACAATTTACTTGGATATTCTAAATTATCTTTTAATATTTTTTCATCATTTTTATCTATTTCATTTTGAATAAAATAATTTTCAGGAATAAATACAATCTGTCTTCTATCACTATTTTCAAATATCCCATTCGTATATACAAAAACTTTATTTATTTTTTTTGTTAATTTCTTCCAAAAATTTGGCGTATAAAATTCTTCTGTATAACTTATAATTTCATATTCTCTCGCCATTTCTAAAACATTGTAAAGTTTACTAGCTTCATACTCCATCTCTTTGGGAAATTGTTTTAAAAATGTTTCTTTTGTCATTTTTCCCTCTATTTCTCACTACTTTCATTAAATTTTTCATTAAAAAATTCCATCATTATTTCCCATGACTTTACCCAATAACTTTTTCTATGTCTACCTTTTCGCTCGATATAAGTATGCTCAATTTCTAATTCATTTAATTTTTTATGTAATTCCCTATTATCTTTTAGAAAAAAATCTTTATTTCCCACATCAATAATAATATTTGTTTTAAATTTATTTTCTTTTAGTTTATCTGCAATTTCAATTATATTATAATTAGCATAATCTCCATTATTTATAACTTTGTGTATTCCCCATTTACTTTTCCATTTCTCAACAAAAACTCCACCACTTATATTCCCAATATTACCAAAAACATTTGGATAGTTTATCCCATTGTAAAATGCTCCAAATCCTCCCATACTAAATCCTAAAATTGCTCTATAATTTCTATCTTTAATTGTCGAGTATTTATTGTCAATATAATTTACAACTTCCTTTGCTATAAATGTTGAATACTTTGAATTTTTCTTTTTTTCACTATTAATATACCAACTATTCCAGTTCCCATCTGGAAAAACTAAAATAACATTATATTTATCTGCCAATTCTTTTAAACTTTTCACTCTTGCGAAACTTCTAAACGATCCTCCCCATCCGTGTAAAGCATATATTACAGCATATTTTTTCTTATCAGTATATTCCTTTGGTAAAATTATTGAGACAGGGATTTTTTTATTCATTATTTCACTTTTCACTTTTTCTATCTTATGTATAAAAGTAAAGCTCTTTAATGCTATTATAAAAAATGATATTAATATAATCTTTTTCATTTTTTCTTCTTTCTTTTCAATTTAAAAATTCTTATTTCTATTTTTCATATAATGAAACGCCAACACTGCAAACGGTAAAGTAAATAATATTGCATATTCTTTAACTTTTATATGAGTAATTACAAATGAACAAATTAAACATCCTGTTATAAAAAAAAGAATTGAACCAAAATAAACTATTACCTTTTTTTTATCTTCTTCTTTTCGTTTCATTACATATTGATAAAGCCATTCAGTTCCATTTCTTAAATTACCGGTACACATCGTTGTCGCGACCACACTTCCATTCGTTTTCTTAAATGTTTGATATTGTAATGCAGAAATATAAGATAACGCCATATTTACAAAAACATCATATTTCCCACTTGGTACAAATGCTACTAATGTAAATACTATAATTTCAACAATTAATATAATTTGCCTCCAATGAAGTATTTTATCATTTTTTGCATTAATTTCTTTTAAATGCCCTCTTAAAACTTCAGCACTGAAAATTCCAAAAGTAAAAATTGATAACGGAAATAAATAATATGCTGCTTCTCTCCATTCACCTTTCATTATATGCATCGACATATTTATTAAGTTACCCGTTTGTGCGTTAACAAAAACTTCTCCTCTTATGAAATATGTATATGTATCTGTTATTCCTCCTATAAAACATAATAAAATTAAAAGTCTTATTGTATCAGATGGCTGTCTTAATTTTACCGTCATTAATTTCCTCCATTTCTTCTTTACTTTTCATAATATTATTGTATCAAAAAATACCTATTTTTAAAAGAAAAATTTGACATAATTTTTTATACATTATATAATATACCTATATTCTGGTCTATTCGTGACCTTCTATACAATTTTTGGGCTTTACTCTTTTTTAATGGGGTCATCCCTATGTTTTTTGTTTCAGAATAATCACGGCGGTTATAAACTTTGCACGGATCCTGTACAAATCATATAAATGGCTACCACCTGTTACATTTACAGGCAACCAAAAATTCAGTAGGAACGGTAGACTGGTTTTTTTAATTACTAGACTATTAATTTATAAAAAAAGTTCACTTATTTTATTAATGTGAACTTTTTTATATTCATACTTAAATAACTTTATTTATAAATATCATAATTAAATTTCAACAAATTTATTTTCCATATATTCATAAATTTTATATTCTGCATTTCCAATTAATTTTCTTTCATCTAATTCATGAACAGACTTATTATCAATATAATTTAAAAATAATTCCATTACCGTACCGTGAGTTACGACTAAAACATTTGTTTCTAACTTTTGATTCTCATGAACTATTTTTATTAATCCATTCAAAAATCTTTCTAATCCAGCAATTAAATCTTCTCCATTATTCTCTTTAGAATTATATTCTTTTGGATTATTAAAATAATTATTTCCATTTTTAGGATATTTTTCATAAATTTCTTCATATGTCATTCCTTGCCAATCTCCAAAATGTATTTCATTCAATTCTGACATTTTCATAAACTTTATTGTCTTATTTTCAGTAATCTTACTATTTTCTATAATTATCTTAGCTGTATTTATTGTTCTATCCATTTCACTTGTATATATTTTCTCAAATCTAATGTTTTCAAGCTTTTTTGCCGTTTCTTTTATTTTTAATATCCCATCTTCTGTTAAAGGCGAATCAAGCTGTCCTTGAAATCTTTCCTCTACATTCCATATTGTCTTTCCGTGCCTTAATAAATATAATTTCATTATTTCCTTTCTATTTTTATAAATTTATTCTTTTATTAAAATTATTTTTTACAAAATTTCAGGATACTTCCCAACAATTCTCGTTATATTTAATGCCGCATCAATCATAGGAAACATTAAAATTGCACCTGTTCCCTCACCTAAATTCATTTTCATAAAAAGTCCCGGATCAAAATTCATTTCTTTCATTATATATTTTTCTCCTGGCTCTTTACCTACATTTGATTCTATCATGTAATCTCTAACTATTGGATTTAATTTATATGCAATTAATGCTGCAATAGCTGATATTATTCCATCAATCACAACAGGTACTTTATTTTTAGCACAGCCAATATAAATTCCTGTCATTCCAGCTATATCAAGTCCTCCTATTTTTGCTAGAACATCTATCGGATCATCACTATTTATTTTATTCATATTTATTGCTTTTTTTATTATATTTTTTTTATGTTCTAATGTTTCATCATTAATTCCACTTCCATGCCCTACAATATCATCTAACGGCAATCCAGTAAATACATGTAAAATTGCACTACTTGTTGTTGTATTTCCTATCCCCATTTCTCCAGCTGTAAATAAATTATATCCTTTTTTTACAAATTCATCTACTTTTTCTACACCTATTTCAACTGCTCTTTTTGCAATTTCATAAGTCATAGCTGGCCCTTCTACAATATTATTTGTTCCAAATTCCATAAGTTTTTCATTAATAATTCCTGACAAATCCACTTCATTATTTATATCACAACTTTTATCTATACCTAAATCTACTGCCACTACATCTGCTCCAAATGTTTTAGCTAACGCATTTATAGAAGAATGTCCTTTTATCATAGCTTCTACAACATATTGCGTTATAATTCTTTTAGAAAAACTTACTCCTTCTCTCTCCACACCATTATCTGCCGCCATTACAAGTGCCATCCGTTTATTCACGGCATAATTTTCTTGTATTCCTTCAAGCTGAATTGCCAATTCTTCAAGTTTCCCAAGTCCTTTCGGTATTTTTAAAAGTTTACTTAATTCTTTTTCTTTTTTTATCATTCTTTCTTTATTTATCGGTTCTATACTTTTTAAAACTTCTTCTAATTTTATCATAATTTTTATTTCAATATATTTTTAATATATATATAACTCCTCCGCTCAACAGTTTATTTTTTCATATTTTTAAATGCTTTTTCCACTGTTTCCAATATTTTTTCTATATCTTCAGACTTATGAGCTAAAGATATAAAATGAGCTTCATATTTTGACGGCGGTGCAATTATACCGTTTTCCAACATAGTTGTAAAATATATTTCGTACAATTTATCATCAGTATTTATGGCATCTTCAAGAGTTTGAACTTTATCTTTTGAAAAGAAAATTGTATACAAACTTCCAACACTATTTACAGTTGCAGGAATTTCATATTTTTCTATTAATTCTCTTATTCCTTCTACAATTTTTTTAGTTTTTTCATTTATTTCTCTATAAATTTCAGGTCTATCTTTTAATATTGAAATTGTTTTTATTCCAGCAGAAACTGATACAGGATTTCCTGATAAAGTCCCTGCATGATAAACTCCTCCAACTGGTGACACTAAATTCATTATTTCCTCTTTACCACCAAAAGCTCCAACTGGATAACCTCCACCTATTATTTTACCCAAAGTTATCAAATCAGGTTTAATTCCAAAATATTCTGCAGCTCCACCAAGTGAAACTCTAAATCCACTTATTACTTCATCAAAAATTAATACAATATTCTCTTTTTGTGTCAAATCTCTTACTTCTTGTAAATATTTTTTATCAGTTTCCACAAGCCCCATATTTGCTGGTATAGGTTCCATTATTATACATGCTATATCTTTTTCTTTCTCAACTAACTCTTTAATTTTTTTTATATCTCCAAATGGTAAAGTTATAGTATCTTTCATAACACCTTCTGTAATTCCGTTACTGTCTTGATGCTCAAATGTTAAAAGTCCTGATCCAGCTTTTACCATTAACGAGTCCGAATGTCCGTGATAACACCCTTCAAATTTAAGTATTTTATTTTTACCAGTATAAGCACGAGCAAGTCTCACGGCAGCCATTGTAGCTTCAGTCCCTGAAGTTGTAAGTCTTATTTTATCAATACCTTTATAACAACTTTTTACTAATTCAGCAAGTTCCACTTCTTTTTTAGTAGGTAATCCAAATGATGTCCCATTTTCGATCTCACTTTTTACAGTTTCAAGAACTTCTGGATAATTATGCCCTAAAATCATAGGTCCCCAAGAACCAATCATATCAAGATATTCATTTCCGTCCTCATCATAAAGTTTACAACCTTTAGCTTTTTTTATAAATATTGGGTATTCCTTATTTACTGACTGAAATGCTCTCACAGGACTATTTACTCCTCCCGGTATAGCTTTTTTTGCTCTTTCAAATATTTCTTTTGAACTTTTTGTATCCATTTTTACTCCTATTTTTTCTGTTTTATTTTATTATAATTTTTCTTTTATAGCTTCAAACAATCCTTCTTCCGTATAATTTTCTGCCTCAATCTCAACATCTAAGCCATAAGATTTTATAGTTTTCGTCGTAACAGGCCCAATAGATGTAATCATTTTATTTTTTAATTTTTGTACTATTTCCTCATCTAAAACTTCCTCAATTTTTTGACCTTTTTTTACTCCTAAATTTTCCATGAATGACTCAAATGTTGATGAACTTAAAAACATCAAAATATCACTTCTATCTAAATAGTCTAACATTTTTTCAAAACTATAATTCACTTTTTTTGTTTTATAAACTACTAATTTTTCATAATTTCTATTATATAATTCTGAATATTTTTTTTCTTTTACTGGCGAAATATCCGATACTATAAATAACGCTTTTTCATTTTCTCCAATATAATTTACACTTTCACTAGCAAGTCTTTCAACCGTATATTCTTTAGGATAAAAATCAGGAATAATTTTATATTTTTCTATCTCTTCTGCTGTTTTTTCTCCTACAACTCCAATTTTAATATTTCCTAGTACTCTAATATCTTTCACTTTTTTCATAAAACCAATTACAGAATTTATACTATTAAATAAAAGTGCTGAATATTGTGATAAATCCGGCATTTCAAAATCAATATATTCAATGTCAATAAATGGTGCATTTATTCCTTGACCACCTGATCTGTTTATTTTATCTATAATTTTTTCTTGTTTTTCTTTATTTCTTGTCACTAAAACATTTTTACCAAATAATTCTTTCTTTTCAACCCATTTCATCGTTTCTCTTAAATTAACAACTTCTCCTATCAAAATAATTACTGGAGATTTTACATTATTTTTTCTAATAATTTCAGCTATCGTTTCCATTGTTCCTGTAAATACTTGCTGACGCGTTGTCGTTCCATTTTTTATAATTGCAACTGGAGTTTTTGAATCTTTCCCATATTTTATTAAATTTTCTAATATTTTTTCAAGATTACTAAGTCCCATTAAAAATATTAATGTCCCTTGTAATTTCGCTATTGTTTCAAAGTCTAAATCTTTACCATCAATTTTTGTATGTCCTGTAAATATATGAAATGAAGTGTTAATCCCTCTGTGCGTAACTGGTATTCCTGCATATGCTGGAACTGCTATTGCCGACGTTATCCCTGGAATTACTTCAAATTCAATACCATTTTCCACAAGGCTTTCAATTTCTTCTCCACCACGCCCAAATACGAATGGGTCTCCTCCTTTTAATCTTAAAACGTTTTTACCTTCCAGTCCTTTTTCTACTATTGTTTTATTTATTTCTTCTTGTAATTCCCCACCTTCAGTATTTTCTTTCCCCATGTAAATTAATTCTACATTTTTTTTAGCAAAATTCAATATATTTTCATTTACTAATCTATCATAAACTATGCACTCTGCCTCTTCTATAACTTCCTTCAACTTAACTGTTATTAATTTTTCATCCCCACAACCTGCTCCTGCTATATAAACTTTTCCTTTTTTTATATTTTCATTACTCATTTCCCACAACTCCTTTTATTTTATTAGCAAGTTCTCTTGCTAATTTTACTCCATCATATTTTGATCCTGTTATTTTTTCGAAAATTCTTTTTCCATTATGATTAAACATCCCTTGTATTTCAATATTTTCTCCAATAATTTTTGATGAACATCCTATTGGAGTATGACATCCTCCATCAAATATTCTTGAAAATTCTCTTTCTGTTTCACACATTATTCTTACTTCTTTATCTTCTAAAGTTTCTAATAATTTTAATATTTTTTTATCATTCTCCCTACATTGAATGCATAAAATTCCTTGTCCTGGAGCTGGAATAAAATCTTGTGAATTAAATCTTTCAGTTATTCTACTATCAAGTCCAACTCTTTTAAGTCCTGCCGCTGCTAAAATTATAGCATCATATTCGCCATCATCTAATTTTTTCAATCTTGTATGAATATTTCCTCTTATAGGTTTAATTTGTATATCTTTCCTCAAATTTAACAATTCTACTTCTCTTCTTGTACTTCCCGTTCCAATAATACTATTAGATTTTAACTCCATTAAAGTTTTATTATTTTTTGATATTAAGACATCTGAATTATCTTCTCTTAAAGGAAAACATGCATTTAATAGCCCTTTCGGAGTTTCTTGTGGCATATCTTTCAATGAATGAACCGCCAAATCAATAATTCCTTCTAACATTTCTTTTTCAATTTCTTTTACAAATAAATCTTTTTGAGATGTCCCCTGTATTTTCTTAAAATCTCTAAAATCTCTATCTCCTTTAGTTACAATTACTTTAAGCTCTACAGATATATTTTCATTACTTTTTTCTAACATTTCCTTTACTTTTTCCGCTTGTGCTAAAGCTAATATACTTCCTCTTGTTCCTATCGTTATTTTTTCTATCATATTTTCACCCTTCTAGTTATTCTCTTACATACTTTTGTCTTTTATCTAATTTTTCTCTTATTTTATCTAACTGTTCTTCAATTATATAAAAATATTTTTTTACAAGTTCATCTCTTTTTTCTACATTTTTATTATATTCTTCCCAAATATTTTCCAAATGATAAAGCTCTATATTTTTATATTTTTTTATTTCAACATCTATATCTCTAGGTACAGCTAAGTCAAGAAAAATTCTATGTCTATTATCGTATAGAATTTCATACATTTTATTTTCTTCCAATATTAAATGAGGTGCAGATGTCGCACTTATTATAATATCACTCTCTTTAACAACTTCATATTTCTTATTATATTCAGCTGTTTTTGTCCCACTAAATATTTTTTGTATTTCCATTGATTTATGATCACTTCTATTAGTTATTGTTAAATTACAATTTTTCATTTTGTGTAACAACGCTAAAATTGACTGACTTAAATCTCCAACTCCTATTATGAAAATATTCTTGTTTTCAAGGTTTCCCATTTTTGATTTTAAAAATTTTATAGCTATAGAATCTAAAGAAATATTTTTTTCATTAATTTTACTCTCTGCCCTAAATTTTTTACCTGTTTCAACTGCTTGATTAAATATTATATTTAAAACTGGAGAAGTTTTATTCGCCTCCATATGTAAAATATACGCTTTTTTTAATTGTGATAAAATTTGCTCTTCCCCTTTTATTATTGATTCCAGTCCACAAATTACTCTTAGCAAATAATAAATCGCTTCATTCCCATTATATATTTTTACTTTT
>ERZ772909.1804-NODE-1804-length-11398-cov-6.832584_pt1 | contig 11398 bp, 3 predicted proteins | sample MGYA00511137_ERZ772909 | MGnify/ENA primary metagenome ERZ772909 (study PRJEB29015, sample SAMEA2738095) | human oral metagenome | biome: human oral; feature: human-associated habitat; material: saliva | place: China | collected 2270 ... | reverse complement strand
TCTTGGTCAGCCTGATTTTAGGTTTGGCGCTGACCTGGGCTTACAAACACCGTACTCTCTATACACGAGAATTCGCTGTCAGTTTGACCCTACTCCCCTGCTTGATGACCTTGGTCATCTTTCTGGTAAATGGCAGCCTAGGAACCTCTATCGCCGTTGCAGGAACTTTTAGCCTCATTCGTTTTCGTTCAGCTACCAGTGGTTCACGGGAACTAATTGCTATCTTCCTTGCCATGATTATCGGGCTAGCAGCAGGGACAGGCTACCTAGCTCTAGCTATTCTCTTCACTGTCTTTATCTTAGCGGTATGGCTTCTTTTAGAGAAGCAACAAAGCAAGAGCAATCACCAACGTCGCAGGCTATTGACCATCACAATTGCGAACCAAGAAAATCAACTTCAAACTATCCAATCTGGACTATCACAATTCTGTACTGAGTTAGACCTCATCTCGATTGATACTAGCAATGATGGAGAACAAGTCACCACTGTCTATGAAATGGATTTCAAGGCTCAAACAGACGATTTTCAAATCATCAATTATCTCACTAAAGAACAGGATACTTACCAGGTTTCCCTGACCAAGAATGCCAAGAAGAGAAAGAATTTATAGAACTTCTTGCGTAAAATCTAAAAAGAATCCAGGTAAACACTCAATAGTAAGAAGAAAAAGTCAATCTGATTTATGATAAAAGACATCATATCAAATGTTTAAAAAACGTTGATATGATGCTTTTTTCTTATCTTAAAAACTATTTGCTCAATCGCTTTATTTCACAGGTATTTCCTTAATCACGCGCGCAGGATTGCCAGCTAAAACAACATTGTCGCCAAAGGACTTTGTAATCACGGCCCCTGCTCCTGCAACGACATTATTTCCCAGTGTCACTCCAGGAAGGACAATGACGCCACCACCAGCCCAGAAATTATCTCCGATTGTGATAGGCTTTCCGTACTCGATACCTGAATTTCGCTCCTGCGGATCTAGTGGATGGAGGGGTGTCAAGAACTGACAGTTGGGACCGATCATAGCATTGTCCCCGATACGAATGGGGCAGATGTCCAGCATGGTCAAGTTCCAGTTAGAGTAAAAATTTTCCCCTAAATGGATGTTGACACCGTAGTCCACCATCAAGCGAGTGTTGATATAAAGATTTTTTCCGGTTGAGCCAAACCAAGTCTTGATGATTTCGGCTCCTTTTAAGGGATCTTCTTCCTTGTTAAAGGCAGCCTGTTTTTGGCGAGAAGCTTGAGCTAAGGCTCTCAGTTCTGGGTCTGATGGACGGTAAAACTCGCCTGCTATCATTTTCTGGTATTCGCTAGTCATAGTATTTTTCTCCTTATTCCCTACTATCATATCAATTTTCGACATATCTGACTAGGATAAGGAGCACTTTCCACAATTGATGCTCTGATTGTCATCATATCCTGTCTAAGCGAACACGAGTCACAATTCCATCTGGGTCTGTAATTTCCAGCTGGCTAGATGTCGACCACTTGATTGGTGCATCAACTTCTTGTGCTCGCTGCGCAATCGTTAATAGTTCTTCTTTACTTGCAACTTCGATGACATAGTAGGCCAAACCTGGCAAGCCTTGCTTACGCGGAGCCAGACCTTTTCCTCCCCATTCGTTGACTGCCAAATGATGATGGTAGTCCCCAGCTGCAATCCAACTAGCACTAGGTACACTGAATTTATCCTCTAGCCCTAACACATTTTGATAAAACTGGCTGGACTTTCGACTATCCTTGACGGACAGGTGGATATGCCCCATTCTCGTACCTTCTGCTAGGATAAAAGGCTCTACTCTTTCCCCCAACTCATAGATATCCTGCGCCGCAAGGGCCTCTGTCACCCCAATAATGCGTCCATCTTCTCGAATATCCCATGTGGAAACTGGCTTATCTCGATAGAGCTCGATACCATTCCCCTCCAAATCTTCCAAGTAAAGGGCTTCACTGTAACCATGGTCAGCACCACCGACAAGAGGAATCTGCAAATCCGTCAGGTGTTTCAAGACATCAGCCAAAGCCTTGCGTGTCGGCAAGAGAATGGCCAGATGGTAAAGGCCATAATGGTCCCTTACTTCTCCACTCTCTTGTGCTTGAATCAGCTGTACCAAGGCTTTTCCACCCAGGCCTAGAACGGCCTCTGTCTCAGTTTTAGATAGGATTTCTAAACCAATAATTTGCTGATAAAAGGCTGTTTGATTTGCCAAATCGTTTACATTTAAAACTGCCTCTGCCAAATAAATGTGGCTCTTGTATTCATAGGTCATAAATAGTCCTCTTTTCTGTTGTAATATTTTTTGTTACAACTATTATATCATTCCCATCAAGAAAGTCAAGTTAGACAACTTATAGATCATGATTCTGTAATCTTGTCTATATGGGATTAGAACGAGAAAATCTACAGAGAATTGACAATAAAACCACCGAAAATTTTTAACCAATGCTATGATAACTCTCATCTCAATCCCAAAAAGAAAAGGAGCGGATATGATATCCTACTCCTTATTCTTATCAGAAAATCTAATTAGAATTAGTCTTCTTTTTTCTTGCGAGCAACAAGTCCAAATCCACTCAAGACACCTAAAAGTCCAAGTGCTGCTAAGCTAGAGTCGGCTTCTGTACCTGTGTTAGGCAATTCTTTTTGAACTTCAACATTTTTAGGTGTTGATGGTTGAGAAGCTGGTTGGTTTGGAGTTGATGGTTCAACATGCTTAGGTATGACTGTTACTGGGACTTCTACCTCTACGATTTCTCCTGATGGTAGTTTCACTTTTACTTTAACACTTGGTTTTTGTCCTGCCGTATCAGTTGCTGGGATTTCTCCAACTTCTACGATTTCGGCACCTTTTGGTAACTCAACATGTTTCTTAACATCATCTTTGCCAATTGGAGTTCCAACCTCTACTACGATTGGGGTAGTTTTAACTGTTTCTCTTGGAGCTGGAGTCGCTTTTGGAGTAACAGTTACTGGAACTTCTACTGTAATCACTTTTCCATTTGGTAATTCAACCGTGACTTTAACTGGATCCTTCTTACCTGGAGTTGTCAAGTCTGGAATGTTTTCAACATTTGTGACCTTGCCACCTTCTGGAATCTTGATGCCTTTAGTGTAATCCTCTGGTGTTAATGGGGTAGAGGTGACTGGTGTCTCTATTGAGACTGGAACGACTTCTACTACGTTAACAGGTACAGGTACCTCTTTAGTCGCAACTACTTTACCATCTTTCACATACTCTACCACTACTGTCGCTGGGATTTGTACACCAACTGTTGCTGTAGGTGGTACTGTTCCTGTTTTAACTTCTGTAACTGTTACAGTAACTCCTGATGGAAGCCCCTTCACGTTATTAGCTGCTTTTTCAGCCTGTTCTTTAATAGCTTTTTCTAGTTCTTGCTTATCACTATCTTTAAGAACTGTTACACCTTCTGGGGTTACTTTTGGTAATACTGTCACTGGGACTTTTACTGTCTCTTCACCATTTGCATACTTAACTTTAGTTGGTACTGTTACATCGGTTGCTCCAACTTTATCCTTTGTATCTGGTAAATCAGCTTCTGTTGGATCTTGTACTGTTCCACCTTGTCCTGGTGTTACTGCATCTTTTACTTTAGCTATTTCAGGTTTATCGCCTTCAACAACGTATACTTGATCAGCATTTGAACCAACTACACTTACAGTAATTTCTGCATCTTTTGTATACTTAACGCCATCTACTGTATAGGTTACTGGGACTTTTACAGTTCCTTTGTTTGTTCCTGCTTCCGATGTAATGGTTGCAAGCACTTCTTCTGTAATCGCTCCAACTTCTACTTCTTTGGCACCATCTGGTAATTTAGCTTTGAAATCTGCTGAGCTTGCTACTTCTTCTGCTTTAGCTTTAGCTACTTCTTTAACTTTATCTGTAGTTTCACCTTTTGGTACTGTTACTTCACCTTTAGCAACTGGCAATACTGTCACTGGTACTTTCACTTGTTCTGAATCTTTAATTCCGTCGTAAGTTACAGGGACCGTTACTTCTTTCTTACCTGTTGTTTTTGTTAGGTCTTCTGGAATTACAGGATTACCTCTAGTTCCATTAGCTCCTGGTGTTACTGCATCTTGAACAGTTTTAGATTCTACTGTATCACCTTCAAAGACTACCAATGATTTTGATGTTGAACCAACTACCGTTACCGGAACTTCTACTTCTTTAGAACCAACTACACGGCCTTTATCATCAGTATATTCAATAACTACCTTAGCTGGTTTTTGTTCTCCTGTAGCAGTTGTTTCAGGTTTTTCTTTCACTTCTTTAACAGTTACTGTTACACCTGCAGGAATACTATCTTTTGGTAATGCATCCACCACTTCTTGAGCTTTTGCTTTAACCATTGTTTCTAAATCTGTACTATCTTTAAGTACTGTTACTCCCGTTGGTTTAACAACTGGTAATACTTTCACAACTGCAGGGACTTCTACAAGTTTATCTTCACCATCTTTCGCAACTACTGTTACTTTCTTATCTCCAGGTGTTGTTGTATCTACATCACCATCTTTATAGGTGAACTTAGTTCCGTCTGGATATTGATCAGGATTAATGCTTTCAGATGGATCTGGTTGTGTATTTTGAGGATTTTCAAATACATATTGCACTTCAGGATCTACTACCACAACTTTAGCTGGAACTTTAACAATCGTATCTTCACCAACTTTAGCCACAACGACTACATCTTTCTCTCCCGATGTAGTTGTATCTACTGGAGTTTCATAAGTAAATTCCGTTCCGTCTGGATATTCACCCGGTGTGATACTTTGTTTAGCTTCTGGTTGTTTATTAGCTTTATCAGCCACAACGTATTGTGGAATACTGTCAACTACACGTACTGTTGCTGGAACTCTTACTAGTTCATTTCCATTTTCATCAGTAACAATAACCTTAACCCCTTTATCTCCAGGTGTTGTTGTATCTGGTTCTTTTTCGTAAGTGAATTTAGAACCAGCTGGATAATCATCTGGATTGATACTATCTTCTGCTTTTGGAGCTTCTTTTGGATCTACTGGGACAATTTGTGGATATCCTGCAACAACTTTAATCGGTACATTAACAGTTTCTTCACGTTTATTATCCCCTGAACCGTATGTCACTGTCACAGGAGCTGTTAATGTGTCATCCCCAACTTTATCAGTTGTATCAGGAAGTTTAGTTTCATCTACTGTTTTCTCATTTCCTTTAGTAGTAACAGCATCTTTTAATTTTTCTGAAGATGGTTTATCTCCTTCTACTACATAAACAGGTTTTGCAGTTGAAACTTGTGGTTTAACTTTAATTGTAAACTCTTGATCTATTTCTTTCTTAGTATCAAACGTTGGATCCTGATCAAATGGATTATCTACAACATCATATCCCATAGATTTCAAAACATCAACACGTGCTTGAACTTTTTCTTCTGGAATTTTATCTCCTGATTTACCAGTAAGATCATCAATATTATATTTCGTATCTAATGGTGTTTCAACACCTTTATCATCTACAGAAACAAATTTAACTTTTGCTTTTTGATTGTCTTTTTCATAGGTAATCTTGATATTTGCTTTTGGATCCGTAATTTTTGGTGGTTTATATCCTTCTTCTGGTTTAGCAGGATTTACCGGTTCTAATGGTGTTCCATTTCCATCTTTTGGAGTATATCCATCTTTATGAGGAATAATTTGCGTAATTTCACCAGTCTTGGTTGGATCATTTGGATCGTTAGGGAATGGAATCGGATCTCCATCCTTACCAGTGGTTGGATCAACAGGAATCCAGCTTCCAATCTTCGTATAAGTAACTTTATCCGTTTCATCAGGGATTACTTTTGTATCTTTTGCAGGGGTTGCTGCTTCTTTAGCTGGAATTTCTTTTTTATCAGCAATATATCCTGGTAAAACATCTACTCCAACTTTATCCCATGTTTTATTTGGACTTTCCCAATCAGTATAGCTTACTTCTTTTGTAACAAGATTAACGGTCGCTTTTCTTGTGAATGGCACCGTTTGAACAGTATCATCCTTAACTTTTTCTTCAGCCGATGTATCTGATTCTTTTTTAACATAAGAAATCACACGCTTAGCTGTTGTATTCAAATCAGATTCAGTCAATCCCTCAGGCCACTTAAGTTCTGGGGTATCCCCATTTGGATCTACTGGACTATCTTTTTCATGTGGTGTTGATGAAGGAACTTCAATGATTCTAGGTTTAACCACAATTTTGAATGTTTGAGAAGGTGCTGATGTACCATCTTGTGCATTGATATCTTCCTTGTCATCAAATGTTGGGTGATGATTATCTTGAATATGGTATTCATCACTTTCTACTTCATAACCTTGATTCTTAAGTTCTTTGATTTTGTTTTCAACATCTGTACTTGCTGGTAATTCTGAACCAGATTTTCCTGTTAAATCAAAGCTAGAAACCACTTCATTTGCGGCTCCATCTACTTTCTTCTCAATCACTACTTTAGCTGTTTGAGTAGAAGGTGTATATGTAATTGGTGATTCCCCAAATTTATCCGTTGGTGTAAATCCATCTGGAACTTTATAGCCTTGAGTTGGATCATTTGGATTTTTCGGTGTCAATTCTTGTCCATTATATACTGGAGTATAACCTGGAACATATGGAATTGTTATCGTGCTAAAATCACCTGGAACCGTTGGATCATTCGGGTTATTTGGATAAGAGATCTTATCTGGTGCTCCTTGTGGTTTCTTGCCTGCTGGGTACTCAGGTACAAATGAACCAATTTCTTTATAAAGAACTTTCTTCACTTCAGAAGTTGCTGTTCCATTTTGTGCTGGCTTAGGAGCATCTTTTTCTGGAACAAGTTTATCCGCATTATCCACTAATAAATAATTATTAATAACTGGAGATTCAACTGAGTTATACTTACCATTAGTACCATCTGCTTTAGCATCAGTTAGTTTATCCGCTTCATTGTAAACTTCCCAATCAGAGTAAGTTACTTCTTTTGTTTCAGGATTAACTGTTGCTGTACGTTTGTAAGTTACTTTTTGCACCTTTTCAGCATATAAAGGAGTAGCATTATCTTTGTTTGCATCTTCTTCTTTTAGATACTTAATTGTACGTGTAACTTCTTTAACTAAGTCCTCACGAGTAACTCCTGCTGGATATTTACCAAGATTTTCATCTCCTTCTTTTACAGGTGTATCTGCTGTTTTTGGAGATACTGGAGATGTTGTACTTGGATTTGTTGGGTCAGTAGTTACTGTAGGATCAACTTTAATTAGGTCTAAGACATGGACGGTAACAGTTGTTTCTGTTGATTTCTTACCTTCACTATCAGTTGATTGAACTTTTACAGTGTAATCTCCAACTTTAGTTGTATCTAGGTTACCTGCATCACTTACTGCGATTGTTGGTTTAGTAGAATCAACACCATCACGATCATCTTCTAAGTCAGTTGCAGATGGTTTCGCTTTTTCTAAAACTTTATCATTGTTCCATTTGTCAGCTTCTTTTGTTTTATAAACATATAAATCTTTTTTCTCAACTGCTACTGTTGGAGCTTCGTTTAGAACATCAGCATAAGCTGGATCTGATTCGTTACCTGCTTTATCAAGCACAGTAACTTTGATACGTTTGTCAGGATTTGTTGTCTCATTCGCTTCTGTCAAATCTGTCCCTTTTGGAACTGGTACAACTAATTTACCATCGCGTACTTCAACTTTTGTTTCACCAATATACCAACCATCTTCTTTTTTATTTAAAGTAATTGGGGTTTTACTATTTGGTAACGTAACTTTCATTGAAGTTACTCCACCAATAGCTTCTTTAATATTGTCTACCTCAGTATCAGCATCACGGTCCGTTCCATTGTTTCTATCATTGTCAGCGATATCTTGTTTTTCTCTAGGTACATCTGTTAAATTAGTATCTTTTTCTGTTGGGACAGAAATTAATAATTCTGTTGGTTGATTTTTATCAGTTTTTTCTCCATTAATGCTATCAGTATGAACTGGTTCCACAGTAGGAGTTACTGGTTTAATCGTATCAATGTAAATTGTTTTGTTGTAGTAGTAATCTGGATTGTCTGTATTTCCTAGTGCATTAAATGTATTTCTATATGGACTATTTGGATTTACAACACCTGTATTTTCTAATACTCTGTTGCCTTGTAAATCTGTAAATCCTTCTTTAATTTCTGCAGTTACCTTAAAAGTAGCTGTCCCTTTGAAATTTTTTGCCGTTGTGAAATCAATACCGAATGTTCTTGTCCCATTCTTTGCTGGATCTGAATCCCCTGCATTGAATTTCAATCTAAGCGTTCTTGTAGCTTCATCATACGATACGACTTGGAAAGGACCAGGCCAATTCCATTCATTTGCTTTTTTTAGAGAATCTTTTAATTCGACACCTTCAGGAATTTTAATTGTGTATTCATAAGCACCGTACGTTGGTAACCCACCAACGTTTTTCACAGTAACTTTTAATTGACCTGATTCTTTGTCTTTATAGAGAGTATCTTCTCCATAAGCGGACGTGGTATTATTACGAACAACATCTGTCGTCATTTCTAAAGCAGCACCAACAGTTAAGTTAACTCCACCAACAAAGTATCCATCTTCAATTTCTGTTTTTCCTTTTACTGGATAAGTTTTATTAAATGCGGGACCATCCTCTAATGCTTTAATGGTTACTTTAATTTTCTTAGTAGTATTTGGAGTATTGATAATCGTTCTCCAGAAACCAAAACCATTACCATTCCCTCCATCACCATACGGAGTTGAAACGTGTGTAGTTTCATTATGATTATTCGCATCTGTTAGCGTTCTTAAAACTTCACCTGTATCTGCATCTCTAACTGTAATTTCTACTTTTTCACCAGTACCAGCAGTACCCATATTCCCATAGGCACCACCTGTTAGAACACTTAGGTATAATCTAGAGTTCGGATTAACATTAAATTCTTTCGAAATTTGTGTACCTTTCTTATTTAATTGAATATAATAATCTTTCCCTACAGCTGAATGTGCTGCATTATTTAAAGGAACACCAGGTACACTTGAGTAGTTAACACCATTTGCATAGTTTTGATTAGCTTTATTAGGTGCTAATGGATTTCCTGGAACAGGAGTATCATTGTATTGTCTGTCAATACTTCCATTATTATCGTAAACTTTAGATGGTTTCGGATCAAATCCAGCAGGTCTATCCGCTGCAACTTCTGTTGGAGCTTCTGGTTTAATCGCTGTTACATAATTATTTGTCCCTTCTATTTTCCATCCATCAATTTCATTTTCAATTCTCTTTTCTTTCCAATTATAAGTAATTTTACCAAGTTTTACTGGAGCTGGATTTGGAGAACTAGTACTATTTCTTGAATATTGATTTTCAACAGTAGCAGATTTTGTTTCAACATCTGGAGTATTAAAATCAATATCTCCAAATTGATTTTTCAAACTTGAAATAACGTTATCTACTGGGTTAGCTCCTACCCCTCTTTTATTATTACTAGTAGGACCTTCTGCTGCTTGTTCTCCTACACCAGTAGGAGTCGCTCTAAACCCACTTTCCCCTTTACCAGGAATTGCTTTTCCGTTTCGTGGATCTTGGTTTTTATTTGTTTTTTCTACTTTAGCTTCTGTTTCTGATTTATCTTCTACAGCAGGAGACACTTTTGGCATGCTCTCAATTACAAAAGCCTTTTCTCCTAATCTTGCAACAGTTTTATCTACCTCTGCCTGAGTTGCTTTATCATTTGCTGATAAAGCTTGAGCTTCTAATAGTGCTGCCTTTGCATCCTCAATAGTTTTTGATGTTTTATTACTAATTTCAACTTTATCGATAGCTGATTGAATACGTGAAATCGCTTCTGATAACTTACTGAAGTCTACCTTTGCAATATTTTCTGGTGCTACCCTATCTTCATTAACTAAAGCTTCAGCTGAAGTTACTACTGGTTTAGAAACTGGATCTTTAGAAGGAATTTCTTTTCCCTTAGCATCAGAGCTCGCAACATTCTCTTCGTGATTTAGGTTTTCTTGAGATGGCGATGACTGTTGATTAGACAAATTTGAGCTCGTTCTTGCATCGTTTCCTTGAATAGTGTCAGCTTTTGCAGTGGCTCCACCTCCAAACATCATAAGCGCAGCAATCGCTACCGATGCTGCACCGAAACTATACTTTCGGATTGAAAATCGTTGAACCTTTTGTCCATGATATTTTTTTATTCGTGAGTACATTACTACTCCTTTTCTTATATTTTTATTTACACCAAGAAAAGTCAGTAAAATCCTTAAATAGATACTAAGAAAATCCCTGACTTCACCTATTGTATAATATATATAATAACTCTATCTATTCACTATGTCAAGCAATTCGATATTTTAATCGATGTTTATATATAAAAAAGCAAAGATAATTAATAGCTTCAGAAATATGATTAATAACTTTCAAAAAAGCTTAAAAATTACCTCATATTTACATAGAAAAAGGAGCGGATATGATATCCTACTCCTTATTCTTATCAGAAAATCTAATTAAATTTAGTCTTCTTTTTTCTTACGAGCAACAAGCCCAAATCCGCTCAAGACACCTAAAAGTCCAAGTGCTGCTAGGCTAGTATGGTCTTCTGTACCAGTATTAGGAAGTTCAGCTTGTCCTTTAGCTTCTGATGGAGCTACTGGAGCTTGTGGTGCTTTACCATTTACTGGTGCTGATGGCATCGTTGGAGTTGCTGGGTTAGCCGGTGTTGTTGGTTGACTTGGGTCTGTCGGTTTCACCGGACTTGTTGGGTTTGTTGAAGGTGTTGATGGAGAACCTGGTTGAGATGGAGTGAGTGAGCCTCCATTTGTAGTACCTTCTTTGACTTCTTTATAAACGTAAGTTACTTCTGTTGTTCCTTCTGTTACTTTACCATTTTCATCACCTTTAGTTGAAGTTGGTACTAATACGTATAGTTTTCCATCTTTCGTAGTGATTGTAGCTGGTTTGTTGTCAGTTGTGTCATATGCTGAGCTTACTGATCCGTCTGTAGTATCTTTAACGTCTTCTGCGATTGTGTTACCCGCTTCGTCTACATAATGAACGACTACGTTTCCTTTAATTTCTTTGTACACATATGTTACTTCTGTTGTTTTACCTGCTTCAACACTTCCGTTTTCGTTACCTTTAGTTGATGCTGGTACTAATTCGTATACTCTTCCTTCTGCAGTTGTAATACGAGTTGGTTTCATATCATTATCAGTAGTGTTGTAAGCAGCTCCTGGTTTACCGTCTTTGGTATCAACAGCGTCAGTTTGGATTGTGTTTCCAGCTTCGTCTACATAGTGAACTACTACTTGTCCTGCTTTTTCGTAAACGTAAGTTACTTCAGTTTTACCTTCTACTACGTCTCCGTTTTCTGGTTTAG
>ERZ772909.1800-NODE-1800-length-11417-cov-3.999648_pt1 | contig 11417 bp, 12 predicted proteins | sample MGYA00511137_ERZ772909 | MGnify/ENA primary metagenome ERZ772909 (study PRJEB29015, sample SAMEA2738095) | human oral metagenome | biome: human oral; feature: human-associated habitat; material: saliva | place: China | collected 2270 ... | reverse complement strand
TTAACCAAACTAAACTTCTTTTATCCCAAAGCCGTAATAAAACAAAGATAGTGTATTGCATAGTCAAATATGTTTACATTTCTTGACGTTGTAATAATACGCACCCTGACTTGTTCGGGGTGTTTGTTTTATTTTGAACAGATTTAATGTTTTTATTTATTCTTTATTTTCAACAATTATTTTCTATCAACTATTTTTTTTTAATAATATTTTTAAATTAATCATATTTTTTTCTGAAAATATGTTAAAATTATAGAAAATATCTATTAAAATTTTTAAAGATCAAAGGAGAAAAATAAAATGACACTAAAATCTTTAGAGTACTTTAAGAAATTAGCTGAATTACAGCATTTTACAAAGGCAGCAAATGAGTTACACATATCTCAACCTAGTTTAAGTTATGCTATTTCAGAATTAGAAAAAGATTTAGGTGTTTTATTATTTGATAGAAAAGATAAAAAGATTACTCTTAATCATTATGGAGAAGCTTTTCTTTCCTATGTCAATCAAGCATTATCTATCTTAGATGACGGTACAAATTTTGTTAAACATATTTCTAATCCAAAAGCAAAAAATATATCCGTGGGTTATATTCAAAGTTTGAGTTCTTCTATAATTCCACCTTTTATTGAAGAATTTTACAAAAACCCATTAAACAAAAATATTAAATTTTCATTTACTCAAAAAGATAATAATGAACTAATTAAAATTTTTTTAGATAGAAAATTAGATATTATTTTTTGTGTTGATACTGTAAAAGGTGCTGTGTGTCAAGCTATTGGAGAACAAAAACTTTGCTTTGTAGTGTCAAAAAAACATCCTTTATGTCAAAAAGAAAATATAAAACTTAAAGATTTAGAAAATGAAAATTTTATTCTTATAACTTCTGGAACCAATCTTCGAAAAACAATAGATAGAAACTTTAAAAAATTTAAATTTAATCCAAAAGTTACTTTAGAACTAGGACAATGTAGTAATATTTTGATTTATGTTGAGAAGAATATTGGTATTTCTATTGTTCCAAAAGTTGATATCTTAGGTCATCCATTAAATGATAAACTTCAAATAATTGATATTGAAAATTTAGACCTAAAAAGAACTATCTATGTAAATTGGTTTCCTAGTAAAAATGAAAACTTAACATTAAGATATATTAAAAATTTTATTGAAGACTTTTTTTTTAATAAATAATGCTATAACAATCTCTAATATCTTAATAAAAATAAATATATTAACTATTAAAATTAAAGAAAAATTAAATACAGTGCACTAAAGTAGATCTGAACTTAAAAAAGAAAAGGTATTCAAAAATGAATACCCTTTCTTGATATATAAAATTATATTATTTATAACAACTTTTTTTATTTTTCTATAAACTTATTTTTTCATAAGTTCTGCTATCTAATGTTACAGTTGCTTCTGTAAATCTTATTTCATAGACTTTTAATTCTTCAGAATATTTATCTATTATATCAGCAAAATCTGACATTTTATTAGAAAATTCTTCTCTTAAATCTATTATAGTTTTTTCACTTTCTCTAACATGTCCTCTTGCTCTTACTTGTTCTCTAACTCCTTTTTTTGTAGGAATAGTTGTAAATGCAACATTATTATTTTTCCAGAATTCACTTATTTTTTCTCTACCTTTATATGTAGCAAAATACATAATATTATTGTCTTGATCATAGTAGTAATTTACTATTCTGACATTTGGTATATCGTGTATGCTAGTAGCTAAAGCTATTTCATCACATTCATTTATCATTCTTAAAAATTCTTTTTTTGCTTCCATTTTCTCACTCCCATCAAAAAATTATTTATATTTCATTGTAACATATTTTTATTGTAATAAAAAATTTTTATTATAGAAGAGTTTTCTAAAAATTATATATTTTTCATATAATTTTATATAATTTTCTTCATCATAAATCTATCAACACCTGTACCATACTCATCTTTTAAAAAGCTTTCTTGTTTATAGCCATGTTTCTTATACAAATCTATCGCTATTTGATTTTCTGGTGCAACAGTCAATTCTATTTCAATGTATCCTAAATCTTTTAAGATTTTTTCAGTTTCATTTAAGATAAAGTTTGCATAACCCTTATGTCTATATTCTTTCAATGTAGATATTCCATAAAGAAAAAGAGATTTTTTATTAAAAATTTGCATATATTCAACTATACATACTATTTTATCTCCTTCTTTTACAACAAAAACCATACCATATCTTATAAGGGCTTTTATTATCCAAAGATCTACATTTCCTGCTCCCTCAAAAGCACTTTCTTCCAACTCTATAATCTTTTGCATTATTTCAAAATTAGGATTTTCTATATGAATCAATTCCACAATTTTTTCCTCCTAGCAATAAGCAGTCTCAATATTTTTATTATATCACAAAAAAAAGATTTAGACTTCTTAGTAAAGTCTAAATCCTCTTTCTTTTAGTTATCGTATTTAAATAAATTATTTTTTGTAATTATCTGAGTTAATCTTTGTTCATAAAGATTTTTCATCTCAGAATAATTTCCTAAATGTTTGATAAGAACTATTGTTTGTTCTCCATTATTAATTGCTTTTCTTAAATTAGAATAACTAGAATGTCTTGATAAAGTCATCACATAGTCCATTAGTGATTCTTCTAAGCTTTCATATCTCTTGTAGTATTGGTTAGGTCCTAGATATACTGTTTTTTCTGGATCTCTTAAAGACGATCTAACTGCAAATAGATTATTTCCTTCTTTTGCAAGTTTAGAACTTCCCCAACCACTTTCCAATGAGGCCTGCCCTAGTATAAATGATGTTGGTGGAACCACCATCTTGTGTACTAATTCTGTTTTAGATTTAGATTTTACTTTATATTTAGTGTACATCTCCTCTAAATATAATTTCTCTTCTGCTGTTAAGATTTCTTTCTCTATAAGAGTTTTTACATATTCCTTATCCTCAGCTATCTTAGTTCTTATCTTTTCGATAGTTGGAATAAGAGTATCGATAAATATTTGTTTTTTTGATTTACCTTTTACTTTAGCAAAATCTTTTGCTTGAGTAATAATACCAGTGTTGGTATCTTGATCTAGGGCCTCTGTATCATTAGAATAAGAAAGAATTGACAAGCATAGAAAAACAACTGCTAGTAAATATTTCTTCATACAGTTTGCTACTAAATTACTTTTACTACCTTCTTTGTAGTCCTAAATTCCCGACTAGCATCGGTACACATACCTATTCTAAGTTACTATATTGTAGCATTCTCCTTTTTATTTTATTTTAGAATATGTATTTAAGTAAAAATTCTACTTGGTTATTATAGCACAAAATATCCAAAAATACAAATTCCTTTATATACCAATAAAAAACTACTATTATTTTTCACTTTCTTTATACCAATCATCACTATTATTTATAGCTTGATTGATAAAAAGATTTATATCCTTAGAAGGAAGTTCTTTTTCTATAACTTTATTATCTGCTGTTTTTATGAAAATTACATTTCCTATTCCCTTTGATATACCTAGAGCTTTTTTACCAGCATCTAATGTCTTGTATGGCTCTCCATTTATACTGTATTTAATTCCTGCCATTGAATTATTTTCAATTAGAATATCATGTCTCTTTCCTGTAACAAAAAGAATTACTGAAATCACAACAAGAATTAAAACTATAATAGCTACTTTTAATGTATGTTTCATCTTCTACCTCACTTTTTAAAATCCTATTGCTTTTTCTCTTTCTCTTTCTTTTTCTTTCTTTCTTCTCCATTCATAGATGATAAGAACAAGAGCTATAATTCCGTAAGAAATAAATACTCTGAAATATTCTCCTATTTGTGAAGAACCCATTAATTCTTTTCCTGCTCTTGGTGCAACAACGAACATAGTATGGAATAGAATTACCCCACCTATTGCATTAGGAATAGTTGCTCTTGCTACTGAAGCTCCTCCAATTAGTAGGGCTGCGACTGAGAACATACCTATTTGTTCGTGTGAATTATATGTGTTTATTGTTCCTAAATTTTGAAGATATATTACTTGTCCTATACCTGCTAAGACAGTTGAGATAACTATTGAGTAAATTCTAACTTTATTTACTTCTATACCTGCTGACTTAGATACTTCCATGTCTTGTCCAACAGCTCTCATATCTTGTCCTAATTTTGTTTTTCTAAACCAAATGATAAAGAAACATAGTCCAACTATGAAAAGTAATGTTAGAACAGGGATATCATAACCAAATATTTTTAAAGGAATAGCATTGTCTACTGCTTTTGAAATCTCTGTTAAATCCACTGTATTTTTTATACCTCTACCTGAAGATAGTAAAAGTGTTCTATCACTAACTGGAATAATTTTTCCCATTGAATATAGAACTACAAGTTGGTAAACACCATTGATAAAGTATCCTAAAATCATAGAAGTTATCATTTCTTTACCTTTGGCTCTATTTAATATTACTCCTCCAACATATCCAAGTAAAATTGAAAATGGCATAGAAAGTATCATTGCTAGAAATACTCCTTGTAGACCCATAATATGCCAGTTAGTAACAAGAATTAAGGCAAGTTGACCTCCCATAGCTCCTAAGACTATACCAAAGTTTAACCCCATTCCTGCAACTATTGGTATTAATAAAGATAATATTAAAAATAGGTTTCTTGAAATTCTTTCTATCATTTCACGAACTAAATAATCTCCACTCAAACCAGAAAGTGGAAACATTATAGCTACCATAATAAGTATAAGTATTGGAACACTGTTATCCAATATAAAGTTTTTTACTTTATTATTTTTATCCACGACTTCCACCATCCTTTCTAGTTAAAGCATATAGTATCATTCCATTTGAAACGATAATTCTAATTGTTTCTGACATATCTGTTTTGATAACAGCATTGATAACTGTTGGTGTCATTGTTAAAATTCCTTGGAATAAGAACGTTCCAATGATAACGTGCCACACAGTAACTCTATTTACTGAAGCCCCTCCTATTAATATTGCAGCTATTGCTGGAAATGCCATATTGAATGGAGCTAGATATAGTTGTATAAATCCAAAACTTTGTTGATAAACAACAATCCCTATTGCAGCTATTACTGTAGAAATTATTACAGATTGTTTTCTACATTTGTCGGCATCAATTCCCGTTGCCTGAGCAAATTTATCATTTTTTCCAACGGTACTCATAGATAAACCTGTTCTTGTCCTAAAGAATATCCACATAAGAACTGTTAAAATTATGAAGAAAATTATTTCTCCAACTGGTACTGCTTCTGCAAACTTTCCAAAAGCTACATTTAAAATATCTTTCCAATATGCTTCAACACTAATTGTTGTTCTAAGTCCAGAACCACCATAAGCCCAAATCATATCTTCTTTTGTGAATGGAAGCATAAGCCACATTATACACATAAAGGCAACTGATGAGAAACCAACATAAGTTGCTATCATCATTTCTCCACCTTTAACTTTGTTTAATAATGTTCCATAAGCCCAACCAAAGATTAATGCAAAAACTACACCTAAAATTATAGCTACAGCAAAACCTGTGAATCCTAAAAGTCCAAATTGTAAGCTAATTGTCGCTCCTAAAAGCCCCGCTTCAACTCCAAGTGGCATACCAAAGTTTAGTCCCGCTCCAGATTCTATCATCGGCATTAAAGATAAAACTAAAATTGCATTCATACCAAATCTAACTATTGTATCTGATAATGCAGTTGTAATTGGAATATCAACAAACGGAGCTATTATGTATGTTGAAATAAGGAATGCTGATATGATAAGTCTTGGTAGACCAAATTTCTTTACAATACTACTCATTCATTTCCTCCTTTACCCCTGACATTAGTTTCCCGAAATCTAAGATGCTTGCTTGTGGAGATAAAATTCCTGCAAGTTGACCTTCATTTATAATTGCAATTCTATCACAAATACTTCTTAATTCTTCTATTTCAGATGAAGTCACAACTATTGTTGTTCCTTTTTCTTTGTTATATTCTTTCAATGTTTCCAAAACTAATTGTTTAGCTCCAACGTCAATACCTCTTGTTGGCTCTGATACAAATAACAAATCTGGTTCCATTGTAAATGCTTTAGCCATACATACTTTTTGTTGGTTTCCTCCGCTAAGTTCAGAAACTTTTTGTTTTTCACTCATACTTCTTATTTCTAATTTTTGAATATAACTCTTTGCATTTTCAGCAACAGCTTTATCATCAATCATATTTATAAATCCAAAATGTTTTTTCAAAAATTGATTTCTTATTTCTAAAGCTGGTAGTGCAATATTTTTTTCTATACTTTCATCAAGTAAAAGCCCTACACCTTTTCTGTCTTCTGATACAAAAAATATTCCTTTTTTCAATGGCACTAAAGGTTGATTTAATTCTAAACTTTCATTTTTATAATTAAGTTCTCCCTTTGATCTATAAAGACCCATTATTCCATTTGCAACTGCTATCTTACCTTGACCAGCCATACCACCAAGACCTAAAATTTCTCCTTTTTTGATATCCAAATTTAAGCCTTTTAATGTTTCTCCTGGCATATCAACCCATAAATCTTTTATTTCTAAAAGTGTTTCTGCATTATTAGTGTCAATATTTTTTGCACCATCTGATGAAGATTCCATTTTTCTTCCTATCATCCACTCTGTAATTTGATTTACATTTGTAGATTTTGTAGGAACTGTATTGATAAGCTCTCCATCTCTCAAAACTGTAACCTTATCAGATACATTCATAATTTCATTCAATCTATGAGTTATAAAAATAATTGCAATTCCTTTTGCAGATAAATTTCTCATAGTCTCTAATAAAATTTCTGCTTCTTCTTCTGTTAAAACTGCTGTTGGTTCGTCTAAAACTAAAAGTTTTGTATTTTCTCTTTCAATTTCACGAGCAATTTCTGTAAATTGCTTGTAAGCAACTGCCATTTCGTTGATGTTTTCTTTTCCTGTCATACTAACACCAAGTTTAGAAATTGCTTCTTCCGCTCTTTGAGCATTCTCTTGTCTATCTATTTTGTTAATACCCTCTCCAAAAAGGTATGACATAATATTTTTCTTTGTTGACTCTCTATTTAAAACGATATTTTCTGTCACCTTAAAACCAGGTATCAACGAAAATTCTTGGTGAACCATTCCTATTCCGGCATTAAGAGCATCAAATGGAGATGCAAAGTTTACTTCTTTTCCATCAAAAGAAATTTTTCCATTGTAGCCACCTGTTTCTCTTATTACATCCATACCAAATATTATTTTCATTAAAGTTGATTTTCCAGCCCCATTTTCTCCAACAAGACCTAAAATTTCTCCAGCTTTTAATTCCAAATTAATATCTTTTAAAACAGTATTTTCACCGAATGATTTAGAGAGATTTTCAATTTTTAATAACGTTTCTTCCATATTCCCCCCTTATTTTTATAAAAAATATAACCCACTATATCGCCGTGTCTTATCAAGCGAGCCTGTTATAAAAAGCTAGCTCGTGAAATAACCACGGCTGACAAGTGGGTTCTACAGCCTCTTCAGGTTTTTATTTTTATTTATTATTTCATATTTTTATATTTTTCTGGAATTTCTACTGAAGTTACTCCTAAGTATCCTTTTCCAAAAATGTATGTATCTTGATATACAAAGTATGCACGAGGTATATCTATTCCTTTAGCATCTTTCATTGGGTTACCATTCCATTTATTTCCAGGTGTAACTGCATCAAGTGCTGTTGTAACATCTTCTAATGAAAATTCAGTTTTTCCAGATTCGATAGAGCTTACTGCTAATTGTGTTAGACCTTCTACTCCTGAGAATAAATATGAGTATGCCCATGTTCCCATTCTTCCTGATCCACCAGCTGCAACAACTGCTTTTTCAACTTTTTCTAATATTTTTGGCCAGTTACCTTTTTCTGAATCATCAAATTGTATTCCTAATGCTCCAGGGTATCCCATTGTTGGTGATGGAACATCTGATTCTATAAAGAATCCACCATGAGCTGCAATTTGTTTTAATAATGGTTCAGTTTGAGCATCATTTGTTGCAAAGAATGCAGTATCTTTACCGTATTTTGCTATCCAGTTAGGAACTTGTTCTAAAATAAATTGTTGTGCTCCTGGTACTCCAACATCACTTAATGGATCTGGAGCTGACATTTCAATGTATTCCATTCCTAAATCTTTAGCTGTTTGTTCCATGATTGCTCTTCTTTTAGCAATTGTTTCATAGCTTAAGTGTCTAGGGAATGAAATATGCATAAATTTCTTTGCACCTAAATCGTGAGCTGTTTTTACTATTAAATATCCTCTTGCTATTGCGTCAGAGTTTACAACTACATCAGAAACTTTACTCAATTGTTCAGGATCTTCATGTGGGTTATTAGCAAATAATAAAATATCAGGTCTTTTTTCTCTTATAGCTTTAAATGCTGGATAAGTACCTGGTATAGCTTCCCCTATAACGATTGCTTTCATTTTAGGATCATCAGCAAGAGATGTAATCAACGAAATTGTTGTTTCTTGTTCTTGCATAAAGTTATCAGGTACTGTCACTACAGTAACTTTTCCACCATCACTAGTTGAACCATATTTTTTTACAACTGATTCTGCTCCACGGAAATTATCTTCTGATTGAGATACAGAAGTTGTTACTACACCGATATGATAATCTCCAGTAGCTACTCCTGCTGCAGCTTGTTGTGCATTTGCATCTTCAGTAGGTGCTTCCTTTTTTCCACAAGCTACTGCTACTACTAACATAAATACTGCCAAAAAGCCAAATAAAACTTTTTTAAAATTCATACAAACCTCCACTCCATTAAGAAAATTGTTTCTCTTAATTTAATATTTTTTAAAATTAATTTTCGCTATTATATACTTATTTAAATTAGATGTCAATAATTTTTTTTTAATTTTTTTGGATTTTTTTATATGGATTTTAGCACTGTTTAGCTTGAGACATTTTTATTTTTAGTAATTTTTATCTAAATTTTTAAACAGATTTCCAAAGAAATATATTTGCTAAAAGCTCATTTATAGTGTAAAATTTTTCTTAAAATTACTGTAGTAAAGAAGGAGAGGATAGATTTGAAAAAATTTTTAATAAAAAGTTTAAATGGAATGGCTCTAGGGCTTTTTTCATCATTAATAGTCGGATTAATTTTAAAACAGTTGGGTGGACTTTTTCATGTCGATTTTTTAATTTATATAGGAAATTTTGCTCAACTTTTAATGGGCGCTACTATTGGGGTAGGGATTGCTTTTACTTTAGAATGTTCTCCATTTATTCTAATATCATCAGCAATTACGGGAATGTATGGTGCAGGTAGTATTATTTTTGTAAACTCTCAGCCAGTTTTAAAAATTGGAGAACCCATTGGAGCATTTTTCTCTGTGATTTTTGGTATCTTTATTGCTAAATTAATTGCTGGTAAAACAAAATTCGATATTATTTTATTACCTTCAGTCACAATTATTTTTGGTTGCTTACTTGGAAAATTTTTCTCTCCATATATTGCAGAGGTAATTTCAGACATAGGTTATATAGTAAATAAAACCACAGAGTTAAAGCCAATTTTAATGGGATTTTCACTATCTATAGTGATGGGAATAATCTTGACCTTACCTATAAGTTCTGCCGCTATTGGAATATCCTTGGGCTTAAGTGGACTTGCTGCTGGAGCTTCTCTAACAGGTTGTTGCTGTCAAATGATAGGATTTGCTGTAATGTCCTATGATGATAATGATTTGGGTACTGTCTTCTCTATAGGTTTTGGTACTTCAATGATACAGATCCCTAATATAATAAAAAATCCACTAATTTGGATTCCACCTATTATTTCAAGTGGAATATTAGGGATTTTATCTACAACACTTTTTAAATTATCATCTAATAGTATAGCTTCTGGTATGGGTACGAGTGGATTTGTAGGTCAGATTGCAACTTTTTCTCAAAACGGTTACTCATATTTACCGACAATGGTAATTTTACATTTTTTATTCCCTGCGATTTTAAATTTTTTACTTTATAAATATATGAAAAGAAAAAATCTTATCCAAGTTGGAGATTTAAAAATTTCTTAAATAAAAAAGGAGCTGAGCTCCTTTTTAAATTTCAAAAAATTCTTCATCTAAAATTTTATAATGGTTTCTTCCAACTCTTTCCAATTTCTCTTCTTTTACAAGTTCGCTCAAGACTCTCGATAACGATGGTCTCTCAACACCAAAATATTCTGCAAGAGAACTCAGACTTTTTATATAAAATTGTCCTCCCTCATGAATTTTTTTTACATAATCACAAAATTTCTTTTTGATTGTCTTATTATTAAAATTATTCCATAATTTATTTGTTAAAAGTTGAACCTTTCCAGAAATTTCATTCAAAAAATTTTCCAATATTTTTTCTTCCAAAAATAATAGAGCCAAAAAATCATTTCTTCCCATATAAAATAATTCAACATCTTCTTTTACATTCACATCAACTGGATATCTATTTTTTTGTCCAAATATAAAAGCCGAAGCCACAACGTCAGCAGTATTTAATTCCTCAATTTTGACTACATTCCCCTCTTGTGTCAGCATTTCTGTACTTAAAGTCCCCTTGATTATAATATACAAGCCTTTAACTTCATCTCCACGAAATGCAAAAGTTTCTCCTGCTTCATATCTTTTTATTTCATATTTTGTATTTTTCAATATTTTATCTATTTCTTGATTTGTTAATCTATTAAAAATTATCGTTTCTTTTAAAATATCTAACATACAATCCTCTCTATCTATTTTAAATTTATTTTATTTTTGAAAAATCAATTTCTAATTTATTTATATTCGCTTCAAATCTTCTATACTTTACCCCAGCAATATCCAACATTTTTTTTGAAGCTTTATTAGCATCAGTGTTCGTATATTTATCCGATAAGTAAACTATTTCTTTTATTCCACTTTGAATTATTGCCTTGCTACATTCATTACAAGGAAATAAAGCTACATAGATTGTACAATCTTTTAGTGATTTGGTACTATTTAAAATTGCATTTAATTCAGCATGACAAACATAGGGATATTTAGTTTCTAAAAATTCCCCCTCTCTTTCCCAAGGAAAATCTGTATCACTACACCCTTTAGGTAAACCGTTATATCCAACTCCAATTATTCTTTTTTCTTCATTTACTATACAAGCTCCAACTTGCGTATTTGGATCTTTGCTTCTCATCGAAGACAAAATTGCAATTCCCATAAAATATTCATCCCAATTTATATAATCTTTTCTCATAATTTCACCTTTAGTTAGAATTTTTCTTTAATCATAGCCTATTTTATATAAAATTACAAGAAAAAAAGCATTAGAAAATTCTAATGCTTTTATTTAGGTTGTATAATAAATGGTGTTGATGGAAGAAATTTCTATCAATGCCATTTTTTAA
>ERZ772909.1798-NODE-1798-length-11420-cov-6.397272_pt1 | contig 11420 bp, 9 predicted proteins | sample MGYA00511137_ERZ772909 | MGnify/ENA primary metagenome ERZ772909 (study PRJEB29015, sample SAMEA2738095) | human oral metagenome | biome: human oral; feature: human-associated habitat; material: saliva | place: China | collected 2270 ... | reverse complement strand
TGAAAAAGAAAATCATTTTGAGCAGGTGTATTATGTATGGGGGATTAAATACGATATGCGCGGCAAAGTTACGCATTTATTGTCGGCCGACCGCGCCCCGATCCATATATTTATCCCCGCGTTTTCGGTCGAAAACTCCGCGTTATTGCCGGAAAGCGCGGAAGTTTCTCACAAAAGCGCGGAACTTTGTCGCGCCACACGGGCAAACGCGCCCCCTAACTCCCTCCTGCCACGCGGAACTTCCCCAAATCTGCGCCAAATTCCGCCATCTACACAAAAGCGTTGCCTCAGATTTCACCAATCGCCGCATTTGTATTAACTTTGCCCACAATATAGTCATCCGAAGAAACCAATGTCGGTCTGCTCCTCTCCCCGTTTGTCGCTCGGTCTCTCCCCGCTGATTCGTCTCGTGCTCGCACTCTTGCTGTTCGGCACGGGACAATTCAACGTGCACGCGCAGCAAGACCCGGCTTTCATCCACTATTGGCGCCTCGAAACGCAGTGGAATCCCGCCGCAGTGGGGCGCTCGCCACAACTCACCGTGAGCGGTGCGGTGCAAACCCACGCCAACGGCTACACCCAAGCGGGAAGCACGATGTGGGCAGGCGCCGACTTGGCCTTCCGCTTCGGGGGGGCGGAACACGGCGTGGGGGCGGCCTTCACCAACGACGCCATCGGGTTGTTTTCGCACAAGCGCTTCGCCCTGCAATATGCCCTGCATCGCAACTGGCGCGGCGGACGTTTCTCGCTGGGCGTGCAGGCCGACATGCTGCAAGAGGGCATCGACGGCGGAAAAGCCGACCTCAACGACGGTAACGACCCGGCCTTTCCCGCTTCGCAGCTCAACGGTTCGCGCTTTGACCTGAGTGCCGGTGCGGCTTACACCCGTCCGCAATTCGGTCTCTCGGCCTCGTTGCTCCACCTCACCGCGCCCACCGTCGAATGGGACGAGACTCACCGCATGAAGGTGAAAAGTTTGTTGAATTTCTCGGGCCACTACAATATCCGCCCCGACGAATCGTTATATACCATAATACCTTCGGCGATGTTGCGCAGCGATTTTGCCGACTGGCGCGTCGATCTCACCCTACGCGGCGAATACAGCTTCGAGAAACGTCGGCTGTTTGGCGGCGTGAACTACGCCCCCGGTCGCTCTGTCGCGCTGCTTTTCGGCGGCACCCTGCGCGGTCTGGACATCGCCTACAGCTACGAAGCCTTCACTTCCGGCCTGGGACTGGGCGCCGGTCAGCACGAAATTTCTGTCGTCTACCGCCTCCCGGTCGATCTCGGCAAGAAAGGCCGCAACCTCCACCGGAGTGTACGGTGGCTCTGACCCCGATCGGGGCACGACGCCGGCCGCCATGCCGCACTCATTGCCCCACTTCGCGACGGGCGGCGGAGACTTCGCCCCACCTCGCTCACAAAAACGACTCATTCTCTCCAATATCAAATGAAATTTCACTGCAAGCCTCTACATGTTCTCCCCTTCCTGACACTGCTGCTGCTCACGTTGGCATCGTGCTTCGGCGGGAGCAACACGGCCATGCGCAACGGTGGCGAAGTGACAGGCCAGCGCTCGTCGGTGCCCCTCGAACCCACTCCCTACGGCATGGTCGAAATCAAACGCGGCTACCTCAAAGTGGGCCTTTCGGAGAACGACAGTCTCTGGGGGCTCCCGCTTTCGCAACGCGACATCTCGGTCGATGGCTTCTGGATGGACCAAACCGAAGTGACCAACTCGATGTACCGCCAGTTTGTGGAATGGGTGCGCGACAGCATCCTGCGCGAGCGCCTCGCCGACCCGTCTTACGGCGGAGATGAGTCCTACAAAATCGAAGTCGACAAGTTTGGCGACCCCGTCAAGCCTCATCTCAACTGGAACAAACCGCTGCCCTGGCGCAAACCCTCCGAAGATCAGGAGCGCGCCCTCAACAGTGTGTACAAAACCCACCCCTACGACGGCACACGCATGCTCGATGTGAAGCAAATGAACTTCCGTTACGAGACATTCGACTACGAAAAAGCCGCCCTGCGCAAGTATCGCCTCGATCCGCGCGAACGCGTGCTCAACACCGACGTGAATGTCGACCCCAACGAGGTGGTGATGATCTCGAAAGACACGGCCTACGTGAACGACAACGGCGAAATCGTGCGCGAAACCATCAATCGTCCGCTCTCTTCGCTCTACGATTTCATCAACACCTACATCGTGCCCGTCTATCCCGACACCACAGTTTGGGTCAATGACTTCCCGAATGCCAACAACTCCATGTATATGAAGAATTACTTCTCGTCGCCGGCCTACAACGACTACCCGGTGGTGGGAATAACGTGGGAACAAGCCCAAGCTTTCTGCGCATGGCGCACCGAATACCTCCTGCGCGGTATGGGACCTGAGGCGCGCTACATCCAGCGCTACCGCTTGCCCTCCGAAATCGAGTGGGAATACGCTGCGCGCGGCCGCGAAGGACACACCTTCCCGTGGGAGGGCGCGGCGTCGAAGAACGAAAAAGGCTGCTTCTACGCCAACTTCAAACCCGATCGCGGCAATTACACCGAAGACGGCAACCTCATCACCTCGCGTGTCGGGCAGTATGGCGCCAATGACAACGGCCTCTTCGACATGGCCGGCAATGTAGCCGAGTGGACCAACACGGTTTTCACCGAAGCCGGCGTGCAATCCATGGCAGACGTCAATCCCGAATTGCGCTACGAGGCGGCAAAAGAAGATCCCTACTTCTTGAAACGCAAAAGTGTGCGCGGCGGTTCGTGGAAAGACCCGCAGTCTTACATCCGTTCGGCCTGGCGCACTTGGGAATACCAGAACCAACCGCGCTCCTTCATCGGTTTTCGCTGCGTTCGCTCGAAGGCGGCCACCGTCAGCGGCAATCCCACCGACAAAAAGAAATAACTCTCTCATCAAAACGCATACGATATGCCCGGAAAACTCAATATCGTGACGCGCCTGCAGCACTGGATGGACAGTGTGCCGGGGCAAACATTCCTCAACTACGCCTATTCTTGGGGCGCCGCCATCGTGATTCTCGGTGCGCTCTTCAAACTCACCCACCTCAAGGGGGGTAATATCATGCTCTTTGTGGGCATGGGCACAGAAGCCGTGGTGTTCTTCCTCGCGGCCTTCGACCGCCCGTTCGACAAAACCGAGATCGGCAAAGAACTGCCCCACGATTTCGAGAGCGACGAGGAGATTGAGCGCGCCGAAGGCCTCACGACCGAAACCGCTCCCGACGTTGCCGCTCAACCCGGCATCGCCGTACCGGCCGCGCCCGCACAACCGCTCGCTGCTGCGCAAGCCACAGCGTTCGCCCCCCAATGGGCACCCGCGGCTCCCGGCTATGCACCGCAAACCTCGGTTGCTGCTGCAACAACAGGCGCACTGCCCGAAACCGCCGCGGCACCGGGCACACCTCTCCCCCAACAACCTGTCGCCACTGCGCAAGCAGCAAGTGAAACCGCGCAAGTCGCAGAGACAACAGCCCAGGCAATAGACGCCGCTGCCCAACCCACTGCCGACACTCCGCAAACAGCAGCTCCTTTCGTGGCCGCACACTACCAAACGGCCGAAGGACAACGTGCACTCGAGGAAGGGGCACAGCGCTTGGCCGAGATTGTGCGTCTGGCCAACGACGAGTTGCTGCGCAGAACGCAGGCCGTTCTCTCGCCCGAAATGGAGGAAGCCACAGAAGAATACATCGAAAAACTCCGTACCCTCAACGAAACGCTCGCCAAAGTGGACGAACAAAGCGCCCGCCTCACGCGCGACTCGCAAGAGATGGAGAATCTCAACCGCACCCTCATCGGAATCAACAAAGTCTACGACTTGCACTTTGCTTCTATCTCGCGTCAAGTCACCACCATCGAGGAAATCAACGCCCAGACGCGCGATCTCGCCGCGAAGATCGAAGAAGTGAACCAAATCTACGCCCGCATGGTGCAAACCCTCAACATTATGGGCAACCCCTACGCCGCGATGAGCGCCGCCGGCGCCCAACCCGCAGCAGCCGCCCCCGCGCCCGCAACCGACGCACCGACGCAACCCAATTCAGCTTCCTGATTTTTGCCCATGGCCATTCAAAAAAGACCGGCTTCGCCGCGGCAAAAGATGATCAACCTCATGTATGTCGTGTTGATGGCAATGCTTGCACTCAACGTTTCGACCGACGTACTCAAAGGTTTCACCCTGGTAGGCAACAGCCTCGACCGCACCATCCACACGACGGAGCAGGAAAATAAAGATTTGCTCGACGACTTAGCAGCACAGTACCGCAAAAATCCCGCCAAAGTCAAACCTTGGTGGGACAAAGCCCAAACTGTGCAGCACTCCGCCGACAGCCTTTGCCGTTACATCGACGAACTTAAATGGGCCATCGCCCGCGAAACCGACGGCGCCGACGGCAATCCGAACAACATTCAGCACAAGGACGATCTCGAAGCCTCGGGGGTGGTCATGCTCAATCCCGCCACTTTGCGCGGACGCGTCCTCTACCGTCGCGTGAATCATTTCCGTGATTTCGTCACTTCCTTCATCACCGATCGCCGACGCCGCGCCATTGTCGCCGCCAATCTCTCCACCGACGTGCCCAAAGGCGAGGATAACATCGGCAAGAACTGGCAGGAATACATGTTTGAGTCCATGCCTTCCATTGCCGCCGTCACGATGCTCTCCAAATTGCAGAGCGACATCCGCAAAGCCGAGGGCGAAGTGCTCCACACCCTTGCGGCCAACATCGGCGTGAAGGACATCCGCGTCAACGAACTCAACGCTTATGTTCTCCCGGAAGCCACCACGCTCTTCCCGGGCGACGAGTTTCGCTCGCAAATCTTCATGGCCGCCATCGACACCACCCAACGGCCGGAGATTTACGTCAATGGGCGCCGCCTAAACGCCGACGGGCACTACAATTTCCGCGTAGGCGCACCCGGAAGCTACGATTTCCGCGGCTACATCACCATGCCAAACGCCGCCGGCGAGGTCATTCGTCGCGAATTCTCCCAGCATTACACCGTCATCGCCCCACCCACCGGCGCCACCGTGGCTGCCGATCTGATGAATGTGCTCTATGCCGGCTACGACAACCCCATTTCCGTCAGCGCCTCGGGCATCTCCTCCGACAAAATCCACTTGAGCATGAGCGGAGGTACGCTCAGTGCGAAAGGCAACGGCAAATATGTGGCGCGCCCCGCCCACGTCGGGCAAGAAGTCTCCTTCACCGTAACCGGCGAAGTGGGGGGCAAGAGCCAAACCATGGGTGCTTTCACCTTTAAGGTGCGCAAGCTCCCCGATCCCGCCGCGTTCATCAGCATCGGCGGGGATCAATTCCGCGGCGGCCGCATCGCCAAGGGCAGTATCGTGGGAGCCACGCGCCTCGATGCCGCGATCGACGACGGATTGCTCAACATTCCTTTCAGCGTCCGCTCGTTCGAATGCGTCTTCTTCGACCGTCTCGGCAACGTCCTCCCGCGTCCTTCCGCCGGCGCCTCGTTCACCGAAGCCCAGCGCGACCTCATTCGCCAACTCTCTCGCGGCAAACGTTTCTACATCAGCAACATCCATGCCGTCGGCCCCGACGGCATCGAGCGCACGCTCAGTGGATCGCTCGAAGTCATCATCAATTAAATCACGTCCTCCCCACCATGCAGCACACCGCGCCTATCTCCCGTCTGCTTCTCCTCTTCGGACTCGCCTTTGCCCTCCACGCCGCGGCACAACCCCCCGCTCGTTTGCGCGAAGCGGGCAACTCCGCCTCGTCTGTCGCCGCTTCGGCCACCGACAACGCGGCGCGTTCGGTCGCTCAACCGGCCGCCGGCAAAGTTTTGGGCAGCATTCGCGAGTTCCCCACCGCCGCCACCATGCCCCAAGATGCCGCATGGCGCCGCGACATCTACCGTGAGATCGATCTCACCCGCGATGCCAACGCTCCGCTCTACTATCCTGTCACGCCCGGCGCGGGGCGCGAAAACCTTTTCGTCTGCCTTTTCCACCTCATACTCCGCGGAAAAATCAACGCCTACGAGTATACGCCCGACGCCATCGAGCATTTCGACGAAAAGCACATCGTGAAAGGCAAGAAGATCATGGACGACAACCACATCTTCTACGAGGCCAACGACGGCAAGATGCGCGTCAACGACGCCGACCTCCCCTCCGAAGACGTGAAACGCTATTATATTAAGGAAAGCGTCTACTTCAATCAGCACACCGGCACCTTCAGTACGCAAGTTGAAGCCCTCTGTCCGCTCATGGTCAGCGGCGATTTCGGCGACGGCAGCAGTCAAACCACCCCCCTCTTCTGGGTTAAGTATGACGAAGCCGCCCCCTATCTGGCCAAGCTCTCGCTCATGAGCAGCAATCTCAACAACGCCGCCGAGATCTCAGCCGACGATTTCTTCAACACCAACCGCTACGAAGGCCCCATCTACCAAACCAAGAACCTCCAAGACCGCACCCTCGCACAAATCGCCCCCACCGACTCCGCCCGCACCAAGGTGCGCGAGCAGATTGAGGCCGAGATTCGCACCTTCCAGCGCAATGTCTGGATGGGCGACAGCGTGAAAACCCGAAATGCCGCCGACACCTCCAAGGTAGAAAGCCCCGACAGCGAGCACCGCAAGGTCGCTTCGCGCAATGTGGCACCCGAAAAGCTCAAAAAGCAGAAGGCCCCCAAACCTCAAACGTCATCACCCCGTTCGTCGGCCACCCTCTCCGTGCGTCGACAGCGTCACTGATTTCTCTAACCTCCCTTTGCCGTTCCTGCCCGAGGCCATTTGTTCCCCGAGCACGACGGCATTTTTTTCGCACCATCATGAAAGTCATCAATTTCGCCGAGCACAACACCGTCATCAACAACTACATTGCCGAACTTCGCGACGTTTCGATCCAGAAAAACCGTGCGTGGTTCCGCCAAAACCTCCGTCGCATCGGCCACGCCATGGCCTTCGAAGTGTCGAAGACCCTCACCTACAGCGAAAAGACCGTAGAAACGCCCCTCGCCCCCGCCCGTGTCAACACCACCGACGACCGCATTGTCATCGGCACCGTCCTGCGCGCCGGCCTCGCCCTCCACGAAGGCTTCCTCGACGTGTTTTCCGACGCCGATAGCGCCTTTGTCAGTGCCTACCGCAAGGAGGGCCGCAAAGAAAACATCGAGATCTGCGTCGAATACATCGCCTCGCCCGACCTCAACGGCTGCACCTTCATGCTCGTCGACCCCATGTTGGCCACCGGCGGTTCCTTCAATCTGGCCTATCAAGCCTATCTCACCAAAGGCACCCCCGCCCACCTGCACATCTGTGCCGTGATCGGTTGCGAAGAAGGCGTGCAACGCCTGCGCGAACTCTTCCCTTCCGACGACGTCACGCTGTGGATTGCCGCCATCGACCCCGTGCTCAACGAAAAAGCCTACATCGTGCCCGGACTCGGCGACGCAGGCGACCTCTGCTACGGCGACAAACTCTCAGACTGATCGGCAGGGCGAAACGGTCTCTCCCGCTCGCCCCCACTCTCCCCCTTCTTTTCCCCCAGGCTCGGTGTGGCGCTCGCGTCACACCCTGTTGTATCGTTCCTCTCCTCATGTCCACCTTCCGTTTCCTCCCCGGCCTGCTCCTCCTGCTCCCACTCTTCGTTTCCTGCCTCAAGGACGAACCCGCAGGCATGGAAGCCGATCTCGTCGCCGTCCGCTTCGACAGCAGCGCCGCCACGCGTCTGTTCGGTCCGCACGCCGCCACGCTCCACACCGTCGCCGCCCGCGACAGCGACATCGTCTTCTCGCTCGCATCCGACGCCGACACCGCCCTGTTGCGCACCCTCCCCCTCACGTTCACCCTCAGCCCCGGTGCCACACTCCGCTGCCTCGACGGCGCAAACCCCGATTTTCGCTTCCGCCGGCGCGTAGGCTACGAAGTCACCTCGCAAGATCGGCACTGGCAGCGGCGCTACACGCTCAGTTTCGTGCCCGAAACCGACTTCCCCGATACGTTGAGTTTCGACCATTTCGCCCTCAACGAGCCCGAACACAACTATTATACGTGGTTCGAACCGAGCCCCGACGGTACCCCGCGCAACATTTGGGCGAGCGGCAACCCCGGTTTCTGGCTTAGCCGCAGCGATGCCCGCCCCGAAGCGTACCCCACGAGCGTAAGTCCCGACGGGCGTACGGGCTCGGCCTTGCGTCTCGTCACACAAAGCACCGGCGAGCTCGGTGCTGCCTTCGGCAAACCCATTGCGGCCGGCAATCTCTTCGTCGGCACCTTCGATCTGGAGAGTGCCCTGCTCAATCCGCTCGCTGCCACGCGATTCGGCACACCCGTCAACCGCATTCCCACACGCTTCTCGGGCTACTACAAGTGGCAACCCGGTGCCGTCTTCACCGACGCCCAAGGGCAAAAGGCCACAGGCCCCGCCGCCGACGGAAAAGACGCGCCGCGCATCTACGCCGTGGTCTATCGCAACGTCGATTCCCAGGGACAGCCTGTCGCTCTCGACGGCAGCAACGTGCTCACCTCGCCCTTTGTCGTGGCCGTGGCCTTGCTCGACGATTTTGTCGTGACCGGCGTGGGGCAACACGACCGCTGGCAACATTTCGACCTGCCCTTTGCCACACGCATCCCCGTCGACAATCGCCTACTCGACCGCCACGGCTACAGTCTCACCCTCGTTTTCACCTCCTCGCGCGGCGGCGCCGAATTTGCCGGCGCGGTCGGTTCCACCCTCCTCGTCGACGATTGCCACCTCGCCTTCTGACGTGCGGCGGCTCTCGAGTTCTCCCCCTCCCATCTCTCTTTTCCCCATGCGCTCTCCTCGTTTTTGCTCCCTCCTCCGTCCGCTTCGCCTCGGTGCGGGCCTCCTCCTACTTCTCCTCCCCGCAGTCGGCACGGCACAACGCCCCGCCGCCGAAACCGGCGGCCGCTGGTCGCTCCGCCCCGGCGTGGGCTACACCGTCGGAGCCCTCGTTCCCACCCCCCTGCCCGCCGAATTGCGCAGCATTGCGCACTATTCGCCGGTGGGTGGCCTACGTTTTGGCGCCGATGCGGTCTATCACACCGGTGGGCGCGTCGATCTCTCGCTCGGCGCCTACTTCACCGATCGCGGCATGGACAGCGAAGTGCGCGTTGCCGGCTATCGCACACGAGTGGTGCGCGGTGCGCAACAGCTCTCGGGCTACTTCTTCGGCACCAACGCCACCCGTGCACGCCTTCGCGGCCTCTTCGTGCCCCTGGCCCTGCGCTATCCCCTCGGACGTTGCACCCTCACCGGCGGCGCCTACCTCGAATGGTACAGCCTCCGGCAGTTTTCGGGCACCGCCTCCGACGGTTATCTGCGCGTGGAACGGCCCACGGGCGACAAAGTGCTGTTCGGTCCGAAAAACGACGGCAGTGCCACCTATGATTTCAGCGACGCACTCAACGACAGCGGCTTCGGCGTGCATCTCGGTGCGGAGTATGCACTGAGCCCTCGCTTCTTGCTCAACGCACAACTCACCTGGGGCCTCACGCCCGCCTTCGACGGCAGTTTCACGGCCGTCCCCACGCCGTTGCACCCCCTCGGTTTCACGCTGGGCGTGAACTACGTGATCGGCGGCGGACGTTAACTGCCACTGTCCCGCTCGGACTTTCCCACTCTCCCCACATCTCGGCGCGCACCGCCCTTCGGCCGCCTGCGTGCCGCCCGTTTCGGAGATCTCGTCCCCCAACGCGACGAGATCTCCGCTTTTGTTTTGCCCGAAACTCCGCGTTGATCGATTGAAAACGGGGGAATTTCCCGAAAAAATGGGGGACTATGAGAGAAAAGTCGGAGACTTTATTGGCGAAGTCTACAAAGGTTGACAGATTACCGGCAATTAGAAAACACAGCCAGGCTATTTCCGGCTCAATTCCGCAAAGCCCTCTCCCCATACCTCCTATAATAGCATGAATAATAACACCAATCTGCAAATAATCCAATAATCATTTCGTAAATTTGCAGCACAACAAAAAAAAGAATCCACACCTCACAACACCGACTTGGAGCTTGCGGATAAAGGCCCCCGACTTCAGTAACAAAACATGAAACTGTAAATATGAAATTTCCAATTCCATTTCTCAGACACCTCCTTTTAGGCGTCTTTTTATTCTTGAGTTTAAGCATCTCTGCGCAGTATTCGTCTGACAACTCATTCATGTTGCGCGCCTTGGTCAAGTATGACCTAGAAGCCAACGGGTTGTACGGCAAAAAAGAGAATCTGATGGTGACAGAAGTCAGTAATGAGGCACAGCCTTACGCCTTCGACAGAAAAACATCCAATCTCTATGTGCTAACTACAAACGGCAATTTCGAAATCACCCTCAACAAAGACTATGCGCGGATTGTAAAAAATAATAGCCGCATTCCGCAATTGCACGGCGAGGAATTGAATCAAGTCATCGACCGAGCCAACGCACAACTCGCTCAACACTTTGCCCAACTCAACCAACAGATATTGGACAAAAGAGCTGCCAATCGCCGCATCGCCATCGCAGATTCGCTGGCGAAAGAACGAGAAATGGAAGAAGCTAGGGCCGCCATCGAGAGAAAAAGAGCGGAATACAGGGCAACCCATCAATGGAGCAAAATTCCAATAGGGGGACATCAGCTTTCCTGTCAAGAGGAGGATTGCGATAATACCTATCAACGTGACACGGTATTGTGCTTTGCCATCAAAAACGACACAATTCTCTACATAAATAGAGAGGAACTCAATTTAGGCATCAAGGTATATCAAATTCACTACACTAAGATCCCCCAAAGTCTCCAACAAGACGAAGCTTTCAACTACCATTTGCTGGTTTTCAAAGACAGCATCGACGCACATTCGCTAAATATTAGTTCAATTCCAACCCTTACGAAGCAATTGAACGCTATTGAGTACGCAAGTTACATAGATGAATTAAGGAAAATGGCCCCTTACGGTTTCATTGTCAAGTGGTCGTGGGATAATGAGGTAACTGTATCACTCCAACTTAAGTATTTCAACTCCAACAAGAAGCGAATCAAATACATTGAAGTCCATTGGGTTGCAATTAATGACGTCGGTGACGTGCGAGGAAGGGGTTCTTTCAGAGGAACAGGGCCATTAGGTTTCCTCGAATCGGGAAGTTGGGATTGGGATCGTTCGCTCTATTTCGTTGCTGATGATGCGACGACAATGCGAATCACCAAGGTTATACTCACATACATGAATGGAACGAAAAAGATACTCACCGGAGATGCTATTGTCATCGACGATTCGGAATAAAAAATCGGCGATCTCACACGAACTAACGTGTGAGATCGCCGAAAGGTTTTAAGGGGATCCTCTCAGACATTCCGCCTTTATGCGAATCACCGGAGAGGAATAGCCGAAGGGAGCCTCCCTCAGCCGCGAATCATGGTGAGGAGCATTTTG
>ERZ772909.1795-NODE-1795-length-11424-cov-14.914153_pt1 | contig 11424 bp, 9 predicted proteins | sample MGYA00511137_ERZ772909 | MGnify/ENA primary metagenome ERZ772909 (study PRJEB29015, sample SAMEA2738095) | human oral metagenome | biome: human oral; feature: human-associated habitat; material: saliva | place: China | collected 2270 ... | reverse complement strand
CACGACCCACCAGAAGCACCGGGCGGTCCTTACCCTGCGAGTGGTCCTCCTCGAAGGGAACCCACGTCCACACGATTTCACCCGGGTCAGCGTCGCCATCCAGGGAGGGCGAGTACTCAAAGTTGATCATGTCGCGGTAATCGCCCGGGTAGTCCGAACCGTCGGATGCACCGGTAGCCGGTGCGGAAGGCTTAGGTGCTGTGGAATTTGCCGTGGAAGGCTTCGGAGCGCTCGGCTTGGGCGAAGACTGCGAGGACGCGCGGCGTTCCTCGCCCTTCGATTCGTGCGAGCCGTCGGAGCCATTAGAGGAGGCCGCCTCGTTGAGCATGTCCTCCGCCGCCTTCTGCAAGTGGGGCAGCAGGGCAAAGAAAATTTTCTTCAAGAATTCAAGCATGCGCACCATTATGCACTAGTCGCGGGCGGGCAGTGCAATCGCCAACACCGCGCGCTCCACGGCGTACACCGCATCCTGCGATTCTCCCTTGAGCTGAGCGTCGGCATCGGCCAGAAGCTGCACGATATGCGCCAGCTGCGCGCCGGTGAAGCGGCGGCCGTCTCGCTGAGCCTGCTCAACCTGCCACGGCGCCATGCCCACCTCGCGCGCCAGCTCGTTGGCGCTCATGCGCACGTGGTGCACGCGGGCAATATTGCGGATGCGCATGGCGAGCGCACCCAGCATCGGAATCGGCTCCGTGCCGGTGGCCAATGCGTGGCGGAGCAGACGCAGAGCCTCCGGGGCGTTACCGGAAATCGCGGCGTCACTTACTCGGAAGGCGGTGACCTCGGTACGGCCACCGTAATAGAGGTTCACGGATTCCTCGGTGATTTCGCCAGGGATATCGGCGAGCAGCTGCTGGCAGGCGGCGGCCAGCTCGGCGGTGTCCGATGCGGCAGCGGTCAGCAGGGCCAGCGCTCCCCCGGTGATGGGTCGGCGGGCGGCCGAGAACTCGCTGGCCAGGAACTCGCCCTTCTCACGGTCGGTTTTGAGCGCCTTGCAGTTGACGAGGGTGAACTGTGATCGCACCAGGTCGATGAGCTTCTTGCCTCGGTTGCCGCCCGAGTGGTTCAGAATCAGCATGATGTCTGGTTCGGGAGCCTTCAGGTAGGCCAGGGCATCGGTGAGGAAGTCCTCGCTCATGGAGGCAACGTTCTCCACCTCAATGATTTTGGCCGAACCGAAGAGTGAGGGGGACGCCTGCAGGGTCAGCTCCCCCGCCGTGTAGGTTGCGGCGTTCATCTGCACGCGGTCCACCTCGGGGTGCGCCTCGCGGAAGAGCTCGCGCAGGCGTGCCGCGGCGCGGGAGGCGAAGTACTCCTCGGGGCCGTAGAGCATGACGGCCGGCGCGGGCGTGACGGTACGCCAGGCGGTGTCGAGGGACGGGCCACCGCGGCGGCTGTATCCTCCTCGGCCACGCTGGGGTGTACGCTGACCTGCCACGCTCATCACTCGCCTTCTGTTGGGTTTATCTCGCGGGGTTCCGCTGAGTATCCATCATAGCCTCTCCGCGCCGGTTGCCTCCTTTCTGCCGGTGATATTTCCGCCTGTACCTCGCGTGCCGGTGCTCCGCGCGACGACCCGCAGGTAGCGGCGGTGGGTTACGATGCAGTAGCGGCGCGCATCCGCCCACCAGAGCAGTGCGCTAAGCCCCGCAACGGCCGTGATGCTCAGGAGCACCGCCGGGAGGTTGTTCCCCGGTTCCCAGGGGTTTCCGGGGGCTTGGGCCGCGGTGACGGCGATGCGTTCGATGCCCGCAGCCGCGAGACCCCCGACGCGCAGGCAAAGGTCGGCCAGGGGCGTCATGCCCGTCGCGAGGAATCCCAGGGCGGCCAGCCCGGCGAGCATGCCCACCGGGGCGAGGGGGGCCGCCGCGAGGTTGGCCGGGACCGCGTAGAGCGGCACCTTACCGCTCATCGCCAGGATGAGCGGGGTGCACCACAGGGAGGCCACGATGGGGGCTGCGAGCGCGTGCGCCCAGAATCCCGGCAGGGCCCGCATGAAAAGGCGTGCCAGGGGCGGGCCCAATAGGATGAGCGCGGCGGTGGCCGTGACTGAGAGGGCGAATCCGGCGTCCAGGGCGCGATGAGGTGCCAAGAGCAGGCAGGCCAGTACGGTAACCTGCAGTGCGGCCAGCGATTGGCGACCCGAGCCGCGCAGCAGGGCGTAGGCACCGAGCAGACCCATGGCGAGGGAACGTACGACCGATCCCTCGTTCTCCAGGAGTGTGGCGTAGGTGAGTACCGCCGCGATGCCGCAGAGCACCACGGCCCGGCGCGGAATGTTTAGAAGGCTCAGCCTGCGTACGAGCGGAGGGAGGGCGGCGCTCGGTGCCGGGTCGGTGGAGGTGACCGTCGCGTGCCTAGTGCCGTCGTGCCTCCTCGGACGGGTGCGTGCACCACCCCGCCCGGCGATACCGTGCCGCAACTCTCCCAGCCTCCTCAGCCGCTCGGCCCAGGAGCGGTAGTGCAGGTAGCCGGTGGCGATGCGGTAGGGCCGCACGTGTAGCATCAGGCGGTAGGCGGCGGCAAACATGAGGGCGATGTTCGCCCCGGAAACCGCCGTCAGATGGCTGAGCCCGCTGAGCTTGTACTCTTCACGGATTGTGGCGCTCATGAGGGAGTCGTCACCGTAAGCCGTGCCCAGAACGATCGCTGCCGAGTCTGCCCCGAGAACCTCCCGGCCGTGGGCTCGTAGCCGCTCCTTAAGGCCGGTCAGCATGCCTCGGGGGTCCGCGCTACCGGGGTTACCGCTCGTTGAGTTGTTGTTCTGTGCGAAGAGTGTTCCGCGCAGACGAGCCGTCGCGGTGAACGGGCCCTCGCCGAACTCCACGGTGCCGATGGCCGTGACCCTCGTTCCGGGCCGCAGCGGCCGACTCCCCGAGCCTCCCCTCGCGACTTGGGGAGCCTTGCCGGAGGTCGCACGCGCGTATACTCGCACCCGCTCGTTGACCGCGGCCCGCACGGCGCGGCCCTGTACCTCCTCCAGCCTGATGACCGTCAGGGTGGTGCGCGGATCGACGGGACGCACCTGTTCCACGACGCCGCTCAGGCGAATGGACCGGCCCTGAGCCTGGTGCAGGGTGGCGCGGGAGGCATCCACCCCCGTGGCGCAGAGCAGCACCGCCTGCGCGACGATGACGCAGGCAACCAGCACCCCCTGGCCCGCAAGGCGGAAGAGGAAGGGCCCCCGTGCCTTCGCGAGGCGCGAGTCAGCCCCGCCGCCCGGCGCCAGCAAGGCTATAGCCAGGCACCCCAGCACCCCAATCAGAACGCACGCCGTCGGGTGAAGCACCGACCAGGTTCCACGGTTCAGGGCAAGCGCGGTGAACCCCCAGAGGGTGAGCGTAGCCGGGATGAGACGCAGGTCCAGGTGGATGAGGCTCCCCTGGGCCCTCAGTTCCTCGCTACCCCGGCGTTCCAGCCACATCTCGGCCTGCACCGCCCAGCTGTGCCGAAGGCTGCCGTAAAGGCCACGCAGTCGAATGCCTCCGCGGGCCGGGGTGCGCAAAGTACGAGCCATCAGACCGTCACCAGCGGACGCAGGGTCTCAAGTAGGGTCGGGCCGATGCCGGGCACCGCATCCAGCTCATCCACGCTACGGAAGCCGCCGTGGGCCTCACGCCAGGTGATGATGCGCTGGGCCATGGCCGGGCCGATGCGCGGCAGGCTCTGCAACTGCTCGGCGGTCGCGGTGTTGATGTTGACCGGGGCTGAGGCGGCGGAAGTACCCGTGCCGCCGGAGGGGGTGAGGGTGCGCTGAGGCTGCGAGCCTCCTCCCTGAGCCCCTCCCTGCGCGGTGTTGGGTTGAATCGGCGCCGGAGCGGCGGTTTCCCCTCGGCGCGGAACGTAGAGCTGCATGCCGTCGGTCAGCTCGCCGGCGAGGTTCACCCGATCCAGGTCGGCATCGGCGGCGGCCCCGGATGCGGCGGCGATGGCGTCCACGGCGCGGCCGTTCGCCGGGAGGGTGTACACGCCGGGGTTATTGACGGCCCCGGCCACGTGCACCCGCACCTCGGCCGCCTGACTGGGCTGGGGCGTCGGATGCGCGCTCTCCGCCCCCTGCCCGCTCCCCTGTGCGGTGCCCGAAGCCGGTGCCGGCACCTGGGCTACCGGCTCACTACGGGGCACCGCCGAGAACTGCGAGACTCCCCAGATGACGACCGCCAGGACGATGAGCGCCACGAGTACCAGGGCGCGCGGCGAGATGCCCCAGCGCGTTCTGCGGGTGGTGCCGGGCGCATCGGCCTCTTCCCAGTCCTCCCAATCGTCCCACTCTTCCAGAGCCTCTGGCTCTTCCAGAGCGCCCGATTCGTCGGGGGCCTCCGGGCCATCCTCGGCGCGGGATGCGCTGCCCAGGCGCACGGTGTCTTCCCGGTCGCAGTCCGGAATTGCCTCGGCACGCCCCGAAGGATTGGGCCCGACGGGCCCACCGCTTTCGGGGGCCGCGGGGTTCGCGGGTTCCGGGGCGCGCCCGGGCGTGCGGTACAGGCCGTTCATGAGTTCGCGCGCTGTGCGTGGCGGCACCCCGGTCGGCGTGGTGACGCCCGGTGAATCTGCCACGTGGTACCCGTATTCGGCGGGGACTAGTTCGTCGGCGAACTCGTTGAAAGCCCGCTCGGCCGAGGAATCTTCCCGCGGCGGGAGATTCTGAAAGGAAGTGCGGTGGTTGGGGGTCATGCTCGTCATACCCCCACACTAGGCTTGCGCGCGCGGCTATTCCGGAGCGCAGAAAAGCCTGTGGATAACGCTCCTTCCCCGGCGGGAAAAGGCGCAATCCACAGGCTTCTTTTTGAAAAAATCTACCCTTTTATTCAAATATGCACGGCGTGCACACGTAACACGGGGGCCAAAACATAACGGCTAAGTCGCGGGTTTTCGGCGTTCGTAAAACCTTCCGCAGCACCCACAAAATAGTTCGGAGCCCACACGAGTTCCTGGATATCCACGGGAGCCCCCGTGAGAGCACGGTTTCCGTTACGGCGCTCCAGGCAATTACCCGGTATCCACGCTGGTCCCGGCGCCCCTATCGGCTCGCGGCCTTAGCCAGCCACGCCCTAGTCCTCGCGCGGCAGCTCGGTACCGGGAATACCTAGCTCGGCGGCGCGCTTATCGGCCATGACCAGCAGGCGGCGAATACGGCCCGCAATCGCGTCCTTCGTCATGGGCGGCTCGGCCAGGCGACCCAACTCGTCCAGAGAGGCGTGCTTGTTCACCACGCGTAGCTCCCCCGCGTAACGCAGGTGTTCGGGGGCCTGATCGCCCAGAATTTCGAGGGCGCGCTCCACACGGGCGCTGGCCGCCACGGCGGCCTGGGCGCTACGGCGCAGGTTAGCGTCATCAAAGTTGGCCAGTCGGTTGGCGGTCGCGCGTACCTCCTTGCGGGTGCGGGCCTCACGCCAGGTGGTGAGGGTGCCGGTCGCGCCCATGCGCTCGAGCAGTTGCGCAATGGTCTCGCCGTCGCGCACCACCACGCGGTCGGTACCGCGCACCTCGCGGGCCTTCGCAATGATGTCGAGGCGACGGGCGGCACCCACGAGAGCCAGGGCGGCCTCGGGGCCGGGGCAGGTAAACTCCAGGGCGGAGGAACGGCCCGGCTCGGTCAGGGAGCCGTGCGCCAGGAATGCGCCGCGCATGACGGCCTCCGCATCCTGCAGGGAACCGTTGACCACGGCCGGCGGCAGGCCGCGCACGGGGCGACCGCGCACATCCAGCAGACCGGTCTGACGGGCCAGGGCCTCGCCGCCCTGATCCACGCGCACCACGTAGCGGCCACCGCGGCGCAGGCCGCCACCGGTGACGCTGGTGAGCTCGGAGTCGTGACCGTAAATCTCAGAGATGATGCGGCGCATGCGGTGGGCGGTGGGCTCGTGATCTACCTCAGATTCCACCACGATTCGCCCCGAGACAATGTGCAGACCGCCGGTGAAGCGCAGAATCGTTGAAATCTCGGCCTTGCGGGCAGAGATTTTCGGCGCGTCATAGCTGGCGAGTTCGTCTTTGACGAGGGTGGTCAATGCCATAGGTTGGTGTCCTTCTGGGCGGGTAGTCGGCACGGATGGCCGGAAAAGTTCAGTCTGGTAAAGTTCGGGCTAAAATTCGGGTCGCCGCTTCTTGAGTGCGCTAAGAAAACCTCTAAGCGCTCAGCTCGAAGGTTTCGTTGTACGCGGAGGCGAGCTTCAGCGGATCGTGCACATCCGGCCGGATGCTCGAACGCAGGTGCGCCCACACGACCTTCGCACCCATCGAGGCGGCCTCGCGCTCGAGTCCCGCGCGGTGGTCGGCCTGCATGTCGGCGTCGGCAATCACGGCGTCCAGGTGCAGCTTGGACGCGTACTGACGCAGAAGCTCCAGGTGGGTTGCCGGGGTAAACCCCACGGTCTCCTTGTCGTCGGAGAGGTTCATGACCACGCATCGGCGCGCCTCCGTGCGAATAATCGCCTCGCGCTGGGCGTCCAGCAGCAGGTGCGGCAGAACCGAGGTGCGCCACGAGCCGGGGCCGAGCACAATCCAGTCGGATTCCTCAATAGCGGAGAGCGCCTCCGGGCAGGGACGCGCATGCTCCGGGGACAGGCCAATATCGTGCACGCGCTCCTCCTTGGAGAGGTTCACCTGCCCCACGACCTTGACCCGCTCGATTCCGCCACCGGAGTGCTCGCGCAGCACGGTACCGTAAATCACCATGGGGTCCAGGGCCATGGGGAGCACGCGGCCGCGGGCGTTCAGCAGGGCGCCCGCCCAGTCCAGGCCGGCCACCGGGTCGTCCAGCAGCTGCCAGAGCGTCGCGATGAGCAGGTTGCCGAGCGCGTGGTAGTCCAGGGGAAACTCCCCCTCGTAGCCTTCGGGCGCGGCGAAACGGTGCTGCATGACGTCGCGCCAGGTGCGGCCCCAATCGGTGTCGTCGCAGAGCGCCGAGAGCGCCATGCGCAAATCTCCGGGAGGAAGAATACCCATCTCCTCACGCAGGCGACCCGAGGAGCCGCCGTCGTCCGCCACGGTTACCACGGCCGTCAGGTCGGGGGTCACGTGGCGCAGAGCCGAAAGGGATCCGTACAGGCCGTGCCCGCCGCCCATGGCCGTCACCTTCGGTGAACGGTGCGTGGTCTTCAGCAGACGCAGAGCCTGGGTCGGGAGCGCGGGCAGGCGGGGAATCCCCTGAGTGTCATAACTGGTTGAATGAGTGTTCATAGTCTGTATCTCACATACCCGGAAGCGGCCGGCCCTCCGCTCGGTGTGCGAAGGGCGACCGGTAGCTGATTATGGGTTGCCGGTCAGTACTGCGGGGCTATTCGCGGCCCTTGTCGCGGTGCTGCACGTTCACGTTGACATCGGGGAAGGCGGAGAGGCGGCGGGCCAGCTCCTCGGTCACGGCCACCGAGCGGTGCTTACCACCGGTGCAACCAATCGCGATGGTGGCGTAGTACTTACCCTCGCGGCGGTAGCCCTCCAGCACGGGACGCAGGGCGGCCAGGTAGTTGCTGATGAACTCTTCGGTGCCGGCGTGCTCCAGCACGTAGTCGCGCACGGGGGCGTCCTGGCCGGTCAGCGGGCGCAGTTCGGGTACCCAGTGCGGGTTCGGAATAAAGCGCATGTCGGCCATGTAGTTGGCGTCCGAAGGCGCACCGTACTTGAAGCCGAAGCTCATGACGGTCAGGTTCAGCTTCTTGTCCGCACCCTCGGCGAACATCTCGCGCACGGTGCGGGCCAGCTCGTGAACGTTCATGCCGGTCGTATCAATCGTGCGGTCCGAAGCCAGGCGCAGGCCCTCGAAGAGGGTGCGCTCGGCGCGGATGCCGTCGAGCACGCGGCCCTCACCCTGCAGCGGGTGCGGGCGGCGCTGAGCCTCGTAACGGGCGATGATGGTCTCGTCCTTGGCATCAAGGAAGAGCATGGAGAAGTCAATATCGGACTTGCGCAACGTCTCGATGGCGGCCGGCAAATCAGAGAACAGCGCGCGGGCGCGCACGTCAATACCGAGAGCCACCTTCGGCACGCGAGCGCCGTCGCGGGTCACCAGCTCGGCCAGGGAACCGAGCATCTGCGGGGGGATGTTATCGATAACGTACCAGCCCTCGTCCTCGAGCACGTTAGCGACGGTGCTACGGCCCGCACCGGAGATACCGGTAATCACCAAAATCTGCGGGCGCTCATCGCTCTGGACGGAATGTGCGGCGGCATGGTGCTGATTGTCTGCCATGGTGTCTCTTCCCCTTTGACGCGAACTACTCTATAAGCCATGATACAAGACCTTGATTAGACGGTCCGGGCCCGTGCTCACATATTTCAGGACATGACAAAAAAGAGTCGCCCCTCCCCCCCCATCTCCCCCGAGCGTTAACGCGAAACGACCCGCCGCAAAGAATGTGACGGGTCGAATGTTCCGCTCGTGAAAAGCGCCGTAAAAATGTTATGAAAACGTTGTGAAGAGCGCTACGAATGTGCTGCGGATGCGTCTGCCGCGGGAACGGCCGCGGGCTAGGAGCAGTCCGGGCCGAAGAAGCCGCTCACGTACTCCAGCAGGCGCACCGAAACGTCCTTCTTCGAGCCAATCAGCACCGGCTCCTCATCGGTCAGCGCAGAGAGCAGGGTAATCGTGTTCTCGTCCGTACCGAAGCCCAGGTTCACGCCCACCGTGTTCACGGCCAGGAAATCGGCGCCCTTGCGCTGCATCTTCTCGCGGCCCAGCTCCAGCGGGGTCTTTTCTGCCGAGCCGGTCTCCGCGGCGAAACCCACAATAATCTGCGGGCCCATGCAGGTCTGACCGGCCTCCCGAGCCTGAGCGCGACGCACCACAACCTCACGCAGGATATCGGGGTTGCGCACCAGGTTAATGACCGGCGCATCCTCGGAATCGGCGCTCTTCTTAATCTTGAACTCGGCGAACTCGGCGGGCCTGAAATCGGCCACCGCCGCGGACATCACCAGAACGTCCGCGGATGTGCTCGCCTCCAGGACGACCTCGCGCAGCTCCAGGGCGCGTTCAACACGGGTCACCCGCACGCCCTCGGGGGCGGGCACCTCAATGTTTGCGGCGATCAGGTGCACGTGCGCGCCCAGGTCGCGGGCCGCCTCGGCCAGGGCCACGCCCTGCTTGCCGGTCGAACGGTTACCCAGGTAGCGCACGGGGTCGAGGGGCTCGCGGGTGCCGCCGGCGGTAATCACCACGGTGCGTCCGGCCAGCGGACCGGATGCGGCGGGTACCTCCCGGGCCGCGCCCTCGACGGCCTCGGGGCCTCCATTGCCGTCGATGCTCACCGACCCCAGGGTCGCCAGGCGTGCGGCGGCCGCGCGCTCCTGCTCCGTATCGGCGTACAGGGGCTGGGTCGGGGCGTAGCCGGGCGTGTACACCGGGTGCGTGGAACGCTTCGGGAACCGCGCAATGACCTCCTGCGCCAGGCGGAAGATGTCCTCGGGTTCGGGCATGCGGCCGGGGCCGGAGTCCGGGCCCGTCAGACGGCCAATCGCCGGCTCAATCACGTGGTAGCCCCGCGAACGCAGGGTCTGCACGTTCGCGCGGGTCGCCGGGTTCTCCCACATCTGCGTGTGCATGGCCGGGGCCAGAATCACGGGCGCGTGCGTGGTCAGCACGGTCGCCGACAACAAATCGTCCGCGCGGCCGGCAGCCAGGCGGGCCAGCAGGTCAGCGGTGGCCGGGGCAATCACCACGGCGTCGGCCTGCTCGGCCTGGCGCACGTGGTTCACCTCGGGCACGCGCTCGAACACGTCGGTCGAAACGGGGTTGCCGCTGAGCGCCTCCAGGGTGGGGACCCCCACGAACTTGGTTGCGTTCGGGGTGGGCATGGCGATGACCTCGTCACCATTCTTCGCAAAAAGGCGAAGGAGCATCGCCGCCTTGTACGCGGCGATGCCCCCTCCCATACCAACGATAATGCGCATGGTACGTCAGATAATCCTTAAACTAGCCGGTCGGCTCGTTACTCGGCGTGGTCGTCGAGGATGACCTCTTCAATCGCGATGACCTCGTCGCTACCGGCGGGAATGTACTCCTCCTCGATAGCGTCGGGGTACTCGGTGACGCTGAAGTCAATCAGAGCGTTCGGCTCTTCAGCGATCGGGTAACCGTCCTCGTTGAACTTGGTGCCGGGCTTGTGCTCAGCCTCAACGCGGTCGGTAATGATCTCGCGCATAGCAACCGACAGGGACTTCTCAGTCGAGTCAGCGTCGACCAGCGGGCCGATGTGAGGGTTCTTGGAATCCTGCAGGTTAGCGTAGTACGCGTTGATCTGGCGGGCGCGGCGGGCACCGAAAATCACCAGGCCGTACTTGGACTCTGCCTTCTCGATCAGCGAGTCTGCGCTGGGGCGCACGATGCCCTCGGGAGTAACGCCGTCAACGAAGTTGTAGTCCTCGTGTTCCTTGATTTCGTTTGCCACTAAAAACTCCAAAAATCTTGATGGATGTACGTACCGAACGCCCTTCTCGGGGCGCCCACGCTCGGATTCGGGCGGGCGCGGGAAGGGCTCGGTCAAAACTAAAGAACTATTCTACCCTCTCGGCGGCCAAAAAGCACGTACCGGATGGCGGAGAAGATGCAAAGGGGCGGGTCACGCTATTTTTGCGTGACCCGCCCCTCACGGCGGAAGACCTACGCGGCGCCAATCAGCTCGGCAATTTCCCGAGCCGCACGCTCCACGCTGTCGTTCACCACCGTCACGTCAAATTCCTTCTCGGCGGCCAGCTCAACCTTCGCGGTTTCCAGACGGCGAGCCTGCTCCTGCTCGCTCTCGGTACCGCGGCCCTTCAGACGCGACACCAGCTCATCCCAGCTCGGCGGGGCCAGGAAAATCAGGCGGGCGTCAGGCATGGTCTCACGAATCTGGCGAGCGCCCTGCAGGTCAATCTCCAGAATCACCGGGTGACCGGCGTCCAGAGCCTCCTGCACCTTAGCGCGCGGGGTGCCGTACTTGTTCTTTCCGTGCACCACCGCGTACTCCAGCATCTGGCCGTCGGCAATCATCTGATCAAACTCGTCCATAGAGACAAAGTAGTAGTGAACGCCGTCGACCTCACCGGGGCGAGGATCGCGAGTGGTTGCGGACACCGAGAACCACACCTTCGGATAGTTCTCGCGAATGTACTGGCACACCGTACCCTTACCAACGGCGGTGGGGCCGGCCAGAACGGTCAAAGTCGGCTGAGACATAGCTTCCTTCCAGATGCGCCGCCGCACGCGCGGGGCGCAAACACTTTAGGACTGAGAAGATTCAGAAGACTGAGCAGCAGTCCTGCGACGTGCGCGGTTGAGATACCGCGAATTACGGTTGAAGTACTCCACCATCTTGCGACGCTGGTGAACGCCAAGACCACCCAGACGGCGGGTCGGCGCAATATGAAGTTCTTCAATGATGCGTTCTGCTCGAACGGCACCAATGCCCGGAAGTGCGCGCAGCATCTGCCCCACCGGCATTT
>ERZ772909.1793-NODE-1793-length-11430-cov-8.745582_pt1 | contig 11430 bp, 9 predicted proteins | sample MGYA00511137_ERZ772909 | MGnify/ENA primary metagenome ERZ772909 (study PRJEB29015, sample SAMEA2738095) | human oral metagenome | biome: human oral; feature: human-associated habitat; material: saliva | place: China | collected 2270 ... | reverse complement strand
TCAATACTTCTGTCTTGGAGGATTTAATGGTCTGGCTCGTTGATTTGAAAGGAGACTCTACTGATGAAAACGAATAAAAAACTATTGCTATTAACTTCTATGGTGATCCTTTTCCCCATGCTTTGGGGGCTGATGATTTGGTCGCAATTGCCTAACCAAATCCCGATTCACTTCAATTTTGCTGGCCAGGCCAATAACTTCCAATCGAAACCCCTGGTTGTGTTTGGTCTTCCTATTTTCGATCTCATGGTGCATCTGTTTATGATTTTCGTGATCGGACGTGATCCTAAGAATCGCACGATGAATGAGAAAATGATCAGAGCGATTTACTGGTTGACCCCAATCGTTTCCTTAAGTACCTCCTATCTCATCTATAGCAAGGCGCTAGGATCTACTACCAATCCATCTGTTTTTGTTTCGGTTTTGCTAGGGCTCATCTTTGTGATCATGGGCAACTACATGCCCAAGCTAAAAGTGAACCATACGGTTGGAATCCGCCTACCTTGGACCTTACAGAGTGAAGATAACTGGCACAAAACCCATCGCTTGGCAGGGAAGTTGTGGGTGCTTGGTGGCTTGATCCTCCTACTGGAAGCTGGCCTTCAATTCGCGCTTTCTTATGTATTGGTGCTGGTCATCCTCGCCATTGTGTTTATCCCTGTAATGTACTCTTATCAATTAAGTCGGAAAAATCGTTAGTATAAAAAACAACCAGAGAAGAAGTAGTTGGTAATTGCTTCTTTTATGGTTGTTTTTGCTTGTTTTCATGAAAATAGATTAGATTACATCTAAACATATGATCTTATATTGATAGCCGTTCAAAGTTAGTTTAATTCTTTGTAATATAAGGAAGATTGCATAGTGTATAGCTCTTCATAGTATTTGTTTGTTTTCATTAAAGAATCATGTGGTAGTGTAAGATAAGTTGTGTAAACACAAAAAGGAATAAATCCGTTATAGTAGAGTTGCGAAATATTACTAGAAAGAGATGTATTCCTATGACTCAATTTACTACAGAATTACTTAACTTCCTATTCATCATTTCAAATTCTCAACTTTCGGAAAAATAGTTGTTTTTCGGAAAGTAGATTCAAAATTTCTTCCAAATATAAAATAATTAAGATGCGCAGTTTTTAATTAATTTGGGCATTTTTTTATTCTATTTATCAAGATGAATTTGTGGATGACTTCTAAAAGTAAAGATGCTATATTTATAAACTTGGAATTATATATAAAAATGATATAATAATTGAAGGAATTCTATTTTATAATAAAAAAGGGGTGTTGCCTGTAATCATCCTTTTCTTATTATTGGACATGTTATTAAGTTGTGGATTATTGAATTAAGATGAGAGATTTATCTTATTTTAACATAGTTATCCAAAACCAATAATAAGAGTATTTTTGGTTTCAAACAATAAACTTTATGTTTATTATAGTTTAGTGGAAAACTTCCTGATATCTTGTTTTCGAGATAGGAGAATAAATGAAATTAACAAAAGTGATTATTAATAATTTTAGATCGTTTGGAGAAAGTCAAGTTATTGAATTCAACAATCAAACAGTATTACTTGGAAATAATAGTTCAGGGAAAACAACTGTATTACAAGCATTGAGTAAGCTATTTTCGGACAAACAAAGTGATCGAATAATTAGAAAAAGTGATTTTCACCTCCCAAAAGGGTTAAAGCCCGGTGAAAATGCTAAAAACCTCTTTATAGAAACTATTTTTGAGTTTGATGAACTTGAAGGGACTTCCAATGGGTTAGCGATCCCATCGTTTTTCGAACATTTTACAATTTCTCAAGATGATGACAAACCATTTCTACGAATCAGGTTAGAATCTTCCTGGGAAGATGATGGAACAATTGAAGGAAGTATTGATACTCAAATCTATTATATTTCATCTGGTGAAGAGGAATTTAAAGAAGAAGATAAGCATCGTGCACCAAGAAAAGATTTAGATAAAATCAGAGTTCTGTATGTACCAGCTTCAAGGACACCTGAGAAGGAGCTGGGGAATGCTTCTGGTAGTATGTTAAGTAGGCTTGTAAATAGTGTAAATTGGACCGAAGACGAGAAAAAAGAAATTACAGATAAAATTGATGAGTTAAATAATACTTTTTTATCTGAAAATGGAGCATTGACTCAAATCAACCAAGAGATTCAGAAATCATGGGAATTATACCATGAAGATAACCGTTTTTCTCAGGCAGAGTTGACTATTAATTCTTCTGAGATGGCGGCAGCACTCAGACAGATTGCCTTAAAATTTTCACCAACAACCACTGAGGAAGCATTTACAGTTTCAAATTTAGGAGATGGATTGAGATCTATTTTTTATTTTTCATTAGTTGATTCGATACTTGATATTGAGATAGAGATTACAAAAGATCGTGAAGAAAATCCTGATAATCCAAGATTTAAGTTGATACCTCCAATTCTAACTATCTTAGCAATAGAGGAACCAGAAAACCATATTGCTCCACATCACATTGGAAAACTAGTAAAAAGGTTTAAGCAATTAAGTAATAATGATAACTCTCAAGTAATTTTAACGTCACATTCCCCAGCTATTGTAAAAAGAATTGAGCCAGAAGAATTGAGGTATTTAAGAATTGAAAGTAATGACAGAGTTCTTCAAACCATTGTTTCTGATATAAAACTACCTCAAGATACTGATGAATATTATAAATATATTAAAGGAGCAATTCAAGCATATCCTGAACTATATTTTGCCAAGTTAGTAATTCTAGGTGAAGGTGATAGTGAGGAACTGCTATTGCCAAAGTTTTTTGATTTACTTGGGAATGAGATAGATAGCTCTCAGATTTCAATTGTGCCTTTAGGAGGAAGACATGTTAACTATTTTTGGAAATTATTAAATTCTCTAAAAATACCTCATATTACTTTACTAGACTTTGATAATGAAAGATACGGAGGTGGTTGGGGGAGAGTACAATATGCTATCCAACAGTTACTAAAAATAGGTATTGCACATAATGATTTAGTGAGAATGAAAGATGGTAGAATATTGAACGATCAAGAAATTGCTAGAATTAGTTCTAATCAGATATCTGATATCCTCTCTCAACCATTGTTATCCTGGATAAATCATTTAGAAAAATTCAATGTTTTCTTTTCTGCACCACTTGATATTGATTTCTTAATGTTACAGTATTATAAGGATTATTATCTGGAAACTTTATCTACCAATGAGGGGCCTGTTGTTTCTTATATTGATGAAAATAGTGACAATAAAAAAATAAAATTAACTAAAATGGACAAAACAAATGATTATCAATTAATTGGTTTTAAAAATCGCATCAGTGAAGCCATACAAGCGACTTTAAAAGATAAGAGTGGTCCTGGTGATAGCTTCACTGAAGAAGAAAAGGAACTCATGATTTGGTATCAATATTTCTTTTTAGGTAGAGGCAAACCGACGACTCATATGCAATTTTTATCATCTATTAGTGATGAAGAATTAATCGAGAGCCTACCTTCTGTATTTGAGAAAATAGTTAAACAAGCTAAAAAATTACTTGGAGATGTTGAATATGGTGAAGAGTGATGATTGGCTTCCTAAAGGAGATATTATTTTAGAGAATGCAGCTTTAGAAGCTGTTAAGAATGTAAACAACTGTCTAGTTATTGCTGGCCCAGGTGCGGGGAAAACTGAATTACTAGCTCAAAAGTTAGACTATCTTTTTTCTACAAATGAATGTATTTCTCCCAAAAAAATTTTAGCTTTAAGTTTTAAAACAGATGCTGCAGCAAATATGAAAAATAGAGTTAAAAAACGTTATGGTGATGAGTATGCTTCGCGATTTACATCTTTAACCTATTCAGCATTTGAGAAGATGATTTTAGATCAATATATAAATGCTCTCCCAGAAGAAATAAGACCAGCAAGAGACTATCTGGTTGATGATTGGGATGTTATAAAAGCAACACTTATTAAAAATGGTATTAATGTTAATGGGAGGAGAATGTCAGATATAAGAAAGTCTGTCGAAAACACTGTACTTAATGATGAGGCTAATTTAAAGTTTAAAAAGGACTTATTAAAAGGGACACGGAATAATAAAGCTGTCCTCCTTTATAAACAAATAACTAAGCTAGCTACGTATATAATATATACAAATAAATATATTCGGAAAGCACTTCAAATGACATATGAATTTGTCTTTTTAGATGAATTTCAAGATACTACATATGACCAGTATAATTTATTAAAAACATGTTTTTTAGGTTCAACGTGTAAATTGACCGCAGTTGGAGATAATAAGCAAGCCATTATGAGGTGGGCAGGTGCAAATCCTGATATTATTTCAGATTATAATCGAGACTTTAATGCAACTGAGTATCAATTATTGATGAATCACCGCTCTGTACCTAAACTTATAGAATTTCAAAAAGAGGTTCATCAGATCTTAAATAGTAATAATAGTCCTTTTCAGTCAAATAATCATCCGAATTTTGGGAAGGGTGAAATAACATTATTTGAATTTGATAATGAAAATTCTGAAGCGGAGACGATTGCAAATGATATAGAATCAAAAATTCAGAGTGGAATACGTCCGTCAGAAATATGTATTCTAGCTAAACAAACGGTTAATGTTTATAGTTCAAAATTGATACTTAGGCTAAATTGTAAAGGAATAAAAGCAAGAATTGAAAATGAGTATCAAGATATTTTAAAAGACCCTACTTGTAATCTATTATTAGATTTAATCTCATGTAGTCAAGGAAAACGGAGTCCTTTAATTTGGGAAAATATTAGTAATTTTTATAGCAATATAAATGGAATAGATGAGTTTACTAATGAATTAGCTTTGGCAAGATCCTACAAGGAGATTGATAATATAATTAGTGATATTGCTTCTCTAATTTCAAATTTTATTCCCAATGAAGATAGCATGATAAGTTTAATTGAGTGTATTATTGAAAAAATAGGTGATAAAAGAATTATTTCAAACTTTTCAATATACAATGGTAAGAGTGACCTAACTACTATTGTCAAGAACTTTTCAAAAATATTATATAAAGAGTATTCACAGTCACAAGGTGCATGGATAGATATAGTATCTAATTTTAGGGGTGAAAACTCAATTCCAATTATGACCGTCCATAAGAGTAAAGGATTAGAATATGATGTAGTCTATTTTCTAGGCTTGGAAGATTCTGCATTCTGGAATTTTAATAATCAACCTGAAGAAGATAAGAGTGCGTTTTTTGTTGCGCTTTCACGAGCGAAAAGTCACCTAATCTTCACATACTGTAATCGGAGACAAAACAAGCCGCAAGAGAATAAAGTTATTAATGAGATATATTCACTTTTAAGGAATTCTAAATTAGTATCGGTTAAAACCATTGTTCAAAAATAATTATCAGTAAAGCAAAAAGAATAAATAGGAAAATAAATTTAATAGTTGTTTAAATAATTAGAACTAATTCTTAATTAAATTCAATAAAATTATAAAATCATACTAACATCAAATTATTAGTTGAGTATGGTCAATTAAAAGGGGTCGTGAAGGATGGTAAAGGGCGTCCGAATGCAGAAATTGTTTATAATGTTAACTTGAGTAAGGGAGACGAATGATATGACTTTTTCTGATGAAGAGGTTCAAAATTATAGCTAGGTTTCAAGAAATACTCGTAAAGCGTCACAATTTAGTAAAAGTTAAAACTTTATTTACACTTATTGAAAGCATTTCGTATCAAAAATACGGGATGCTTTTTTTCTGTTTCTCAAAAATTTTTGTAACTAGGTGATGCTTGAAATTGATACAAATTTGGTTGTTTTTGATAAAACTAAGCAACAATAAATGACGAAGTGGAAGGGGGTCAATCTGAATGGAAATGTATCTTTGATAGTACTCATTTATTGTGAAATATGATATATTTATTAATTAGAAAGAGGAGAATATGGAAATGGCAATGACGCATAAAGATATTTAAAAGTTATACAAAAGGTTTGAGAGTGGAAGTCTTACTACGTAATTGGAATTCTAAGAGGTTATAGCTTCAATTATTGGGACAGTATATTAAATTGAGAAATAAAAAGGAATAACTACTAATGATGGTAGTGAGTTAGGATAATATTTCAAATAAATGTGAGGGAACTATTAATTAAATGGATGATTTTAATGAGTTTAAAAATCAGTTAGAGAAAAGTGGCCGTAGAGTACTAGAAGATAGTTATGTAAGACAGTATACAAATATTTGGAATACTTATATCAAAAGGATTATTTCTAGTTATAAAAATAAAATTGATTTAGATTCGAAAAATGTTGAAATAGTGGTTGTAGAAGAAGGACTAAAATGTAATGCATTTGTACAAAAAGTAGGGAAAACATATTTTATTGCCATAAACCATTATATAATAAAGTATTATCATGAACGAATCCGAGATGTATTTCTTGAATATGATAATTATATTAAAATGCTGTATTTTTCTAAAGACTACTTAATTGCTTCAGATATGAATGAAATTTCTTTCACTCTTCGTAATGGTCCTTATTTTAATTTTTTTAACACGCCTGATTTAAGGTATAATACATTTGCAAATACTGTTTATAATAATATTTTGTTCTTTATAATCTTTCACGAATTTGGACATATTATTACTGGTCAATTAGAGGAAGAGAAGACTCAAAATATATTCTTTGAGCTTCAAGATCAACGTTCAGGAGATTTAGAAGATCAGGGGAAAGAATTTTTAGCAGATTTTTATGGGACAATATATACAGTATCAACAGCAATTACCTATAATACACTAAACATCAAAGCATTTGCAACGGTAATAGGGTTACTTAAGTTTTCCGCTTGGTGCATGTTGTCTTTTTTTACGATTGATAAGGCAGAAACTGATTTAGAAATAAGTTTTGAAGAATACTTAGAGAAAAATTCAAGATTTAAACACCCTCCTCTAGCTGTTCGCATGCACTATATTGAATTACTGATAGAAGGAGAGGTAGAATTTTCTCTAAATAAAACACGCAGACCAGATTGGTTTATCAAGGAAAAAAATGATCGAAAAAAAGGAATGATAAAATATATTATGTTTGCTTCTAGCTACTTGTTATTTGAATTAATAAAAAACTCAGAAGAAAATATATCATTGAAATATGGAGATGATGTGTTAGGAACTTTGGTATCAAAGTACTATTTTGAAGTTCGGAAATCTGCAAGTTTAGTTTCTAAAAAGTTGAAAAAAGATAGCTTTGTAAATATTACAATCCAAGAAGAAATAAGTGAGTCAGAAGGCGATGATATCAGAGAGCTTGAAGAGTTTGAAACTAAGAAAAAGCATGATAAAGAAGCTTTTAACTCTTATGTAGTTGACACTGTTGATGAGCTTTTGGATGAAGTGATATCAAATTTGTCTAAAAGATAATGAATTTAGTTAGTGGAAATTTTAATATTATTATTGAAAGGTTCAGTTTTTATAGTTTTTAATTTCGACTAGTTTGTTTCAAAATGAATACTGAAAGGAATTATTCCCCTATTTTAAAAATATTGATTCAAATTTTATGAAATTAATCAGTAGATATCGTACTGAAAAACCTTGATATTACGCTGTTTTGAGTCCAACTGAAACTCGTACTTTCCAAACCAGGTCTTAAGAAAGCTCGTAAAGCATCACAATTATCAAAACGTTAATCAACACGCTTATATCAACGTTTACAGACATTTAAGAAATTTCTCTTGGATGTCTTTTTTTGTCTAGCTAAATTTTACAAATTGGGCAATTTAGGTTACTCAATAATATAAAAAAGATAAAAATTTAAAGTTCGAATTTTAATTTTAAAAAAAGTAATTATTATTGAATATCTGTTCAAACATTTTTTCTTTTCTAAGGTTAATATAAGTATATATACTTTAAAAAAGGAAGTCAAACATCTTGCTCATAGATTTTTGCATTTTTAAAAAATACATTTTGTCATATAATAATGTGGAAAATTGACGGATTCCTTAAACAATCATATAATATGAATATGTAAACCCTTACATACTATTCTACTTATACTTGATAAAATGCAAGTTCTTGAGGATCTATAAATATATAGACACTCTTCTATTTATAAAGTGAAATAAAGAATCACGGAGAAAGTTTATGGATATTAAAGAGACATTCAACCAGCTAGACAATACAAAATTTAATGATTTCAATAATCGCCTTGAAGGTTTTGAGAAACTTTTTAAAGACAAATATTATTTTACCCATCCCGAAGATTTTAGCTCAATCTTTAGCATTTTGGTAAAGTATGGAAAAAGTACAAGTAAATATATTTTATCGAAAGGAGAGATATATGAGTGAAATAGTTATTAATGCTCAGAATTTATCTAAAAATTTTTATAATTTTGATTCAAGACTCCCATTTATCAAGAGATTTTTGAAACGTAATCAAATAACGATTCGAGCTGTTCAAGATATTAGTTTTACGATTAAGAGAGGGAGTATAGTTGGCTTTATTGGGAGTAATGGAGCTGGTAAATCCACAACGATTAAAATGTTGACTGGGACTCTTTATCCTAGTTCCGGAAAATTAGAAGTGAATGGAGAAATTCCATTTAAAAGAAGTATAAATTTTAGAAAAAAAATTTCAATAGTAGTAGGAAATAAATTACAGTTATTTCAAGATGTTTCGGCTATGGATTATTTTCAATTGATTGGTACTTTATATGAGGTAGAACCGGCGATTTTACAAGAACGAATTCAGGAATTAAGCAATTTGTTGAATGTAAAAGATCAGCTTTACCAGCAGGTCCGGACCCTCTCTCTTGGACAAAAAATGAAAATGGAGTTTATCGCGGCATCTTTAACAAGTCCGGAAATATTATTTTTAGACGAGCCTACTATAGGGTTAGATATACAGTCTAAAAAAGATATCAGAACATTTTTAAAGAAAATGAATGAAGAATGTCATACTACTATTATTTTAACGAGTCATGATATGGATGATATTTCGTCTGTTTGTGACGAATTAATCGTCATTGACAAAGGAAAAATTATTTTGCAGGAGTCAATGGATGTTATTTTATCTAAATTTTCTGATTTTAAATATTTAAAGATAAAAATGACATTAGATTTGGTACCAGAGTTATGCTCTGTTAAAGGAGTAGTAGTCATTTCTCAAACAAAATCGGAATGTATACTAAAAATACCTAGAGATTTTGTCTTTGAGACATTAGAATCAATCAATAAGCTTGTAGATATAGAAGATTTTGAAATATCAAATCTTTCTTTAGAAGAAATTATTTTACAAAACTATTTTACAAAAAAGGAGCACAATTGAAAAAAGAAATGTCTATTATTCTGATATCATTTCGATCTATTTTGAACTATAAATCAAGTGTACTATTGTTAATGTTACAGGCAAGTATACAAATTATGATATCAGTATTTTTATGGACGTATATATATCAGAGTAACCAGATAAATATAGCAGGATATGATTTTACCTCAATGGTTCAATACTATTTGGGGACTATAATTTTTTCATATTTTGTTTTTTATCCAGTTGATTGGGAAATCAATGACGATGTTCATTCAGGAAATTTTTTTAGCATATTAATAAAACCTGTTACTTTTTATAAGTATTATTTTTGTAAAATGCTTGGAGATAGGCTTGCTCATTTATTATTTATCATCATTCCTGTCATTTTATTCTCCAGTGTTTATTACAAGAATGAGTTATTAACCATTGAAATTCTTATTTTAGGAAGTATTGCAATTATTCTATCTATGGTTCTATGGTTTTTAATATCATGTTGTGTAGGTATGCTTTCTTTTTGGTTAGAAAATATATTTTTTGTCCTTACTGTTAAAGAAATAGTAATTCAGTTTTTATCAGGAATATTATTGCCTTTAAGTTTTTTTTCAAATAATTTTCGTCTGTTTTTAGATGTATTACCTTTTAAATACTTAGTATATGAACCGCTTCAGATGTTTAGTAATGATACATATAAATTAATAGACTATTTGAGAATTATTTGTATTCAATTGATTTGGTGCATCATTTTTTATATTATATCAAGATTCATATTGAGAAAAGGAGTGGAGCACTTCTCAAATGTGGGAGGATAAAATGTTTAGAATAAAAGTAATTTTTAGGCTACTTCATTTTGGTTTTAAATCTGATATGAATTTTCATTTTGACTTCTTTTGTGGTCTATTTTCGTCGATACTGTGGATTGGTTTACCTATTGTATTTTTTAGATTGATTTTCTTAAACATAGACTCTTTTAATGGTTGGGACTATTATCAAATTTTATTTTTGGTAGGTTCCTACACTATTGTAGATGGAGTTATGATGGGATTGTTAATTAGAAGTATGGGAATTTTAGAATCAGATATTTTGAGTGGTAACTTGGATCAAATTTTATTGAGGCCGTTTGATACTCAGTTGTTCTATATTTTTAGATCATTTAATTTAGTTCAATTCGTGAATACTTTTTTTGGTCTTGCGATCATTTTTATAAGTTATGGAAATTTAAATGTACATTTAAATTCATTAAAAATATTATTTTATATCCTTTCTTTAATGTGTGGTTGTATTATATATTATTCAATTTGGTTTCTAATAACGATTAGTTCATTTTGGTTCCCAACTAAATTTTCAAAAGTAGATGTATTTTTGAATTATATTGGAATTTCTAAGTATCCATATAATATTTTTACAGGTATTAACAGATTGATCACTATGTTATTTGTTCCCAATTTATTAATTGCCAATCCTGCAGTATTAATATTTTTAGGGAAAGATACATTGAACCTATTTTTCTATCAAATAGTTTTTACAGTTTTTTTGATTATTATCAGTCGTACAATTTTTAGAAAAGGATTGAAAAAATATGAAAGTGCAGGAAGATAAACAATGTTGTTCAGTTATATGTTTGACTAAAGGAAGTGATTCGCTGTACTTTGTTTTGTGGTCATTGAAACATCAGATAATTATAAACTATAATTTAAAGAATAGTATTATTAACTTATAGGTGCTAAGAAAAAATTTAAAGAAATTCCCTCATTCAATCAAACTTATTCATATTTTTTAAAATAAGAAAATAGTTGGATTTTGATGATGGTTGATATAAAGCTAAACTGAAAGTACCTGAAATCCAACTGTGTCAAACCAGGTCATACGATCTGTGAGAAAAAGAACACATAACAAAAAGAGGAGCTTCACAATAAAGTTCCTCTTCTTTTATATATCCGAATCATTATTCTTATTTCAAAAAAGGTAGTGAAAAAGGTAGTGATTCGGTTGATTTATATTGCAATGTAGTGAAATTTAGAATTTCAAGAATCGCTTAAAATCAAGGTTTCTCACATCTATTGACGTGTAGTGAATCCCTATTTCACCTCTGTAAACACAACGTGTTTGCGAAGTTTTGGTGAGTATTTCTTCAATTGAAGAC
>ERZ772909.1790-NODE-1790-length-11437-cov-3.494201_pt1 | contig 11437 bp, 11 predicted proteins | sample MGYA00511137_ERZ772909 | MGnify/ENA primary metagenome ERZ772909 (study PRJEB29015, sample SAMEA2738095) | human oral metagenome | biome: human oral; feature: human-associated habitat; material: saliva | place: China | collected 2270 ... | reverse complement strand
CTTTTCTAAAATTAATTTCTCATAAAAGCCTCGTGCATCCGCCGTTTTTACGACTCTTACTATTTCTTTGTATTTAGGGTTATTTTTCATATAAATAACACCACCCATAGCTGCAAGAAATGTTACCGCTCCTAATATTCTCTTCCTCACTTTATACTTCCTCCTTATTCTATACTTCTCTATCAGAGTTTTTTAAACTCTCTCATTAGTAAACTTTTTAGTTATCTTTTATATTATACCTTTTCAGCTGTTTTTGCAATAGTATTTTAGAAATTTAACATAATTTATAGAAAAATTAATTTTTAATGCAATAATTGCCGACTCATCTTTCGCACTATAACAACACATAAACTATAATATTAATAATATAACATTAATAATCGATAATAGTTATCTGTTCTAGTATTCGAATACGTGTGTTTTAATACAAAACATGGTATAATCGTATATACTACATTATAATGAGAGGTTAAAAAATGAAAAAAGCTATTTTAGTTATGACATATGGGACACCTGAAAAATATACATTTGAAGGGGTAGCTAATTTTTTCACTAATATTAGAAGGGGTGTAAGACCTGATGACGAAGAAATTAATACCCTTTTAGAAAATTACCTTCGTATCGAAGGTTCCCCACTTCAAGAAATAACTCTTAAAGAAGTTGAACTTCTAAAACAAGCTGTCAAAGATAACTATCAAGTATACTTTGCTAACAAATTCTCAAACCCTTATATTCCTGATATAATTTCAAATATGGAAAATGATGGTATAGAAGAATGCATATGCTTGATACTAGAGCCACACTACTCATTCTATTCTATTATGGGGTATGAAAAATTCATTAAGAGTAATAAAATCAAATTCAACATAATCAAATCTTGGTATAAAGAAGAAAAACTTATTGAATTCTGGGCTGATGAAATTAAAAAGATTATTGATGAAAAAGTAAAAAATGATAGTTTTAAAGTTATTTTTTCTGCTCATAGCGTTCCTGAAATCGCACTAAAATACAATGATCCATATGTTAATCAGATCTTTGACATGACTAAACTTATTGTTGAAAAACTAGGTTTAAACAAAGCTAATTATACAAATACTTGGCAAAGTGAAAGTGACATAGGTATGCCTTGGATTAAACCTGATGTTCTTGAATATTTAAAAGAACAAACAAATCATCCAAATCACTATATATTTGTACCTATAAGTTTTATCAGCGAACATATTGAAGTACTTTTTGATAATGATATTGAATGCCGTGAACTTTGCGAGGAATTTGGGGTTACTTACCACCGTCCTCCTATGCCAAACTACGATTCTCGTTTAATAGAAGCGCTTGTATCGGCAATTGAGACAAATAAAAATAATCCGTTTATCTCTCACAATCCTGAAAAAACAACATTTAACGAAATGGATAAATCTAAAGCGGAAATGCCTGACTTCGTTAAAAAAATGTTAGAAAACAAAAAAGATGGAGATAAACCCGAAATGCCTGATTTTGTTAAAAAAATATTGGCTAACAAAAAAGATGGTGAAAAAATTGAAATACCTGATTTTGTTAAGGAAATGTTAGCTAATCGAAATAATGGAGATAAACCTAAGTTATCTGGTTTAATCAAGAAAACGCTATCTCGAAAAAATACTACGATTAAAATAAAGGTTCTCAAATTTATAAAAAAAATAATAGACAAAAAATAAAACTGAATAAATTTTTTCCAAGATAAATATCAAAGCTCTGTTACTTTCTATCTCGTAACAGGGTTTTTATTATGTATAATCTGTAAAATTTCCAGATAAGACCCTAATAGAAGACATCTGTAAATTTCTAGTTTTTTTATTATTTTTTATACATTCTAAAATATAAATTCTTGTTTACATATCTATAAATAAAGAACATTAACAAGGGTATTATTTTAAATAAAATAATTTTTTTACCATCAAATATTTGAAACAGCAAAAAAATATGTTATAATAAAAATGAAAATAAAAGGAGGATTTATATTTATGAAAAAGAATAAACTAACACTAGCTTTATCAAGCGTACTGCTTTCAGTATCTTTAGTAGGTTGTAGTACTGGAGACGGCCTTAACCGCTCTGCAAAAGACGGGAAAGAAAACGAAGTAGAAAAAGCTTCTATCAAACTTGTTAAGGCAACAAAAACAGGGGATTACAATCTAATCAGTGCAGATGAATTGAAAAAATCTATCGATAACAAAGAAGACATGCTTTTAATCAACACTATTCCCGCAGAGCGCTTTGAGAAGACAAAAATAAAAGGTGCAGTTAACGCCGGATTACCAAAAGAAATGAAAGATTTAAAACCGGAAGAAAAAGAGGCATTTTTAAAAACTCTAGGGAATAACAAAGATAGAAAAATAGTGATATACTGCGGATTTGTCGCTTGCGAAAGAAGTCACGTCGGAGCTGTTCTAGCTAAAGAAGCAGGTTATAAGAATGTTTATAGATTCCCAGGCGGAATTGCCGCATGGTTAGATGCTGGAAATAGCATTGATAAATAACGTTTAAACTTTGCATTTGTGGATAATAATGAGGATTTACCTCACTCTTGCAATATAATTGGCATTTGTGTGGATAATAATGAGGATTTACCTCACAAATACTTTAATTAGAAAATTTTAGAATAGTTATTCTGTTGGAAAAACCCCTTTTCTATCCAGCAACCTTAATCAACAATTCCAATTTTTTATCCAAACAAAACAATTTTGCCTAAATAAAGAGGGCGCTGACTCGACAAAATCTTATTTCTCTGAAATCGCGATTTTTGAGTCACTCCCTCTTTATTTTTTATTTTTACATTTAAATATATCCCGTTTAAATAAGGGGACATTATCAAAATACTCACCTTTATAAAAAGGATGACATTTTAAAAGTCTCTTTATAGTTAAATAAGTTCCAAGAAAGAATCCAAATCGCTTATAACTTTCTACTGCATAAGTAGAACATGTAGGAGAAAATCTGCACGTCGGTCTCGTATAACGCGATATATGGCGTCTATAAAAATTTATTAAAAAAATGCAAAATCTCGCCATGAGTCCACTCCTTTCTCTTTAATTTTATCAATTTAGCATATTTATTTCAACTTATTTTAATTATTTTGTTATCTAACAACGAATATTGATTATCAATTATATTTTTTCGCTATAGGAAACATTATTAAATCAAGCTTCTTTCAAGAGAATAATTCTCAATAACTTTTATAAGTTCATTAACTTTACATCGATTATTCATAATGCTATAATTTAAATATAAATTAAATTATGAAATATGAATTTAATATATTTTACTAAGATTAATGCATTTGATATAATTAAAATAGTAATTGAAAATTAATAAAAACTTCTTACAAGAAATATAGAGTGTTTATTTTTTGTATATGTTGGAGGTAAAATGATTATTAAAATAGATTCAAGTGTAGATGGAAAAGGACTTGAAAAAGTTTTGAGAAGAATTAAAGATGAATATAAGTTAGATTTTTATATATCAAGTGGGAGTGAATATACTATAGTTGGAGTTATAGGAGATACGAGTATAGTAGATATTGACAGAATTTTAGCGATAGATGCAGTTCTTAATGTTCAAAGGGTAAAAGAACCATATAAAAGAGCAAGTAGAAAATTCAAACCTAAAGATACGATAGTAAAAGTAGGAAATGTAGAAATTGGCGGAAATAATCTTGTTATGATTGCAGGACCTTGTTCAGTAGAAAATGAAGAACAAATAATGGAAACGGCAAGGATTGTAAAAAAATATGGTGCAAATATGCTTAGAGGAGGGGTTGTAAAGCCTCGAACCTCACCTTATGCTTTTCAAGGATTGGGAATGGAAGGAATAAAGCTTATGAAAAAGGCTAAAGCTGAAACGGGACTGCCAATAATATGTGAAGTAATGTCGATTGCACAGTTGCACGAGTTTGGACCACATTTAGATATGATTCAAATAGGTGCAAGAAATATGCAAAATTTTGATTTGTTAAAAGAAGTTGGAAAAAGTAAAATTCCAGTATTATTAAAAAGAGGACTTAGTGCAACAATAGAAGAATGGCTTATGTCAGCTGAGTATATTTTAGCTGGAGGAAATGAAAATGTAGTACTTTGCGAAAGAGGGATAAGAACTTACGAGACAGCATATAGAAATGTAATGGATGTAAATGCAATTCCTATGATAAAAAGACTTACACATTTGCCGATAGTGTTTGATTCTGCACACGGAACAGGTAAATATTGGATGGTTGAGCCAATAGGAATGGCAGGGATAGCAGCTGGAGCTGACGGACTTATGGTAGAAGTACACCCAGAGCCAGAAAAAGCATTGTCAGATGGATCACAGTCATTAAAAGAAGAAGTGTTTGCTGAAATGATGAAAAAAGTGGAAGCAATTGCAAATGTTGTTGGGAAAACTTTTAAGACAAAATAGGGAAGTGATTAAAATGGATGAAAGAAAATATTATAAAAAAATAGTGGGAGATAAATTGTATTTAAGTCCAATTTCATTTGATGATGTGGAACAATATACTGAAATGGTTAATGATACTAGGTTTATGATAGGTGTTGGAAGTATTGTTTATACAAATATAATTGATATTGAAAAAGAAAAAGAAAATATAGAATTTTTTAAAAAACAAAAATATCAATTTGCAGTAAGAAGGATTGAAGATGATGAACTTGTTGGAAATATTGGGTTTAATACAGTTGATGAATTACATAGAACTGCAGTTTTGGGGATAATGCTTGCAAATGATAAATATCAAAATATGGGATATGGAACTGAAGCTATGAATTTATTGTTAGATTTTGGATTTTCATTTTTAAATTTGAAAAATATATCGTTAGCATGTTTTGAATATAATACGATAGCATATAATTTATACAAAAAAGTAGGATTTAAAGAAGTAGGTAGAATTAGAAAAAGTATAGAATTTATGGGGAAAAGATATGATGATATATTGATGGATATTTTACCTGAAGAATTTGAGTCTAAATATATAAAACGTATTTTAGAAAGATATAATTTAAAATAGAGAAATTTAAGGAAGTATTTTATGAGAAATAAAAAAAAATTATATATTGATTTGGGAGAGAAATCTTATAATATAGTTATTGGAGAAAATTATTTAGAACAGTTCTCTTATTATATAAAAGAAGTTTATAAGGGAGAAAAGTTATTTATAATAACGGACTCTAATATAAATAAAATATATAAAAATAAGTATAATTTGATGTTTAAAAATTTTGACTATACTGTTTATGTGCTTGAAGCAGGGGAAAAAAATAAACATATTGGTGTAATGCAAGGCATTTATTCGGCGATGGTTGAAGCGGATGTAAAAAGAAAGGACTTAGTTGTAGCTTTTGGGGGTGGAGTTGTTGGAGATATTGCAGGATTTGCTGCAGCATCATTTTTACGTGGAATTAATTTTATTCAAATACCTACAACTATAATTTCTCAAGTAGATAGTAGTGTTGGAGGAAAAGTTGGAGTTGATTTGCCAGAAGGAAAAAATTTAATAGGAGCATTTCATCAACCTAGATTGGTACTTATAGATAATCAATTTTTAAAAACATTAACTGATAGATATTTTTATGATGGATTTGCTGAAATTGTAAAATATGGTTGTATTTATGATAAAAATTTTTTTGAAAAATTAGAAAAAATTGTGAATAAATTAACTGAAAATCAAGATTCTAAAAATTATAAAAAAGTGATGAGAGAGCATTTGATGAAATATATGAGTGAAATTGTACTACGTTCGTGTGAAATTAAAAAAGAAGTTGTGGAAAAAGATGAAAAAGAGGACAATTTACGAATGATTTTGAATTTTGGACATACAATAGGTCATGCCATTGAGCAATATACAAATTATGATGTATATTCACATGGAGAAGCAATTTCAGCAGGAATGATAGATGTTATACGTATTGGTGTGCAAAAAAACATTACACAAGAAGGACAACTTGATAGAGTAAAGAATTTATTAGAAAAACTTAATTTACCGACAGAAATAAAATATCCGATAGAAAAAGTTAAAGAAATAATGAGAAGAGATAAGAAAAGTGTTTCGGGTGGATTAAATTTTGTATTCTTAAAGGAAATTGGAAAAGTTGAAATTATTAAAATGAGTGAGGATGAGTTTTTTGAATAATTTGTAAATAGTAAAAAAAAGAGGAGAAAGCAAAGTGAAAGTAAAAATAAAACCTAGCATATTAAGTGGGGAAATAGTTATTCAGCCATCAAAAAGCTATTCACATAGAGCGATAATTTCTGCAGCTTTAGCAAAAGGTAAAAAAAAATCAAAAATTAATAATTTGAAATTTTCAGTAGATATAGAGACTACAGTAAAAATAATGGAAAATTGGGGAGCGAAAATTACTAAAAAAGAAAGTAGTTTGGAGATTATTGGAAATGATGGGAAAATTGTGCCAAAAAATAATTATATTCAATGTAATGAATCAGGTTCTACAATTAGATTTTTAATTCCTATTGCTTTAACGAGTGAAAATGAATTGATTTTTGACGGAAAAGGGAAATTGATAGACAGACCGCTTGATTCTTATTACAAAATATTTGACAAACAAGAAATAAAATATGAAACGAGTGAAGGTAAATTACCGTTAAAAGTGAACGGGAAATTAAAAGCAGGAAATTATGAAATTGATGGAAATGTAAGCTCACAGTTTATAACGGGATTACTTTATGCTTTACCTTTACTTGATGGAGATTCAACTATTGTAATTAATAAAAATTTGGAATCAAAAGGATATGTTGATTTGACGCTAGAAATATTGAAATTGTTTGGAATTAAGATAAAAAATAATGATTATAAAAGTTTTGAAATAAAAGGGAATCAAGAATATAAATCCTTTGATTATACGGTTGAAGGAGATTATTCACAGGTAGCTTTTTGGATTGTTGCTGGAATAATTAGTGCAAATAAAGATAATGAAATAAAATGTTTGCATTTGAATAAATATTCGTTGCAAGGGGATAAAGCTATTATTGAGATAGTACAAAAAATGGGAGCAAAATTAGAAATTTTTGATGATTATGTAATTGTGAAACCGAGCAAAACTAAGGGCACAATAATTGATGTATCACAATGTCCGGACATTGCACCGATTTTGACTGTACTAGGGGCGTTAAGTGAAGGAGAAACGAAAATAATTAATGCTGAAAGATTGAGAATAAAAGAGTCAGATAGAATAATATCTATTAAAACAGAATTAAATAAACTTGGAGCAAAAATTGAAGAGATTGGAGATAGTCTTGTAATTCAAGGTATTAAAACATTTGAAGGTGGAGTGGAAGTGAGTGCATGGAACGATCACAGAATTGCAATGTCGCTTGCGGTTGCTTCAATAAGATGTAAAAATGAAATTGTAATTGATGAAGCTGAAAGTGTTAAAAAATCATATCCACATTTTTGGGATGATTTTGAAAAAATGGGCGGGCAAATAGAAAAATTTTAATAAAAAATTAAATTTTAGAAAGGGATTTACTTAAAAAAGTAAGAGAAAATATGGCAGCAAACTTTGGGAAAAATTATAAAATTTCTTTATTTGGAGAGTCACATGGAGTGGCATTAGGAATAAATATTGACGGTATTCCAGCGGGAATAAAATTAGATTTAGAATTTATAAAAGAGGAAATGAAAAGGAGAGCACCGGGGAAGTCAAAACTTACAACGCCGAGAATAGAAAAAGATGAATTTGAAATTTTAAGTGGGTATTTTAACGGTGTGACGACGGGAACACCTTTAGCAATGATTATTAGAAATGAGGATCAAAAATCAAAAGATTATAGCGAATTTAGGAAAAAACCAAGACCGGGGCATGCTGATTGGTCGGGAATGAATAGATATGATGGCTATAATGATATAAGAGGAAGTGGACATTTTTCGGGAAGAATTACGGCTTCTATCGTTTTTGCTGGAGCGATTGCAAAACAAATTTTACAAAGACAAGGAATTTTAATTGCAGCTCATATAAAATCTTTAAAAGATATAAAAGATAGAAACTTTGAAGAAAAAGATATTAATCTAGAGCAAATAAATCAACTTAGAAAAATGGTATTGCCAACATTAAGTAAAAATATAGCAGTTGAGATGGAAAAGGCAATAATGAAAGCAAGAGAAGAAGAAAATTCACTAGGTGGAATTGTAGAAATAATGGTAAAAGGTGTTGAAGCTGGAGTGGGAAATCCATTTTTTGAATCAATAGAAAGTGAAATTTCCCGAATGATGTTTTCGATTCCGTCAGTTAAAGGAGTAGAATTTGGAGCTGGATTTCGTATAACTGAAATAACTGGATATGAAGCTAATGATGAAATGTATTTTGATGAGAATGGTAAAATAAAATCGTATACAAATAATAATGGTGGAATTATTGGTGGAATAACGACAGGTATGCCAATTAACTTTTTTGTGGCAATAAAACCGACAGCTTCAATTTCAAAGGTACAAAAAACGGTTAATTTAGAAACGAAAAAAAATGATGTTTTACAAGTTAAAGGACGACATGATCCGGTTATAGTGCCTAGAGCAATAGTTGTGTTGGAAGCAGCAACTGCTATTGTTATTTTGGATACAATTTTAGAAGCGAAAAAATATAAATTATGATAAAATAAGAATTTTATTAATAGAAAATGGAGAGAACTAAATTAAAAAAGTATGATACTTTGAGTTGTAATTTACATATAATTTATAAAACAAAAATTTTTTTAAAAAATAGTTGACAAAAAAAAATAAATAGTGTATAATCAATTTTGTCAGTGCGACTTATGAATTGTGCCTTGGTGGCGAAATTGGTAGACGCACAGGACTTAAAATCCTGTGGTAATTATTACCGTGCCGGTTCGACCCCGGCCCGAGGCACCACTTAAATATCGCGGGATAGAGCAGCATGGTAGCTCGTCGGGCTCATAACCCGAAGGTCGTTGGTTCAAATCCAGCTCCCGCCACCAAATGCCTAGATAGCTCAGTTGGCTAGAGCATGCGGTTCATACCCGCAGGGTCGAAGGTTCGAATCCTTTTCTAGGCACCACTAAAAATAAAAAAATATAGAGTTAGATACTTGAAGAACTATGTAAATTTTATAAGATTTAGTTCTTTTTTATTTTACACTAAAAAAAGAAAAAATTAAAAGGATTAATCTCTGCTAAAAACAGAATTTAATCCTTTTATAAATTTATATTAAATTTTAAATTACCAAGCTGAGTTAATTAATACTTCTTCTCCGTAACCACCGTTCATTTTTTGAGGGTTAGTTGAATTGTAAGCTCTTTGAACTCTAATTCCTCTAATTCCAAGTTCTCTAGCTGCTAAAATATCATCATCGCTATCTCCGTAGTGGATTGAAACATCATGTTTTTTAATATAGAATGATTTATCATATTTGTATCCACCAGTAGGTGTATCGGCAGTATATTCTACATAAACTTCTTCTGGTAAATTAAAGAATCTTTGTAATGTTTTTGATAATTTTGTAGAAGTATAGTTTTTATCTTTAGAATGTTTTGTTCTTCCTGTAATAAAGAATACTTTATCTCCTCTTTCTAAGTGCATTTTTATAAGATCTGCTGCTGATTGTTTTGGAATTGAATGTTCATCACCCATTTCAGCTACATAATCCCAGAATTTTTGGTTATATAAATAACTTATTTTTCCTCTTGAATCACCAGGAATTTGGAAATAGTCTACACCATATCTAAAGTATCCACTTGAATGTAATAAAGTATCATCTATATCAAAACTAACATTAATAGGACCTTGTCCTTTTAAACTTTCTTTAATATCATCTACAGATACAAAGTGAACAGCTTTTTGTGTTTTTTCAGTTGAATAGAACCCTTCATGAGTATAAGGAACTTTTGGACCAGCTGCAAATGCTGAAACAGAAGCTAAAATAGTTGCAATAACTAAAAATTTTTTCATATAATCATCTCCTAAATTTTTTTCATTATAAGTATACCCTCAAATATTTATAAATCAAATATTGTATATAATAAATAAAAAAAATATATTAAAGTAACAGAAAGTATTACTTAAAGTTATGAAAATAGTAAAAATAAATTTGAAAAATATGTAGAAAATAGAGTATAATTTAGTATAAAAATTAGAAAGAGGGAAAAATGAAAGATATAATAAATCAAATTGTACTTTTAATACAATTTATGACAAGAATATATATTCCGTTAAAAGTGGAGTATAGCGAAGAAAAACTTGCTAAAGGGATAAAATATTTTCCGTTGGTAGGATATTTTATAGGATTAATTATCTTTGTAATAGCAAATATTTTGAATAAATATATAGATAATAAATATATTATTTCATTATTAATAATATTACTTGAATTGAAATTAGTAGGTCTTATTCATGTTGATGGATTGGCAGATAGTTTTGATGGACTTTTCAGCTACAGAGATAAAGATAAAATACTTGAAATAATGAAAGACTCAAGAGTTGGGACAAATGGAGTAGTTATTTTAATATTCTATTATTTAGCAAAATTAATTTTAATTGCAGAAATTATAAGTCGTGGAGATATTAGATGTTTGATTGTGTATCCAATAATTGCAAGAATGTCAACCTCTATAAATGCAGGATTTGGAGTGTATGCACGAGATAAAGGAATGAGTACAGGTATTATAGGTATTAATAAAAAGAAAGATGGTATATTTTCAGTAATTTTGACATTATTATTAACGATTTTAGTTTATTATAATTCAGGAATGTTGAAAGGAATAGCAATGTTAATGACTGGAATTTTATTTATTTTTTATTTTAGACAGGTTGTGTATAAAAAAATAGATGGAATTACTGGAGATACGATGGGTGCGAGTTTAGAAATGACAGGTTTGATTGTACTTTTAGTTGGTGCAATTATTTAGAAAAAGGAGATGAGATGAATAATTTTAAACAAACAGAAATAATTTTATTACGACACGGTGAAACAGATATGAATAAAAATCATCTGTATTTTGGACATTTAGATCCAAGTCTTAATGAAACAGGAAAAAATCAACTAGAAAAAAGTAAAAAGACTTTGAGAAAAATAGAAAATATAGATGAAATTAATGAAATTTTTTGTAGTTCATTAAAACGATGTATTGAAAGTTTAAATATTTTGGAAATACCTAAAAAAATAAATATAAATTACGATGATAATTTTAAAGAGTTAAATTTTGGGATTTTTGAAGGAAAAACATATAAAGAAATATGTGAAAATTATCCAGAAGAAGTAAAAAGAATGAAAGTTGAATGGCGGACATTTAAAGTTGAAGGATCTGAAAGCCTAGAAGAATTAGAAAAAAGAGTTGTATCAAAACTAGAAGAAATTTTTGTATCAAGAAAAGGGAAAAAAATATTATTAGTTGCACATGCGGGTGTAATAAAAATATTGTTAAGCCATTATTTAGTTGGAAATAT
>ERZ772909.1789-NODE-1789-length-11442-cov-3.437165_pt1 | contig 11442 bp, 13 predicted proteins | sample MGYA00511137_ERZ772909 | MGnify/ENA primary metagenome ERZ772909 (study PRJEB29015, sample SAMEA2738095) | human oral metagenome | biome: human oral; feature: human-associated habitat; material: saliva | place: China | collected 2270 ... | reverse complement strand
CAAAGGCAGCAGTACTCATTCAACCTTAGAGGGCGCATATGATACTGCAAGAGAGCTTTTAAACGTATAAAGTAATTTTAATACGTTGGAAGGGGGAATTTAAATTGGACTTTAAAATGATTATTGGAGAAAAAATATGGGAAATAAGGAAAAACAAAAAATTAACTCAAAAACAATTTGGAAATTTGTTAGGTACCAACCAACAAGCAATTGTTAGATGGGAAAAGGGGAAATCCTTACCTAACATTAAAACACTAAAAAAAATCGAAGAATTAAATGGTTCACCAGTAACTGAAATCTCAGATTATTTGAAAGTTGGAGAAAAAATAAAACACATTCGACTTGAAAGAAGCATGACTTTAGAACAGTTTGGTAACCTATTCAATGCAAAGAAACAAGTCGTTTCAAATTGGGAAATTGGAAAAAAATTTCCAAATACAAATAATCTTAAAAAAATTGCAAATTCAGTAGGAATGTCAGTAATAGAATTATTAGCTACTAATCTACCAGATACTAATCCATTAGAAGAATACAGTACAAACGAATTAATTGAAGAATTGAAAAAAAGAGTATTAAAAAAAGACGACTTATAAAAGCCGTCATACAAATATTAACTAAAGTTATTATAACACGTTGGAAGGGGATATTCAATGAGTCGGTTATTAATTAACGAACCACCTTTACAAGTGCTGCCATCGCTTGCTAAAGAAATCGGCTTAAATGAGGCGATTATGCTCCAACAAATGCATTATTGGTTACTTAAGAGTGCTAATGAATTTACAGGAGTTAAGTGGTTTTATAAGACGCTTGAAGAGTGGCAAACAGAGTTCCCTTTTTGGTCAGCAATGACAATCAGACGAACTCTAGGCAGTTTAGAAAAACAAAAAATCATAAAAATAGGCAATTTTAATAAAAATAAATTTGACAAACTTAGTGTTAAAATATTTTTAAAAGATCAATATATTATAAATTTGAATAAAAAAGAAAGTTGTGTGAAATTATTAAAAAGTTGTAGAGAAAACAATAAAGACTTATATGAAAAAGTATTTAAAAGAGTTCCAATGGGAATTGATATTTATAGTATTGTAGAAGAAGAAATTGATAATTTTGAAAAATAAAGAGGTAAAATGAAAGTAGAGAAAATATTAGGTTATGATGTACATAGAAAAAAAGTAAAAAATATAAATTTAAGAATAAATGAAAAAATGGAAATTTATATTTCTGCACCTCTAAATTTACATACAGAATATATTGAAAATTTTATTCGTTCAAAAGAAAAGTGGATAAAAAGTGTATTAAAAAAAGTGGAAAAAGTTAAAGAGGAACGAAAAGAATTTGAGTATGTAACAGGAGAAAAACATAAACTTTTAGGCACTGAATATAATTTAATAGTAAAGAATGGAAATAGCAATAAAATAAATTTGAATAAAGAAAAACAAGAAATAATTTTATATACAGACAGAGAAAATACGGAAGATAGAAAGAAAATCGTTGAAAAATGGTATTTTGATTGTGCTAAAAAAATATTTCCACAAATAATGGAAAAATGGCTGAAAATATTAAATGAGCATATTGAACATTTATCGATAAAACCAATGAAAACAAGATGGGGTTCGTGTAATTATAATAAAAAATATATAAATCTTAATGTAGAATTAATAAAAAGAAGTGTATTTGAGATTGAATATGTTGTACTTCACGAATTGGCACATTTAAAATATCCAAATCACGGAAGAGGTTTTTATAATTATGTGGAAAGTTATATGTCTAACTATAAATTAGCAGAAAAAATGCTAAATGCGAAACATTATTATAAATAGTAGCTTGCAAAATTATAATGATATTAAGTTAAAATAAATTTTGTGAAAAGAATAAGAGACAAATTTCCGTTTATTTAAAATAGTAGTTGACAAAAATATGGGAATGTAGTAAAATAATCAAGTAATTAAATTAGAAAGTAGAAACATTGTGTTCTCACCTTTCCATCGAGTATGATTTCATACTTTATTGTTGATGCTTAAAAGCATTTAAGTCTTAGGACTTTAAGATGAGTAAGGTATTAGTTAATTAGTTTATTTAACATATAAAGTTTAAAAATATTATATATTTTTGTTTTGATGTGTATAAATTTTATATTGACTATTGAGCAAGGTTTCTTATATCTTGTTTTTTTATTGTAAAAATTAGGAGGTGTTCTTTATAAAAGGGACTAATAAATCTGATGAACCAAGAATGAATGAAAGAATCAGAGCAAGAGAAATAAGAGTTATCGGTGAGGATGGAGAACAATTTGGAGTCATGTCTGTTAATGAAGCAATAGCTTTAGCGACAGAAAAAGAACTTGATCTGGTTGAAATTTCACCAAATGCTACACCACCTGTGTGCAAAATAATGAACTATGGAAAATTCAAGTATGAGAAAACAAAAAAAGATAAAGAAAACAAAAAGAAACAAAAAAATGTTGTTATCAAAGAAATTAGAATTAAACCTCATATTGATGAGCATGATAAAGATACAAAAATTGCTCAAATTGAAAAATTCATAGCTAAAGAATACAAAGTTAAAGTTAGTTTAAGACTTTCTGGTAGAGAAAAAGCGCATGCTGATGCAGCAGTTAAGGTTTTAGATGCATTTGCAGATAGATTTGAAGATATTGCAATTGTTGAAAAAAAATATGGTAAAGAACAAGTTCAAAAATTTGTTTTATTATCACCTAAAAAGTAATTAAGGAGGAAAATAGAAATGCCAAAAATGAAAACACACAAAGGGACTAAAAAAAGAGTAAAAGTTACAGGAAGTGGGAAATTAGTAGTTAAACATTCAGGAAAAAGCCACATTTTAACTAAAAAATCTAATAAAAGAAAGAAAAGATTAGGACAAGACGCAGTAGTACCTGCAGGAGCAGCTAGAAAAATTAAAAAAGCATTAGCTGGTCAAGAAGGAAGATAATAAAAAAGAGAAAACAGTGAGGAAAGTATAAGGAGGAGCAAAAATGCCAAGAGTAAAAACTGGAATAGTAAGAAGAAAAAGACATAAAAAAGTATTGAAAGAAGCTAAAGGATATAGAGGAGCCATTAAAACAAACTATAAAAAAGCTAATGAAGCTGTTAAAAAAGCAATGGCTTACGCAACAGAACATAGAAAACAAAAGAAAAGAAAAATGAGAGAATTATGGATTATCAGAATCAATGCTGCAGCTAGATTAAACGGTGTATCTTATTCTAAATTTATGAATGGATTGAAAAAAGCTGGAATTGAATTAGATAGAAAAGTTTTAGCTGACTTAGCTTTAAATAATCCAGCAGAGTTTGCAAAATTAGTTGAAAAAGTAAAATAGTAAACATAATATCATAAATTTTGATATTAATAGGGCTGCATCTCTAATCTTAGACATAAAGTGTTTAGGATTGGTGATGCAGTTTTTAAATAATTTTTTATAAAAATTGATAATAAAAAGAAAAGGAATATAAATATGGAATTTCATTCAAAAAAAATAGGAAGATTAGAAGTTATTACCGGAAGTATGTATTCGGGAAAAAGTGAAGAATTAATAAGAAGATTAAGACGAGCAAAATTTGCAAAACAAAAAGTAGTAGTTTTTAAACATGCTATAGATAAAAGATATGATGAAATCGCAATATCATCACATGATAAAAATAAGTTTGATGCTTATCCTGTTTCAACAAAAGATGAGATGGAAGAAATTATGAAAAAAAATGAAGATGCTGAAGTAATTGGAATTGATGAAATTCAATTTTTTGGGGAAGAAATTGTAGATTTTTGTAAAAAATTTGTAAAAAAAGGAAAGAGAGTAATAGTAGCAGGACTTGATATGAGTTTTAGAGCAGAACCGTATGCACCAGTTCCAGAGCTTATGGCGATTTCAGATAGAGTTGATAAATTACAAGCAATATGTATGATTTGTGGAAAAACTGCATATGCGACACAACGATTGATAGACGGAGAGCCTGCATATTATGACGATCCGTTAGTTATGGTCGGTGCAACAGAAAATTATGAAGCGAGATGTAGAGAACATCATATTGTAAAATTTAGAGATAAAAGTACGACAAAAAATAAAAAATAATTTTAATATTTTATTTAAGTAAAAAATAAAATATGCTATAATTTTATAGTAAGATAAATTTTAAATGTGAGGTAAGATATGAATTATATAGAGGAAATGGGAAAGAAAGCAAAGATAGCTTCTAAAAAATTATTGACAATTGATACAGAAACAAAAAATAAAGTACTATTAGAAATTGCGAAAGAACTTAGAGTAAAAAAAGAGGAAATAAAAGAGTACAATAAAAAAGATTTGGTTGCGGGAAAAGAAGCAGGACTTAGTTTTGCTTTGCTTGATAGATTGGAATTAACAGATTCAAGAATTGAAAGTATGGCAGTTAGTCTTGAAGAAATAGCAGCTTTTACTGATCCAATTGGAGAAATTTTAACAGGGTGGAGACATAAAAATGGAATGTCAATAGAGAAAAAAAGAGTTCCGTTGGGTGTAATTGGAATGATTTATGAATCAAGACCAAATGTAACAATAGATTCTGCGGGATTAGCAATAAAATCATCAAATGCTGTAATTTTACGAGGGTCAGCAAATGCAATTAATTCAAATATGTACTTAAATAAATTATTTAATGAAGTAGGAAATAAATCTGGATTACCCGAAAATTCAGTTCAATTAATTGAGAGTACAGATAGAGAATTAGTTAAAGAAATGATAAAATTAGATAAATATATAGATGTTTTAATACCTAGAGGGGGGAAAGGACTTAAAAAATTTATTTTAGAAAATGCTACAATTCCTGTTATAGAAACTGGAGCTGGAGTTTGCCATGTATTTGTTGATGAAAGTGCAAATATTATCGATGTATTAAATATTATAAAAAATGCAAAAACTCAAAGACCGAGTACATGTAATTCAATAGAAACGGTGTTAGTACACGAAAATATTGCTAATAAAGTATTACCATCTTTAACAGATATGCTGTTAGAAAATAAAGTGGAATTACGATATAGTCAAGAAGCATTAGACATTGTTGGAAATAGGGAAGATGTGAAACTTGCAACAGAAGAAGACTTTGGAGCAGAGTATTTAGATATGATAATGTCGTTAAAATTAGTTAAAAATGTAGAAGAGGCAATTGAGTATATAAATGAACATAGTACACAACATTCAGATAGTATAATAACTGAGAATATGAGAAATGCAGAAAAATTTTTAAATGAAGTAGATTCAGCAGCAGTATATGTAAATGCATCTACAAGATTTTCAGATGGTGGAGAGTTTGGATTTGGAGGAGAAATTGGTATTTCAACTCAAAAACTTCATGCTAGAGGTCCTATGGGTGTGAGAGAATTAACAACAACAAAATACATTATAAGAGGAAACGGACAAGTGAGATAGATGAAAATAGGGATTATAGGAATAGGAAATATGGGGGGAGCTATTTTAAAAGGATTAGTTGAATCGCAGTTTATAAATGGTGAAAATATTAATGTATTTGAAATAAATAAAATGGCGATAAAAAAAATTAAGTATAATATTAATGTTTTTTCTAATGAAATAGAATTGGTTAGAAACAGTGATATTATTATTTTAGCAATAAAACCTAATTTAATGTCGCAAGTGTTGGAAAAAATAAAAATAGTTTTAGATGATAGTAAAATAGTTTTAAGTATAGCAGCAGGGATTAGTATAGATTATATTGAGAAAATTATAGGTAAAGATAAAAAAATTGTAAGAACTATGCCCAATACTCCTGCTCAAGTTTTAGAAGCTATGACAGCAGTTAGTTTTAACGATAGAATTGATGAAAATGATAAATATTTAATAACTAGAATATTAGAGTGTTTTGGAAAAAGTGTAGAAATAGAAGAAAAATTAATGCATGTTTATACGGGTATTAGTGGCTCACTACCAGCTTATGTTTATATGTTTGTGGAAGCACTTGCTGATGGAGCTGTACTTGAAGGAATGCCGAGAGAAAAAGCATATGAAATCATATCACAAACAATATTAGGTTCAGCTAAAATCTTATTAGATACGAAAAAACATCCAGGACAACTAAAAGATGAAGTAACTTCTCCAGGAGGAACAACAATAGAGGCAATTAGAGTTTTAGAAAATGGTAAATTTAGAGGAACAGTTATTGAAGCAGTGAAAGCTTGTACAGATAAATCAAAAAAAATGTCAGGAGAAAAATAATAAATTATATAAATTTAGTGATGAAAGCTTTGTAATTAAAATTATGAAGCTTTTTTATTTTAACATTTAGGGTTTTCTATAATATTTGCTAAAAAGATTTACATAAAAGTATTGACAAAAATATAAATGATGTTATAATAAAATTAATAAATAGAAAGAGAAAAGGAAAAAATTATGAAAATATTAACGTTAAATGTTCATGCGTGGATAGAAGAAAATCAATTAGAAAAAATTGATATTTTAGCTAAAACTATTGCAGAAAAGCAATATGATGTAATCGCTTTACAAGAAGTAAATCAAACTATGAGTGGGAAAATTGTATATGCAGATATAAAGGAAGATAATTATGGGTGGGTTTTACTAAATAAAATAGCTGAATATACCGATACGGAATATTATTATCATTGGGCAAATTCTCATATAGGCTATGGGAAATATGATGAAGGAATAGGGGTATTAACTAAACATAAATTAGTAAATACAGATGATTTTTATTGTACTTATACACAGTCTGTAAGATCAATTTCATCTAGAAAAATTATAAGTGCAGAAATAAATTATAATGGACAAAATATAGAATTTTATAGTTGTCATATGAATTTACCAAATTGTGAGACTGAAAAAATGACAGATAATTTAAAAACAATATTAAATAGAAATCCTAACAAAATCTTAAAATTTTTAATGGGTGATTTTAATACAGATGCTATAAATAATAAGATTGATTACAATGTAATTTTATCAGAAGGACTTTATGACACTTATACGATGGCAGAAAAAAAAGATGATGGAATAACAGTTGAAAAGAATATAGATGGTTGGAAAGATAGTAAAAATGAGATGAGAATTGATTACATTTTTACTAATAAAGAAATAAAAGTTAAAGAATCAAAGGTAATTTTTAATGGAAAAAATTATCCAATAGTTTCGGATCATTTTGGAATAGAAGTTGAAATTGATTTATAGTCAAGAATAATTTTTAACACGAAAAAAACATAAGTTTTACAAATAAAAGAACTTTTTACAAAAAAGATAAAAAAAATCAAAAAAGATTTCCGTAAAAGTATTGACTAAAGAAAAAAACAAGGTATAATAGATTGTAAGAATAAAATAAATTAATATAAATTTTTGGAGGTAACATTATGTTAAAAAAAATTCAACGTTTTGGTGGAGCAATGATGACACCAGTATTATTCTTTGCCTTCACTGGATTAGTGGTAGGGATTACATCAGTTTTAAAAAACCCACAAATCGTGGGGAGCATAGCTGATCCATCAACTAACTGGTTTAAATTTTGGCAATTAATTGAAGAAGGAGGATGGACAGTATTTAGACAAATGCCATTGTTATTTGCTATTGCATTACCAATAGGGCTTGCTAAAAAAGCAAATGCTAGAGCATGTATGGAAACATTTGTAATTTATTGTACATTTAATTATTTTGTTGGTGCATTGTTAACTTTATGGAACTTTGGTGTTGATATGACACAAGATCCAGGTGGAACAAGTGGATTATCAATGATAGCAGGAATTAAAACGCTAGATACAAACTTATTTGGAGCAATTATTATTGCAGCTATCGCAGTTTATATTCATGATAAATTCTTTGATAAAAAATTACCAGACTTTTTAGGAGTATTCCAAGGGTCAGTATTAGTTTATATAGTAGGATTTGTAGTTATGATCCCTTGTGCTTTAGTAACAGTATTAGTTTGGCCAAAAGTTCAATTAGGAATTACTCATTTACAAGGATTATTAGTAGCATCTGGTGCATTTGGTGTTTGGATTTATACATTCTTAGAAAGAATTTTAATACCAACTGGATTGCATCACTTTGTATATACTCCATTTGTATTTGGACCAGCAGTTGTAGAAGGTGGAATACAAACTTATTGGATTCAACACATTCAAGAATTTGCAGCTAGCACACAACCATTAAAACAATTATTCCCAGCAGGTGGATTTGCGTTACATGGAAATTCAAAAATATTTGGAGCAATGGGTATAGCATTAGCAATGTATGCAACAGCAAAACCTGAAAAGAAAAAATTAACAGCAGGGTTATTAATACCAGTTGTATTTACAGCAATGATTTCTGGAATTACAGAACCATTAGAATTTACATTCTTATTTATAGCACCAGTGTTATTTGCGGTACACGCATTCTTAGCAGCAACAATGGCAACAACAATGTTTATTTTTGGAGTAGTTGGAAACATGGGTGGAGGATTATTAGACTTTATCTTCTTAAACTGGGTACCAATTGCTAAAAATCACAGTGGACAAATAGTAACTCAAATTGTAATTGGATTAATATTTACAGGAATTTATTTCGTTGTATTTAAAACTTTAATTCAAAAAATGAATTTAAAAACACCTGGAAGAGAAGAAGAAGATGAAGAAGCTAAATTATATACAAAAGCAGATTATAGAGCAAGACAAGCAGGTGGAGAAGTTTCTTCAAAAGATCAAGCTGATGATCAAGCGTTAATCATTTTAGAAGCATTAGGTGGAAAAGATAATATTGAAGACTTAAATAACTGTGCAACTAGATTAAGAGTAAGTGTAAAAGATGAAACTAAATTAGCTCCAGATTCAGTATTTAAACAAGCGGGGGCTCATGGAGTTGTAAGAAAAGGAAATGCAGTTCAAGTAATAATTGGATTAACAGTATCTTCAGTAAGAGATAAAATAGAAAATTTAATGAAATAAAATAGAATAAAACAAAAATGAGAAAGAATTTTCAAAAGTGTAAAAGCTTGAGAGAGTTCTTTCTTTTTATTTTAAAAAATATATTCAAAAAATAAAATGAGAGAAAAATATATAATTGTAGGCTTAGAAGAGTGGAAAAGTGAAAAAGATTGAATAATAAAAAATGCCAAAATTATCTTTTGGCAATAGCTGTAAAAGTAAACTTTTCTGGATGATGGACAATCGTTTCATATTGAAAAAGCATACCGTTAGAAAGATAGGCGTGTGTTTCTATGACAACGACCATATTAATATCTTTTAGTTTAAAATGTTGTTGTTCTTCATCGGTAATTTTCCTAAAAGAAATATTTCTACGGGAATAAGCAATTTTTAAATTTAGTTCTTTTTCTAAATATTCATAAATTGATTTTTTAGCAGTTTCTTCACTTAAAAAAGGTACAATTTTTCTATCAAAAAAGGTAGTTGAGTAATTTAAAACTTCTCCATCTAAAGTGTTACTTCTGACAACTTTATAAAAATCAGCATTAGCAGGAACTTGAAATTCTTTCATTAATTTTTGATCACCTTGAACTATATATAGACTTATTAAATTAGTTTTTACATTAATATTTTGAGCTTTATTTATTTCTTGCATGGTTTGAATAGATGTTAAAGTAACATTTTCAAGTTTTTTCTTTTCAAGAATTATTGATTTTTTACCTTTTATTTTTTGAATATAACCTTCTGTTTCTAATAGTGAGAGTCCTTTACGAACTGTAAGTTTTGAAAAATTATATTTTTCAGCTAAATCATCTTCTTTTATTAAAAATTCTCCAACTTTTAATTTTCCACTTTCAATTTCATTTTTAATATCTTTATAAATAATTTCGTATTTTTTCATATATACAAACCTTTCATTTATTTTATTATAATTATACACTAAAATATATAAAATAGCAATAAAAAGATGTAGATATTTATAAAAATATAAAAAATAAAAAAAGATTTATATAAACCTATTGACAAAATAAAAAAGTATGATATAATAGATGTTGAAATTAAGAAAGCAAATAAGCTAAATTTAAGGAGATGAGTAATTATGAAGAAATTTTCAATTGTAGTAGCAGGTGGAGGAAGTACATTTACACCAGGAATTGTTTTAATGTTATTAGATAATTTGGACAAATTTCCAATAAGACAAATTAAATTTTTTGATAACGATGAAGAAAGACAAGATGTTATCGCAAAAGCGTGTGAAATTATAATAAAAGAAAAAGCACCAGAAATTAAATTTGTTTCAACAACAGATCCTGAAACTGCATTTACAGATGTTGACTTTGTAATGGCACATATAAGAGTTGGGAAATATGCAATGAGAGAAAAAGATGAAAAGATACCTTTAAAACACGGAGTAGTGGGACAAGAAACTTGTGGACCAGGTGGAATTGCATATGGAATGAGATCGATTGGTGGAGTTATAGAGTTAGTAGACTTCATGGAAAAATATTCACCAAATGCGTGGATGTTAAACTATTCAAATCCGGCAGCTATAGTAGCTGAAGCAACTAGAAGATTAAGACCAAATTCAAAAATATTAAATATTTGTGATATGCCAATAGGAATAGAAATAAGAATGGCAGAAATGTTGGGATTAAAATCAAGAAAAGATATGGTAATTAGATACTTTGGATTAAATCACTTTGGATGGTGGACAGACATTAGAGATAAAGAAGGAAATGACTTGATGCCAGAATTAAGAAAAAAAGTAGAAGAAGTTGGATATAATGTTCCAATTGAAGGAGAAAATACAGAAGCAAGCTGGAATGATACTTTCACTAAAGCTAAAGATGTTTGTGCATTAGACAAAAAAACATTGCCAAATACATACTTAAAATACTATTTCTTCCCTGATTATGTTGTAGAACATTCAAATCCAAACCATACAAGAGCAAATGAAGTAATGGAAGGAAGAGAAAAATTTGTATTTGGTGAATGTAGAGCAATCGCTGAAAAAGGTACAGCAAAAGGTTCTAAATTACATGTAGATGATCATGCTTCATATATAGTAGATTTGGCAAGAGCAATTGCATATAATACAAAAGAAAGAATGTTATTAATTGTTGAAAATGATGGAGCATTATCAAACTTCGATCCTACTGCAATGGTTGAAATTCCTTGCTTAGTTGGAAGCAATGGACCAGAAAAAATATTGCAAGGACAAATACCTCAATTCCAAAAAGGATTAATGGAACAACAAGTATCAGTTGAAAAATTGACAGTAGAAGCATGGATAGAAGGTTCATACCAAAAATTATGGCAGGCAATTACATTGTCAAGAACTGTGCCAAGTGCAAAAGTTGCAAAAGCAATATTAGATGATTTAATTGAAGCAAATAAAGACTTCTGGCCAGTATTAAAATAGATTACATTTGAATAATTTTAAAATGAAAATAAATTTTTAGTGCTTGATATATTATTTGATTTTTAATATAATAATTCTGAAAAAAGAAAACTAACTGTTTCGTATGGAAA
>ERZ772909.1787-NODE-1787-length-11451-cov-8.457704_pt1 | contig 11451 bp, 8 predicted proteins | sample MGYA00511137_ERZ772909 | MGnify/ENA primary metagenome ERZ772909 (study PRJEB29015, sample SAMEA2738095) | human oral metagenome | biome: human oral; feature: human-associated habitat; material: saliva | place: China | collected 2270 ... | reverse complement strand
TCCAGTCGGTGCCCATGTGGCGCTTGACGGAGGAGATGGTGCGGTCGACGTTGGTCACTGCCTGACGCTTTGCGACGCTACCGACCAGAACCTCGCCGTCCTTGGAGAATGCGACGACGGAGGGGGTGGTGCGGGTGCCCTCTGCGTTAGCGATGACGACCGGGTCGCCACCTTCCAGTGCTGCTACGACCGAGTTGGTGGTACCGAGGTCAATACCTACTGCACGTGCCATATGTTTATTCACTCCTTGTGATCAGTGCCCCGCTTCTTCTAATGCGAGGCGGGTTAGTTTGAAAGTTTTGGAGGCGGTCGGTGCTGCGCGTGCCGCCCCGTGTGGGGTGGTCTGCGCGGCTCCTTGAGCCTCATGTACTCAAGTATGCACCCTCTCGGAAGGTCTGTCAATAGAGTTGAGCGAACTTTACTCAACTTTTTTTCGCGAGTCTGTGTGAGGGGCGGGTTTTTCGGGGCTCTGGAGGGGTGTTTTGCGGGCGAATTTGAGGCGGCGGCGAGGCGCGAATGGGCGGTTTTGCCGCGGAATTCCGGGGTTTTTGGCCTGCGTGAGGGTGCGGCGAGGCGATTCAGCGCACGGCGGACATGGGCGGGCACTCGGGGCGAAAAAATTTTTAAAAATTTTTTAAAAGAGGGGTGGAAAACCGAAAAATGAGGGTGCGAAGAGGGATCGGAAGGTGGTGCAGGGGCGCCCTATATAGAGTGCGCGGGGCGATTTTTACGTCTGGAAGCTAGATCTCTGGCAGCGTTGTAGAGGCGTGCCTTGTGCAGGCATCTCAACTATGGGCGCCTGCCTGAGATCTCAGAGATTCGCCCCTCTTATATATGGAGAACCAATCTGCAAGCTCCATCGCTCACTCTATAGAGGTATCTCTGCTTGTCCGACCCGTAATTCCCTAACCTTCACCTGTGGCTTGAGGGCATCAACCTACAGTATGCTGGTTACGACCATATCCTCTCAAAGTAGATAGGAGAACCTTGTGTCAGAGCAAGACACTTCGAAGGAATCCCTGGCGACCTCCAAGCAGCCCAACAATACAAGACACAATCCATTAGAATTAGCCACATCAAATAATAAGTGGAGCAGAAAATCTGTACTACTTGCCGTATTTGCTGGATCATTACCAGTTGCTTCTTTGCTTATTTATTTCTTGACTGGCACTGAGTGGAATACCCCAGAGATTCATTGGCTCCCTCTTTCCCTCATGTTATTCATTATTTTTATAACCATGTTATTTTTGTGGAAAAAAATATGGTTTCTCAAAAATATTTCGCAGTTTAACTCGTGGATTTTTGGGGTGACACTTATTGGAGGAAGCATTGCTTTTTTGCTCCCTCTGACAATATCAGATGAATTTACTAAAGATGGCGAGGGAACTGCTCTACGTCAGATGCTTGTCTACACTATTGGCGGCCTATTGGGCATCATTACCCTCAGTGAAACTCGGCGTAAAAATGATTTAGAGAAAAAGAAGAACAAACAAGATCAGCTAAAGAACGATCAAGATCATACCCGTCAGGTACATTCGGAACGCCGTAGCCGCTACGCTAAAGCCGTAGAACAGTTGGCCAATGAGAAAGCAGCTGTACGCCTGGGCGGAATTTACACCCTTGTAAGCCTCGTTGATGAGTGGATAACTGATAAAAATAAAAGCCTCACCAAGGAAGATCGACAAAAGGAAGGGCAGGTTATTATCAACAACCTCTGCTCTTACATTCGCTCACCTTTCCCCCTAGCAGAAAAAATCGAAGAATATGAAGCTCGCAAGAGACTAGAAGAGCTCGAAAAAAAATACCCTGAAAATCTCGACGAGGAAGAATCTTTATCTTTCCAAACTCTACGCGAACGCTTCAAAGATTCTGATGAGTACAAAAAACCTGAAGACATCGTTGCAGACTATGCGGAGCTTCATGAGGAGGAAGATGTACGTCGGACTATTTTTGTTGCAATGAGTGAGCGCAGCAGCGTTTTCAATAAAAACAAAAAAACCATAACGTCTGGCACCCGAGGCATATGGAGTGATTTTGATTTTGATTTCAGCCGGGCACCAATTTTCTACCCCTTGAACAACCTCACAGTTGAAAAAGGAAATTTTGTTGAATCCACCCTCTACAGTAATGCGAAATTCAACGAAACACTCTTTACCTCTGATGTAGACTTCAGTAGCGCGATTTTTACCTGTGATGCAGACTTTAACGAAGCGAAATTTGTCCAGAACGCCACTTTCGATAACGCGACCTTTAACCACGCCGCCACTTTCGATAACGCGACCTTCAATGATGCAAAATTCAACAATACAACCTTCAATGAAGCAATATTCGACAAAGCAACCTTCAATAAAGCAATATTCGACAAAGCAACCTTTAGCGGCGACGCAACATTCGAACAGGCATGGTTCAGCGAGACAGCAAGTTTTTCCTCAACAAACTTCAATCAGAATGCCAAATTCGAGAAGGTGGTATTCAACCAAGATACGAATTTTATCAACGCAACCTTCAGCAAAAATACAGACTTCAAGAGCGCGACCTTCACACAGAATGCGAACTTCTATAACGCTACCTTCGCTCAAAATACGAACTTCGAGAACGTGACTTTCGAACAAAACGCAAACTTCTCCTGGGTAACCTTTAAGCAAGACGCAACATTCAACAGCGCGAAATTCACCCAAGAAGCAAGCTTCTACAACGTAACTTTTGGTAAAAATAGTAAATTCAACGAAGCTACCTTTAGCTTGAGCGCAAACTTCAGCCAAGCAATCTTCGAAAAGTTTAAGCCAATTTTTGCAGTGGGAAGTTTGAGAGCCAGATTCTCCGCGCAGGCAATTCCCGATAACTATAGTTTCTCGGTTCGTGCAGGTAGCAAACCTATTCCACCGGGTGAAGCCGAACTTGACGGAATAAAACGTCGAATCCCTGTCGGAACTGTGCTCGTCGACCCCGATTCAGGCCGTATAAGTGAGCCTGCGAAGCCAATAGATAAGTTTGATAATCAAGGAGAAACCCCCTCCAAGTAAGGCTCAATAGAAGAAGCCCCGTCTGCGCACCTTGTGCAGGCGGGGCTTCTTCTTTAACCAGCGCGAGCGCACAGGGCAGAATCCTCCCCTATGCTGGATATAAGCCAGCACCGGAGCAGGAAGGGCACACCACCATGAACCTCAACAAACTCTTAACTGCGCTGCGGCAACGCAAAAACACCCCGGCACGCAACCAACAGGCCGGGCGGCGCGAACGCTACACACAGGCCCTCGAACAATTCCTCGACGGGCAGCCCGCCGTACGCCTCCGCGGGGTGTACACGCTCGTAAACCTCGCAGACGAATGGCTCACCGACGATTCTCTTCCTGAACAGGTACGCCGCGAAGAAGCCCAGGCCATCATCGACGCGCTGACCGGGTGCATCCGCACGCCCTACCCCCTCGCACAGAAACGGCAGATTCTAGAAGCAGATGAGGCCCCCGAAGGGTACGCAGGCGACTTTACGCGCGATCAGGAGGCGCTACGCGAAGAGCAGCTGGTGCGCCGCACCGTCTTCATGGAGTTCAGCCGCCGCCTCGCCGCCGTTGCCGAAAGCCCCGAGAAAGACAACGGGGAGAACCAGTACACAGTGCCGTCAATATCGCCCATGTGGGCTGACCTGCGCTTCGATTTTGGCGGCGCACCCATCTTCTACCCGCTGGGGCAGCTGCACTTTCAGAACGCCGATTTCGCCTCCGCAACCTTCTACGGCCCGGCAGATTTCTCCGGCGCAACCTTCCACGGTGACACCAGCTTCTCCGCGGCACAGTTCACCGCTGACGCATCCTTCCACGGCGCGAACTTCACCGACTGGGTGGGCTTCAGCGCCGCACACTTCACGGGCAGGGCAGAGTTCAGCGGGGCGCATTTTGCGGACGCGGCAAGCTTCGCAACCGTAACCTTCACCGGCGAGGCCGACTTCTCAGACGCGGTCTTTTCGGCTGCGGCTGACTTCGCGGTAGCCTCCTTCGAGTCCGATGCCAACTTCTCGCGCTTGAACACCGCAGGCATAGCCAGCTTCGCGGCGGTCACCTTCGACGGCAAGGCAGTATTCACCGCCTCCACGTTCCACGATGAAGCACACTTCGCCGCGTCGGTCTTCAACCGCCCGGCGGTGTTCTCCAAGTCGCTGTTCGGCGGGGTCGCGCGCTTTGCCGGTATAGCCACCAAGCAGTCCGCAATGTTCAGCAACGTACGCTTTGCGAGCGCGGCGGACTTTAGCGGGGCGTCCTTCACGCAGTACGAGGATTTTGGTGGGGCGCGGTTCGACGGCGACGCCACGTTCAGCCGGGCGTCTTTTATTGCGCTTCCGAGGACGCGCTATGGGATGGACTTCCCGCAGCACGCGAACTTCAGTAACGCGACCTTCGCGCAGGATGCCGACTTTAGTAAGGCGACGTTCACGGCGCATGTCGGCTTCTACAAGGCGACGTTCGCGCGGGAGGTGAGCTTCAACGGGGCGAGCTTTGAGGGCGCCTACTTCGCGGATGCAACGTTCGGTCAGAAAGCTGATTTCAGGCAGACTAGCTTCGCGTACGTTGAGCCGTCCTTTGAGGCTTTGGAGAGGCGGCTGCAGAGGGCACGGTTCTCGGCGCAGGCGGATCCGCAGGATTACCTGTTCGAGGCGCGCCCGGAGAGCCCGCACGGTTTCAGCTGCGGCGAGGCAGAGCTTCTTAATAGAACGTTCGTTCTCCCTGTCGGTGCGGTGCTGTACGACCCGGATTCCTGGGACGAAGAGAAGCAGGACTACACCCGCTTCAGTGGGCCTGCGCAGTAATACCCCGAAGGCCCCGCCACATTGAATGTGTGGTAGGGCCTTTGCGCGTCTGGTGGCCGCCGCCGAGCAGCTGGTCGAAAAATAAAACGGCGCGAAAAACCCCGCTGAGCCTGTAAGCTCTAGCGGGGTTTTCGAATCTTATCTACCCGGATTCGTTTATCGCTTTCTGGTGGCATTAGGCCATGTCTGAAATAAACAAACATAAATTGGGTAGCAAAAATACGCGGAATGTGTGTCATCTGCTAAAATCAGCAGTGACAACGCAATTCCGCGTTGTCTCTAATTTATAAATAAATAGAGAGGAGGTGCACTCCTATGGACAAGGACCATTTCTGGATCCTCGTTGAACGGGGAAGCTATGTAGCTACCCTGTTCGCAAGCCTGATTGAGATGTGTGAGTTTGTAGCTTCGTGTCTCTTTTAGGCTCTGATGGTGGAGCTACTGGTGATGTTGCAGCATCACTGGTGGCTCCACTTTTATTTTATGGTCATTGTGCATAAGGACATGCCGCATACATATGACCGTATATCTAATAATGTAGCGCATTTCTTAAGACATAACAACACGACAACGCTAATTCCGCCGCTATTGTATCCACGGCAAGGAACAATATCGCCTATTTCGAGGTTTTCCATACCCACCCTACCTGCTGCGGATAGCAGAAGCATCATCTATGCCCCTCATGCAGGCGAAGCTCTCGTTGATGACTGGGTGCAACCCATGACAAGTAGCTTTACCCTATGCTGGAAGATGAACGTTCCTATCAGAGAGGACAGGAGAACCTAGTGCCCAGCAATAACGCATCATCCGTGCCAGAGAGCCCGGTAACCCCAAAAGGTCAGGAGAAGCCTTGGTATATCCAGCACTTTATTAAGCTCCTCATTGGCTTTGGCCTGGGCGGCGGTGCGGTTGCGATTCTTCTGCCTTGGATGCTGTGGCTGCTCTGCGGTATGAGCTCGGGTAGTTCAGATCAGCTGCGCCTGCATCTGCTGTACGTCACTGGCGGTATTATTGCGGTTCTGACTCTTCTGCAGACTAATTGGAAGAATCAGGGTGACCGTCTCAAAATTGATGCCGATATCAAGAAGAATGAGCAGGACGCGGAGAAGAACGAACGCGACCATATCCGCCAGGTTCATGCAGAGCGTCGTAGCCGCTATACCAAGGCTGTAGAGCAGCTAGCTGATGAGAAAGCGACTGTCCGTCTGGGCGGTATCTATACCCTTGTGGGTTTGGTCGATGAGTGGCTTGCTGATGACACTCTCGCTATAGACAAGCAGAAAGAAGAAGGACAGCTCATCGTCAATAGCCTCTGCGCTTATATTCGCTCACCTTTCCCCTTAGCAGCAAAGATAAATGCTCTTCAGACCGATACGACACCTACCAACTATGTAGCAGGAGACTTCGTAGCTGATCAGGCAACATTTCGTGAAGAGCAAGATATACGCCGAGCTATTTTTGATGAGATGAGCAAGCGTAGCAGTATTTCCATCAAAGATAAGCATGAGAAGGAGGAAGTTTTCGTCCCGGGTTCATGGAGCAATTTTGATTTTGATTTTAGCCGGGCTCCGATTTTCTATACGCTCAGCAACCTCACAATTGAAAAGGCTAATTTCTCATTCTCAAGCTTCTACGGTGATGCAAACTTCAACAGAACAATATTCATCGAGGATGCAAACTTCGATAGGGCTAATTTCACTCAGAGTTCACGCTTCAGCTTTACGACCTTTAGGAAGAATGCCGATTTCTTCCAAACAGCTTTTGCTCAAAATACGCACTTCGGTGGAGCAACCTTCACCCAAAATGCTAACTTCCGTGATGTGGTTTTCATTCAGGACGCTGATTTCCTCAAAGCAACATTCGTTCAAAATGCAACCTTCCGCGGAGCAACCTTTACCCAAAATGCGACTTTCAGCGATGCAACCTTCACGCAAACCACAAACTTCAGTGAAGTAACCTTCACGCAAAATGCAAACTTCCACGGATCAACCTTCGCCCAAAAAGCGAACTTCCGCGGAGCAATATTCACCCAAAATGCAAACTTCCGCGGAGCAATCTTCGCCCACAAAGCGAACTTCCTCAATGTAACTTTCACTCAAAATATATACTTCATTCAGACGTACTTCAAAAACTATGAGCCGATTTTTTCAAGTGGAAGTTTTAGAGCCCAATTCTCTGCCCTGTCACACCCAGATGATTACCTATTTTCAGTTCATGAGAATAGTAAGCCTATTCGTCTTGGGAGAGCTACACTTCTCGATAAATCATTCATGATTCCTCTCAGAACGAAGCTATTCGATCCGGGCTCCTGGGACGAAGAGAAGCAAAACTACACCCGCCTTAGCGAGCCTGCACAGTAGCGCTTAGCTCTCCCCTACCAGCGGGAAGCCATACACAGACCCCGCATGTGCATCCAGCGCTGGCGAGGCTCTTCCTTTTGACCAGCAACCTCCCAAGCCCAGCAGCTTTACCCTATGCTGGAAGGTGAACGTTCCTATCAGAGAAGGCAGGAAATAGAAACATGAATAAACCGAACGGAAAACTCGAAGGAATTTCCCGACGTCGTAGCTGGTGGAGCAGAAATTGGTTTTATACAGCTCTTATCTCGATAGGTATTATCGGATCTTTCTGTGCTTTCTGCCTTCCTCTGCTCATCTCAGAACCCTTCAGCCCTGGTGATAGTGTAGCGACGCTCCGCCATGCCATCCTGGCAGCTACCGGTGGTATTCTCGCAATGCTTACGCTATGGGAAAACCGACGCAAAAATTTGCAAGAAAAAGATAAAAACGATCTCGATCATACCCGACAGGTCAAAGCTGAACGTCGCAGCCGTTACGCTAAAGCAATTGAACAGCTAGCTCATGAAAAGGGAACTATTCGCATCGGTGGCGTATATACATTAGTTAAATTAGTCGACGAATGGATGAGTGACAAAAAAACAGTATCCGATGCAACAGAACGTAGAGAAGAAGGACAAGTCATAATTAATAATCTATGCTCTTATCTCCGCTCCCCTTACACACTTGCAGATTATAAAGAAATTCTAGATAATTCAGAAAAAGAAATTGAATATGATGGAGATTTTCGTAAAGATAGGGCGGATTATAGAGAAGAACAAGAAGTCCGAATGACAATTCTTGAAGAGATTAGATCAAGACTCTCCTCTAAAAATCCAGAACCCCACAAAGATAGCCAAGAACAGCTACCGGGTCCCTGGTCAGACTTTAATTTTAATTTCTTAGATGCAAATTTTTTCTACCTTGCAGATTTTTCTGACTGCGTCTTCAATACTCCAGTTAATTTCTCCAAGGCTACATTTGAGGAATATGTGGACTTTTCAGGGACTCAATTCTCTCAAAAATCAACCTTCGGAATGACGATCTTCAAAGAAGATGCTAATTTTTCGGAAACATTTTTCAACGAATACACAGCATTTAGCCTAGCACAATTTTCAAAGATTTCTGATTTCTCCTATGCAGTTTTCTCCAAACAGGCAAACTTAGGGGCAGTATTATTTTCAGGAGAATTAATTTTTAATAATGCAAACTTCAAGAACGAGGCAACCTTCTCCTTCTCGTTCTTTGGCAAGAAAACTAGTTTCATTAACTGTAATTTTAAGGGTGAATCATATTTCAATGAAACCAAATTCGCCAGAAAATCATCTTTTGCCGAATCCGCATTTACTGGGATTACTAGTTTCAGCAACATTCAGACAATAGATAATATTGAATTCTCTGCTGCAAAATTTTCATTGGAATCAATAATATTCCCCAACACTTTTGAAGTTACAGGTATCAGCCCTAGTAAAATTGAAACTGAGGAGATTACCGTAGCTGACGGCAGAGTATTCACTGTTCCTGTGGGTTGTGAGCTTTTCGATCCAAAACCTTTGCCCGCGCCCAAACCGGAAGAAAAGCCCGCTAAATAAGACCTCACTGTTAAAAGGCCCCGCCGGCCCCTCGTCGGCGGGGCCTTTTCGCGCCCGCACCAAATGCCCCTCCGCGAATAGGTATCAGCGAGCGCATCCACCCGTCACATCGTCGCCCGCAAAGCCCTCCCATTCACCCGCCGCGCCCAACCACCCGCCACCCCACCGATACACTAGAACCATGTACCGAATCATGACTGTCTGCACCGGCAACATCTGCCGCTCCCCCGTCGGCGAATACCTCATCCGCCAGCACGCCCAAGAAGCCGGCGTGCCCGTCACCGTCACCTCCAGCGGCATCAGCAACGAAGAAGAAGGCAACCGCATCGACCCGCGCGCCGCCGCGCAGCTCACCGCCCGCGGTATCGACCCGTCCGCGCACCGCGCCAGCGTCTTCACCGTCGAGGACTTCGACCGCAACGACCTCATCCTCGCCATGGACGCACCCCACTACCTGCGCCTCAAAGCCCTCGCCCGCAACGACGACGACAAAGCCAAAATCCGCATGATGCGCAGCTTCGACCCGAAGGTCACCACCACCCACCTGGACCAGCTCGGCATCTACGACCCCTGGTACGGTAGCGAACGCGACTTCGTGTACACCACCGACCTCATTGACGCCGCCGCACGCGGCCTCATCAACCACCTCAAGCAGGCAGGTGACGCGCAGTGAGTCAGCGTATCCCCCTGAACCAGAACCGCCGCGTCACCGGCACCACCGAAATCCTGGAGCTCTGCAAAGACATGCTGCGCCTGGAGCACGGCATCGGCAACGACTTCGGTATGGACACCGCCGAATTCACCGAATTCCGTGCGCAGTTCCTTGCCGACTTCGCGCAGATCCCGCTGATTATCGGCATTGACGGCCGTAGCGGCACCGGCAAAACCAGCCTCGCCGCGCAGCTTGAGCAGGAGCTCACCGCCGCCGGGCACAGCGTGCACGTGCTGCACCTGGACGACTTCTACCCCGGCTGGGACGGCCTCTTCGACGGCGTGGAGGCGTGGGACGCGCTCTCCGTGCAGCTGACCGAGGGTATTGCCGGGACCTACACCCCGTGGGATTGGGAGGCGGGCGCCCCCGGTGAGGTGCGCACCGTCGACCCGGCGGCTACGCAGGTCATCATCTGTGAGGGTGTCGGCGCGATTGCGGGCGCCTGCGAGGTGCGTATTCTCGCCACCGCCCCGGACGAGGTGCGTTACGAACGCGCCATGGCTCGTGACGGTGACACGTTCCGCCCGCACTGGGAGCGCTGGGCGGCGCAGGAGGAGGCGCTGCTCGCCGAGATCCCGGAGGACTACGCGACCGTGGACTTCATCTACGACAGCGCGGCGCAGTAGTAGCCGCCTACAAGATGATAGGGCCCAATGCTTTGTGATTTCGAAGCATTGGGTCCTACGGCTATTCAGAGGCTGTGTTATTTAGGCGCTGTTTTATTTAGGCATGGGAGCCGGGCTGGCGGATTCCATGCGGTCTTTGTCCCAGTAGGTTGAGCTGTTCTCCGGCGCGTGAGTGGAGGCTGTGCCGTCTTTGCCGTTACCCGGGTTGTTATGGGAAAGCACCGCAAGGGTTACGAGCAAGACGCAAGCTATGAGCAGCAGGACGCGTAGCAAATATTTGTAATAGTGATTGCGCATCTGAGGTGCTCCCTCCGGTCGTACCGCGTGGTATGACCAGCGTAAGTTATGCAGTTGGAGCCAGCAATGCTTCTCAGGAATATTTCTCAAATATCTCTTCAGTGCTGGGGTGCTGAGCGGCAGGCACAAACCGCTCAAGGGGCGGTGTTATCTCTCCAACGGAGCGTGAAGAACACCGTCCCTTTGTCCCAGCATGCGTTGGGTGCAGCCACGTTTTCCGGAAGCGCCCTCAGGGTGTCGCACAGACGCTCTCCGCAGCGAAGCAAGGAGAGGCGGAGCGTCTGTGCGACGGGTGCCCCTGCGTAGGCGCGGAGGAAATATGTGGCGCACCTTCGCTCACCTACCCCTGTAGGAACGAGGGCGAGCGCCGCCTTCCAAGCCAACTAGCAAGCCAATCAGCAAGCCAGCCAAGCACAAAGGAACTAAGCGGAGCATCCCTCCCGCACCGAAAAAATGTCGAACGTTTAACTTACGAAGCCACACCCGATTCTGCTACCGTGAGAAAGTTGTGCTTCCAGCCTGCGCAAGCTCATCCCCCGGAGGCGGTACCGCCGCATCCACGTTGTGTAGAGCCGCAGGCGCCGTTGCACGCGCATCACGCAGAAAGAAAAACTAAGGCTAATGTCTTCGAAGTCGATTAAGACCTCTTTGGGGCTATCGCCCCTTTTCATTGTTGTTTTGGCGCTGCTGACTGCTATCGCACCGCTGGCTACGGACATGTACCTGGCGGCGCTGCCCGCGGTCGCTGAGAACCTGAACACCACCAGCACGAACGCGTCGCTGACGTTGAGCTCGTTCATGGTCGGTATGGCACTCGGACAGCTGGTCGTGGGTCCGCTGTCGGATAAGACGGGCCGCCGCAAGCCGCTGCTGATCGGTGCGGTGGTTTGCTTTATTGCGACGGTGGCGTGTGGTTTCGCGCCGAATATTGAGCTGCTGATTTTTGCACGTTTCTTGATGGGTTTCACCGGTTCGATTGGTGCGGTGCTGGCGCGTTCCATGGTGACTGATACGACTGAGGGCCTGGGAACCGCTAAGCTCATGGGCGTCATGATGATGATTAACGGCTTCGCGCCGGTGCTTGCGC
>ERZ772909.1775-NODE-1775-length-11494-cov-15.871929_pt1 | contig 11494 bp, 9 predicted proteins | sample MGYA00511137_ERZ772909 | MGnify/ENA primary metagenome ERZ772909 (study PRJEB29015, sample SAMEA2738095) | human oral metagenome | biome: human oral; feature: human-associated habitat; material: saliva | place: China | collected 2270 ... | reverse complement strand
TACACATTTTTTTCTTCTCGCATACGCGCGCGCGAAGCGTGCCGTATTCCTCTATGGGCAAGGGACTCTCACGAGTTTCTCTTGCCCATAAAGTCGTACCCTTTTGCCAAGCGGGCAAAGGGGGCTGCAAGCTGAATCTTTCATTCAATAAACATTAAATTTATCATTCATGAACAAAAAGAGTATTCAAGCAAACAAACTGCTCCAGCCGTACGAGGCACCGAGCATCAAGATGCTGGAAACGCAGGTCGAGCAATTCATCTGCGGAGTTTCCGTACGTCCCAACCCATCTTCGCAAGAGGAAGACTGGGATCAGGACGACGACGTGGACGGCGGAGAGTATGAATTCGAGTAAACAACAACTGAACCAAAAGACAAACGAATATGAAGAAACTTATATTTTTAAGCGCAGCCATGCTGCTGTTAATAACGGCCAGCTGCAGTAACGACGAGAACATCAACAATCCGAATGACGCCAAGCAAACGGTGCATTTCAGCTTTACGAATGAAGACTTCGGTGCCGATGAGCCCCTAAGTCGCACCAGCGCACCGACGGCGAAGCCGCAGACGATAGACCTGGGCGATTGCGAGGCTGAGATCTGCGTGGAGAGTGAGCCAGCCATAAAGACACGCGGCACGCTGACGAACGCCAACGGGCACTATACCATCCTCGCCTACCAGGGCGGCACCTTGAAGGGTGAAGTGAAAGGCACGTTCAGTGGCGGAGCATTCACTGCCGACGCTGGAGCTGCTAAGAACTTCAACCTCGCCCCCGGCACCTACGACTTCATTGCCTTCAATGATGACGTGATTCCCTCGGGCAGCGAACTGACCGTGGCAAGAGACAAGGCTGAAACAGCGCGCATGGGATTCGCAACCAAAGTCATTACTGCGACTCCGCAGAAGCAAGAGGTCATGTTCACGATGAAGCACGTGGGTGCCCGTCTGCGAACCCAATTTATTTGCCAAAAACATCTTCCTAATAATATTACATCAACCCTTGAAGCTACTGCAGCCAATGTAATCCCTACGAGCGTAGCTTACGACCCTGCAACAAAAACCTACACTGCTACTAACGGAGCTATGGCGACCATTTCAAATAACTCACCGGCCAGTACGGAAACCAAATATTATGCTTCGAATGGTGGCAAAGACTATGCCTACACTTCCACCAGCGACTACCATTATTTTCTTCCCACTACTGAAGGCAGTAAGTTGAGACTAACTGGTATTTCTGCCGGTACTGTCTTTTGGAATCCGATTCCAACATTTAATGTTGCGCAACTTAATGCCACACTCACCATGCAGGCAAACAAATCCTATCTCGTAAAAATCAAGTTAAAGCCTAATTACACCTACTTGATGAGTGACGGATCCACAGGCTTTTTCAGGGAAACAACTTTCGGAGGAGGTACAAAGACACCAATTGCTGTGGTGTTAAATAAATACAGTCACATAGCCGTTGCCTTGAATAATGCTTCACCACGACAGACTCCTTGGTGTGACAGCAAATATTCATCAATAGGAACAAATACATACGGAACAGCATCCAACGTGAGTCAGAATGATGCTTTATATGGTTTTTTAATGAAGCGAGGAATCGATGAAACATGGGATGCCAGCTATACAACCTCAGCTGTAACAGACGAGAAAATTAAAGGAAAAAATCCAGACTTTACTACATTTTATGCTGCTGCCAACTATAATCCTGGTGTATCTTATACTGGTTCGCCCGCTTTACAGTGGTATTTACCATCATCAAGTGATTATAAAGAAGTACTTTCTAACTTAGGGTTTGGCACTTTTCAGATTCCTGCCCCCGGATGGGTAGCAAGATGTGAAAGTTATAATGAATTAATCAGGAGTGCTTTTACACAAGTCGGTGGAGTATCCTTTCCTACAACAGGCTGTTGGACGAGTTCAGCAGTCGGAGATTATGCAGCAGCTATAGTAGTTGCAAATCAGACTAGTATAACTTGGGATCATGAAGGAAAGATCGTTCCTCATAATTGGACTCGTGCTTTTGTCAAGTACTAAGACAAAGGAAGCAAAATCAGCATTTCCTCGTTACGATGGTGACGAATTATGGACAACTATGGGGCATTTATATAAAAGGTGACATGTGGCTTAATAAGAAAGTATACATAAGCGGATTTTACCTTTTACAGGTGTGTCGCCCTCTAAAAGTTGACACTTCAAGTGATACTACAAGGTTACTCGCTACCAAATGCGTATTCAGTTGCTGCGCTCACCATATCTACGTGTTGGCGGATGCGTATCTACGAACTGCTAGATACGCATTGCGCAACCGTTAGATACGTATCTAACAGCTGCGCTCACCGCGTCTGTCAGTACGTAGATACGTATTCGGCAGCAAAGTAATACGTATCTGACAGGAGGGGGATGCTGAAAGGGTGAGAAAATGACGCGGTGTGAGGAGGAATATTAATTAAGAAAATAGAATGGGGCAGCATGAAGATGCAAGAAGAAAGCTGCGGAGGCGTGCTGTCCTACGCTATGATAAACAACAATAGTATTAATAATTTAAAAACCTAAGAATCATGAGATTTAGATTAGTTCAAAAGAAGAATCCGCAGAAGCGGGAGGAAGTGAAGTTTTATGCTAACCCAGTAAACGTTGGGCATAAGTCGCTGGATGACATTGCACGTGACATTGCGGGGCGTTCGTCGTTGACTCGTGGCGATGTATCGAACGTGTTGTATAACTTTATCGATTGTCTGCCACATTACCTCCGTGATGGTTTCAGCATCCAGTTAGGTAATTTCGGTTCGATGCGTGTCACTCTGTCGAGCAAAGGTGCGGAAACAGAAAAAGCTTTTAAGACCGAGACGATTAAGCCTCGTGTGGTCTTCACGCCTGGCGGAGAATTGAAGCGAGAGCTTGCTGCAAACTCCTACGAAACGGTGAGGAAGAAGGAGGAAGCAGAGAAAGATAAGAAAAAGGAGGATAAGAAAAAGAACGGAGGAGGAAGTGGCCCAGTAGCGGGCCAGGGATAGTAAAGGATATTGGCCTAATGGGCCTAATAGGGCTAATAAGGCCAATAGAGCCTATTAGAAAAGAAAAAAGTTCGGTTTTAATAATACTGAATTGATTAATTTAGTTTTAATTATGTTTCCAGCGGGAAGCCATTGATGTGATATCAATGACGATACATCGGTAATTTAATTTTCGTTTCTTGCCCCTGGCACTATTGTTGGTGTCATGGGGCAAGTTTTTTGTGGTAGCTCGTTGATTTTCTTCTCACAGATTTTCACAGATGAACAGAAACCTCTCTGCGAACAGGGAGAACCCACAAACGCCGGCAAGCGACGACAGATATCACAGAACCTTTCTGCTAATTTTGGTTATATCGTTCTGTGTTATCGGTTGACTTAATGTCTCTGTGCGTCTTTGTGATTTCTGTTCTTCTGTGTCGTTCTGTGAGAGAATAAAGACCCTTCAGAGTTTTTGAATGATAAGGGGACAGCCTCTGTATATTTGTGTACCTTATAATAATATAAGCTTTAGATTATTAGTCCATATTTTTGGAAAACCTTTCTTTCTACAGAGAAGGGTAGGTTTATGCCTTTGTAAGCGACCTCCCCGTATCCCACAGTAGTCTTTTAGCCCAGCGAAGAACGACCAACGCACTTATTACTGCTACTGCCGAGTCTATCCATGTTATATGCCAAAACATAGCGCAGAGTATTCCTATGATAGCTCCAATCTCTGTTAATGCGTCTGAGAGAACATGGAGATAAGCTGCATGACTGTTGTAATCCGTTGTGCCATCGTGTCCATGAAGTACAGAAGCACTGATTGTATTTGCCACTAAGCCTATGCCAGCTGTGATAAGTGCAAGTTCATAGTTGAGAATCTCCCTCTCAGCAGTGAAGCGTTCTACTGCTTCTACGATTATAAAGATAGCCATAAGAATCAATAGAATACCACTTGTGAAAGCCGATAGGTTCAGTATTTTCTCTGTGTCATAATGAGTTGTTCCCTTGTTCTCCAATCTTCGTACGAGTATGTAAGCGGCCCAGTTAAGTCCAATAACCAACACGTGTGAACCCATGTGTACACCATCTGCGAAGAGTGCCATAGAATGGGAAGATAGTCCCACGATTACTTCAGCAATCATTACACAGAAGGCAAAGATTACCACAAAGGCTGTACGCTTCTCTTGTGAAGAACGTTCTATGTTATTTGACATTACTTTCTTTATTTCCTATTGTTCAGAATTTGTTTACATCAATACTGATGTCTGAATGTTATAAGCTTTGTTTATGAATTATTGGTGACACCAAAATGAGTAAAGGCATTGCGTATTCCATCATTGTCAACACTTGTTGTTATATAATCAGCCACAGCCTTTACGCTGTCATTCGCATTGCCCATTGCCACTCCGATACCTGCTGTTTGTAGGATACTGATATCGTTTCCACCATCACCAAAGGCGATACATTCTTCCAAACTCAGTCCAAGATGCTTTGCCATCTGCCTTAGAGCATTCCCCTTGTCGGCTCCCTGTAAGGTTATGTCTGTAAAACTTGGATGCCAACGTGCTGATGTGCAATGTGGCATGAAAGGTAAGATACCTCTCTCATCCTCCTCACTGAAGAAAGGAGTGAGCTGTAAAACAGGTTGACTGAGCAGCGGTTCTACAGGTTTCTGAATGTCTATATTTTTCACATTCAAGTCTTGGACGAATATCTCATCAAAGATATGTTTATGATTGTAAAGTGCCACATCAGTTCTACCACATACCAAAACAGAATAGTCACGTCGACTTGCATCGTCAAGCATAGCTCTTACCTCGTTTTCTGGTATGGGCATAAGCGTAATATCCTTGTCGCCTACGAAAGTTCTTGCCCCAGTGAAAGTGATATATCCGTCGATGAGATGACGAATAGAGTCGATATTATTTATAATCGCTACAGGGCGACCTGTAGAAATGAATATCTTCACACCTTGTTCCTTTGCTTGTTCGATAGCTTGTATCGTGGAGGCTGGAATCTGATGCGATTGGAAGGATACTAATGTTCCGTCTATATCGAAGAATGCTGCTTTTATAGCCATGATGAATCTATTTTGGTGTACAAAGATACAAAAATATCTTGTAATGAGATAAAATAATGGTTATACAGTCAGTCTAAATAAATTAAATCCTACTCCTTACAGCCTGTTCCTTATTTTTGTTGTACCTTTGCACTATGAGTAAAGGTAAGTTACAGAAATTTGCAGAAATGGAAACGTTTAAGAATGTTTTCCAATATCCTTATAGTGTTGTTAGTGAGGTTCCGTTTGATATGCAGGGGCATTGGCGAGAGCAGTATTTCCATAATGAGAACCCGATTGTCCTCGAATTAGGATGTGGTAAGGGGGAATATACGGTTGGGTTAGCACGTGTCTATCCAAATATTAATTTTATCGGTGTTGATATTAAAGGTGCTCGTATTTATACGGGAGCAAAGCAGGCCTTGAATGAAGGATTGGATAATGTAGCCTTTCTACGTACAAGTATTGAAATTATCGACCGCTTCTTCAGTGAAGATGAAGTGCAGGAGATATGGCTTACTTTCTCAGATCCACAGATGAAGAATGTACATAAGCGTCTTACTTCTACTTTCTTCATGAGTCGTTATCGTCGGTTCTTGGTTGATGGTGGGTTGGTTCATCTAAAGACAGACTCTAATTTCCTTTTTACTTACACCACTTACATGGTCGATGTGAACAAACTACCAGTCTTATATCGTACGGAAGATTTGTATAACAATGAATTAGGTGAAAAGGGTGTGACTGATTCTCAGATGGACGAGAAGACACGTGAGATTCTTGGTATTCATACTTATTATGAGAATCAATGGATTGAGCGTGGATTGAATATTAAGTATATGAAGTTCCAGCTACCGAGGGCAGGAGAACTGGTAGAACCAGATGTTGAAATAGAACTTGATGATTATCGCTCGTTTAAGCGTACGAAACGTAGTAGCTTATCTACGAGTAAATAACAAGAAGGCTTCTATTTGACTACCAATGGCGTCTTGACCTACATGCCTTAGGAGCTGATGATATTTCTTGGTATATGTTTATTTCCATGTTTTATCAATGTCAGGACTTGCAGAGTAAAGAGTGATAAATCTTTCTGAAACAAGATAGAAACGATACTCTATATAACAAGAAAAGTTTAAATTCATTTTGCTGTCATATTTAACACTTCGTGTAATTATCTTGTAAACAAGGTAGTTATGAGCCTATGAATGATGACAGGTATGACAGCAAAATTATTTTTAAGAATTTTATCGGTTAGTGATAAAACACTTATTCAGGTGTAGAATAATTGTTTTTCATAAAGGATAAAAGAATATAAGTCCTAATCTTTCTTCTCTTGTATATTACCTCTCGTGTGTTTTCTTTAGTGGACAAGATTCCTGCTAACAAACTAAATCTTGTTTGTTCGTTGTAGAATATTTCTTCGCTGAATATATTCTACTTTCAGCTTAATCATTTCTCACAAAAGAATTGACCTTTTCGTAGATGATGTTCGGAGTAATGACATTGTGTAAAAGGGTGGGGGAATGTGCGATATTAAAATCCTCTTCAGAATATTGGTATGTAATAGGAGGCTATTTTTACGCAATGGATTTACTTTGATTAAACCTCGAAAGCCTCTTGCATACAGTTGATTATGGGATCAATAAACAAAGAAGACACCACCTCCTATCTGCGCTGAAATCGTTGATAGGAGCTGATGTCTTTTATATGTATAAAAGTTTTTAGATAAAACTTATAATGTGTGTCCGTCAAGATAATCTTGAAGGATAGTCTTATAACTATCAGAGATCGGTAGAACAGCATCACCGATAACAACACGGAAACGGTCGATTCCATCAATCTTCTTCATGTGCACGATATAAGAACGATGAATACGCATAAACTCTGGCTTAGGGAGTGACTCCTCTATCTTCTTCATGTTCATCAGTGTCATGATAGGCTTATGGTCATTATTAAGATAAATCTTAACATAATCTTTTACTCCTTCTATATAGAGAATGTCATCAAACATAATCTTAACCAGCTTATATTCGCTCTTAACAAATATAAAGCGGTCTGTCGAGGCATTCTCTGCCTGATGTGTAGTCTGGAACCAATCCAATGCTCTGTTAGACGCATCTAAGAAATCATCATAGCTGATAGGCTTCATCAGATAGTCTACAGCATTTGCTTTGTAACCATCAATCGCATACTGACTAAATGCAGTTGTGAAAATAATCTTAGTTTCCTTAGGTAGAATCTTAGCAAATTCAAGTCCACTAAGTTCAGGCATCTGAATATCTAAGAATATGAGGTCAACCCTATTCTCACGGATGGCTTTCACGCCTTCTACAGCACTATTGAAAACGCCAATAAGGTTTAGGAATAGTGTTTTCTTTGCATAGCTCGCAAGCAAATCCGCTGCTAAAGGTTCGTCGTCAATGATTATACAGTTTAGTGTCATAAATGATTATTTTTGTTGAATATATTTTTCTGTTACTATCATATCCTTTTTCCCATTTGTATTTACCCGGATAGGCAAGTTCAAGGCGTCGTTCTACTTGTTTTAGACCTATTCCGTGGCCGTTTCTTTCGGCTTCTTCCTTAGGGTAATTACTGTTTTGTATAGAGAAAACAATCTTTTCATTATTTGCATCTAACCTTATATGGATAAAGTTCTTGTGCTCTGGACTAATTCCATGTTTAAAGGCATTCTCCAAGAGTGAGATAAATATCATCGGAGCAACATGTATGTTACAGTTAGAAGGAATGTTACACTGACGTTTAATCTCCACATTCTCTGGTATACGTATCATCATTAAATCAACGTAGTTGTGTAAGAACTCTACCTCTTCTTTTAAGCATACGTATGGCTGTTGATTGTCGTAGAGAATATGCCTTAACATCTTTGATAGGTCTATAATCGCCTTTTGTGCCTTTTCGGTGTCAAAGGCTGTTAGCGCATAGATATTATTCATTGTGTTAAGCAAGAAATGAGGATTGACTTGTTGACGTAGGTTTACCAACTCGGCTTTCGTCATTGCGGTCTCTGCCTCACGCTTTTCCTTTTCAGCTTTCGACCATCTTTGTGCCATCTGTATTGAGGTGGCAACACCAGCACAGATGCTTAAATTGAAGATGTTACGGATGATGAAGAACAAGTGTGGGTATAATTCCTTGTTTTCTACATATATCTGATATGGATAACTCAGTAAGTCTTGCTCGCTTGAGGTATAGTACAACAATCCATGTTGCATGACAGACAAGGATACAATGAGTAGAGTATTAATTATCCAAAATTCCTTTTTACGTCCTTTCAGTAAGATGGGGGCAAGTACAAAGTAGTTGATATATGCGACAACCATCATGGATAGTGGGATTATATATAATGAAAGGTCGTTCTGCCAAGATGTATGCCCACTCGGTGCATACAAGATGGGGATGAGGAAAAGTGGAACCCAAATAATTATTTGGCCCCAAAAGCTTTTGAATATGTCTATTTGTTTCCTCATTTACTACCTTTGTTCGTCTATATAATCTATATCTGCAAACAAAGGTAATAAAACTTTTTGTAAAATAAAATGTATTGACGAATTATATGAGAAATATTTACATTAACCTGTGATAATGTATATACAAAAGCCCACTAATTAACTTATTTTTTGTAATCTAACTACCCTAAAAGACACTTAATAGCTCCTTTTCTATATTAGTTTTGCGTCTTTTAGGGTAGTCTAATCGTATTGTAACAAAAATGTTTACAATACCTATTGTGATAAACGGTTTAATCTTGCAATATATTTGCCGAGTATATCGAACTCTATGTTTACGATTGACCCAATAGAAATGTCTGCAAAGTTTGTGTTTTCACGTGTGTAAGGGATGATTGCAACCTTAAAGCTGTCTTCTGTTGGTTCACAAACGGTGAGTGAAACACCATTCACTGTTACCGAGCCTTTGTCTACTGTAAAATAGCCACGTTGTGCCATCTCTCGTTTGTAAGGATATTTAAAGGTGAAATAGGTGCTTCCGTCTGCATCTTCCATGTTGATACATTCGGCTGTCTGGTCTACATGACCTTGTACGATATGCCCATCTAATCTGCCATTCATAATCATAGAACGCTCTATGTTTACGCGATCTCCCACTTTAAGCAATCCTAAGTTCGAACGTTCAAGAGTCTCTTTCATTGCGGTAACCGTATAAGTGTCGTCTTGAAAACGGACTACCGTGAGGCATACGCCATTGTGAGCTATACTTTGATCAATCTTCAATTCTTTCGTAAACGAACATTTGAAAGTGAAGTGGATATTCTCTTGTTCATGTTCAATCCCTGTAAGAATTGCCATTTCTTCTACTATTCCTGAGAACATAGCTAAAGTTTTTTGTATTTCCTGTAAGATGTTTGTAAACCCGTATATGCGTGTTATTTGAAGGTTTTTATTGATTCACAGGCTCCTTATAGGAAATTAAGTTGTACATATTTCGTTACTTTGAAAATTGAAAAAGGTGAGGTACCACTTTGGAACCCCACCTCAATCCCTCTTCTTATCAGAAATGGGAAATAGAAAAGTCGTATCGACGATGTGATGAAAAGTCCGAGTATCAATGATAAGAGAGCTCCTCGTCTTTGTAATCCACTGACCTTGCGGCTTAGTCGCTGAAATGCGATTTATGTGGCCCGCCATTAACAAAAGAAGTCATCTCGGGTTTTCTAATTTATTTGATGACTATCCCGATCGAATCGATACGACTAAATCTGTATCCTTTCTGCGTGCAAAGTTAGCATAAAGATTTTTATCCTCCAAACATTTTATACTTAAAAGTATTTACTTCTGGAGGTGAATCCCTTTGTTCTTTGTGTTGAAAGGAGTAGAAATGATAATGTTCTTTTGTGTATAACTTTAATCGTTTATTGGTTTTATAACCTTCTTTTGACAACAATTTGCTCTCGTTTTAACCATATATTAGAAGGCGTTAAACCCTCCGCACAATTGGTGCTAAGTATTAACACCACATGTGCTAAGCCTCCGCACCACACGTGTTAAGTATCGGCACGTTGATTAAATGTGAGAAGAAAGGCTCATTATTGTCATTTTAGAGAATGATACTAATATCCCTATTTTTTAGAGGAGTGCATCTTGTAGAATCTCACTTAACGTTGGATGGATATGAATGATGTCTCGTATCTTATCCAGTTTAGCATCATAATTCATTAAAGCTGCAACTTCTTGAATAAGGTCGGCAGAGTGTGCGCCATAGCAGTGTGCGCCCAATATAGAGCCATCTTCAGCTATCAGTACCTTTATCATACCTTCTGTTTCTTCCATGCTTAAAGCCTTACCATTGGCACGATAGAAGCCTTTTCGAGTAGAGTACTTGATTTCCTCAGCTTTACACTGGTCTTCAGTCTTACCTACGCAGGCTGCTTCTGGATATGTAAAGATCGCAGATGGCATGATATTAAGTCGAATGTTATCGTCCTTTCCAAGAATATGATTGACAGCGCGGAAGCCTTGGAAGGTTGCTGCATGCGCTAACATTTGGCGTGCATTGACGTCACCGATAGCATATACACCCTTCACATTTGTTTCCATATTGTCATTGACAACAATACCCTTTGCGTTTACTTCTATGCCAGTCGATTCAATACCGATATTGTCGAAGTTGGCTTGACGACCAGTAGCAATCAATACAAGGTCGGTATCAATTCTATCTTCTTTACCCTTTTTATCGAATACAACGGTTGTATATTCTTGTCCACTCTCTGCAGGTGATAGGATTTGTTTTACGGCACTCTGCATGTAGAAGATCACACCTCTTTTCTCTAATGTCTTCCTTAAGCGTTTAGCTATGTCGCTGTCAATAGGAGGGAGGCATTCCTTCATAAATTCAATAACTGTCACTTCACTACCGAAAGCTGAGAAAGCCGAGGCAAATTCCATTCCGATAACTCCTGCTCCAATGATTGTGAGACGGTTAGGAACTTTCGCAATAGAAAGTAATTCTGTGGATGTGACAATGTTTTGTGCTGTTTCAGACTGGCTCAAGAAGTCTTCTTCACTCATGAAAGGTGGCATCTTTGAACGTGAACCAGTCGCAATGATGATATGCTCAGCCTCTATTTGTTCGCCATTTACTTCAACAATATGATCAGAAACAAAACGAGCCTCACCTATAATAAAGTCTATACCAGGCTGACTAAGTAAAGTGCTTACGCCCTCTCTAAGTTGATTGATAACTCCTTCTTTCCTCTCCATTACCTTCGCAAAATCGAGTGGGGGAGTCGTTTCGTAAAGAGAAGAAATCGTAAGGCGTAGCTCAGCATCATGTGCAAGGCATTTCGTAGGAATACAACCAGCATTCAGACAGGTTCCACCAGGCTGTGCTTTCTCAATGATTGTCACTTCCAAACCATTCTGAGCAGCATAGGAAGCGGTTCGGTAACCACCAGGTCCCG
>ERZ772909.1774-NODE-1774-length-11497-cov-18.258521_pt1 | contig 11497 bp, 10 predicted proteins | sample MGYA00511137_ERZ772909 | MGnify/ENA primary metagenome ERZ772909 (study PRJEB29015, sample SAMEA2738095) | human oral metagenome | biome: human oral; feature: human-associated habitat; material: saliva | place: China | collected 2270 ... | reverse complement strand
GCATGGTGGAGGTCCAGGAGCGTACCGGCGGTTCCGTCGTTGCTCTGATGGAGGTTCCCCGCGAGGCAATCTCGGCTTATGGCGCTGCCGCTATTGAGGCCGTTGAAGGCGAAGATGGCTTTGTTAAGATCACCGGTCTGGTAGAGAAGCCCGCCGCTGACGAGGCCCCCTCGAACTACGCGGTGATTGGTCGTTACGTTCTGAGCCCGAAGGTGTTCGAGGTTTTGGAGAATACCGCTCCGGGCCGCGGCAACGAGATTCAGCTGACCGACGCCCTGCAGACCCTGGCTCAGGGTGACGGTGAGCGCGAGGGTGTCTACGGCGTGGTCTTCTCCGGCCGCCGTTTCGACACCGGCGATAAGCTCTCCTACCTGAAGGCTAACGTGATTCTTGCTTCCGAGCGTCCCGAGTTCGGCGACGACCTGCGCGCTTGGCTGAAGGAATTTGTGGCCGAGAACTGCTAAGGCCGTTCTTTCGTAACACCACCCCGGTTACGGGGTATCAATCACCTGATACGTTGAGGGAGGCGTTCCTTGTCGGCTTGCCGAGCGGGGGCGCCTTCCTCAATTTATTTGGTCGTTCCGTCTTTTAGGGAGACGGAGTGACTAATATGCGTGCGATATTGCGCATAACGTTGTGTATGCCGTCCGGGGTATATGCGCTCATCCATCCCATTTTTACCTTTTATGGAAAGAAATGGGAATATAAGGGTATGATTAAAGTCTAGGGATTTAGGGACGATAGAGGGCGACCTAACATGACGTTGTTGAACACCTCGGGTGTATTGGTAATTCTGACCGTGATTTTGCTGCTGTGGTTTGTACCCAGGAGCCTGCGTCGCGCGCCCGCCGGCCACACGGTTGAGCCCGAACGACCCCTGATTAGCGCCGAACGCACCGCTGAGGACATTCTTGCTTCCGCCGGCGTGCTGCTGAACGAATCGGAAGCCTACCAGTCTTCTGACCACGCCGTGGCGCCGGGTACCCCCCTGCCCTCTTCTGCTCTTCCGCGTTCCTCTTCCTCCTCGCACGCGGTGGGGGACGGCGCGGCACCGCAGACGGCGTCCATTTCGCAGATTCGCGATTCCTCCCCGGTGGCCCCGTACACGGATGAGATTCCCATGGTGGAAGAGCCCAAGCAGTCCCTGCTCTCCTCCCTCGATACTTCAACCCCCTCTGGTGTGGCCTACCTGGTCGCCGCCGGGGCTGGCGTTGCCGCAGTGCTGTGCCTGCTTCTGGCCCTCTTTCGTCTGTTCTCCTGGGCATGGTTCGTGATTTTCGCCGTGCTGGGTGGTCTGGCCTGGGCCGCGGGCCGCTTTGGTCTGGCAGATACCTTGAGTCAGCGTCTCGCTCACCGCGAGGGCGACGATGACGAAGACGAGCGCTCCGAGGTCGACTTCGATGATGAGCAGCTTGACCGTGAAGCCGAAGAGTCTGCTTCGGCTGCTGAGGCTCACCCCGCGCCGGCTCCCGCCCCCAAGGCTCCCGTCGCACAGCCCGTCCGTCGTGAGGGTTCCTCTGAGGCTTCGTCCCCGAAGACTTCGGTGCCTGCAGCTGAGCATCGTGACGCTGAACCCCGCACACCCGAGCCCCGAGTGCATGAGTCCCATGCCGCTGAGAGTGTCGACTCTGCGCAGGATGCGCCGGCCCACCGCCGAGCAGAAGGTCGTCCCGCGGCTTCGCGCCACGCACAGCATCCGCAGCGCCGCCCCCAGCGCCCGAGCCGATTCCAGCCCATCCGCCGCGGTAGCGTGCTCTTCGACCAGGAGAGCGGTAGCGGGGCGACCTCTCAGCCCGCACCTCGAGCTGCTGAACCTCAGTCTTCGGCCGAGCGAGCAGTAGCGGCTCAGCACACGCAGCCCGTGCAATCCGCTCAGCCCCACCCCGCGCAGCAGGTTCCGCAGGCGGCGCCTCAGCAGACGGCTTCTCAGCAGGCCCCGCGCGTTGCTCCCCGGGCCGAAGCCACGGAGCAGCCGGCTGTGCACCAGGTTGCCCCCGTTCGCGAGCCCGCGCCGCGTGTGCCGACCGATTTCTCCGCCCCTCGCCCTGCCGGCACTTCGCAGGAGCGCCCAGCGGCTCAGCAGGCTCCGCAGGCGGCGCACCCGAACCAGTCGAATCAGGGTCAGCCGCGTCCGGCCCTGCGCGACGGTTCCCCGGTGCGTCAGGCGCCTCAGCAGGCCCCCGCACCGATTCCGGAGGAGATTCCCCTGCCGGACGTTCTGGACGATTCTGAGTTCGACGCCCTGGATATCGCCTCGTTGAACAACCCCGCAACCCAGCCTGGTTCGTCGCTCGGCGTATCCCGTCGCGCGGGAAGCCGTCGTCCCGGTGGTGGTTCCTCATTTGAGGCGGTCAGCAACACCTGGAACCCCGTGCAGCTGCCCAAGCCTCTGAGCGCCCTGCACCGCGAGAACGACGAGAAGAACTCCAAGAAGTAGCTGGGCAGGCACCTGCGGGCTACCGCCGGTTGCGTGCATTGCCTAGAAACTCCCATGAACGAATGTCCCGAAGGATAGAGTCCTTCGGGACATTCTGCGTATTCGGTGGTGTATCACCGTGATTATTTGGCGGGGGAGTAGCAGAGACAAAAAGAAAGGGAGCCCCGTCAATGGGGCTCCCTTTCCAGCATCACACACAGGAAGAAAGTCTTCTAGACCGATCGGGGAGGCCTTCCCACAAGGCCAGCCCCATTCGGTAATAAAAATATAACCTAATTCGAGAGGGTGCACAAACTGAAAATAGCGACGGTCTGTCACTAAACTAAGGTTGCCCTAAATAAAATCCGCGCCATTGCTGGGAAGAGCGGAGCATCGAGGGTGCATAAAAATCTTTAAAAAAATTTTCGGGAGGCCGCTCGAAGCTCGTTGGGCCATATCAGAAAGGTATACACCGTCGGAAAACGTTGCTCGCCGAATCGCCCTTGGGCACTCGTCTGAGCTTCGCGAGGCTCATCCCCGATGCGTGTCACGGAATAGGCATATTCGCGCTCGGGGAGGACTGGCGAATCTGTTCGTGAGAGAATAGCCGGGTGAAAGAATGGATTAACTCTCTACCGATTGAGGTTGCCCTACTCTTCATGTGGATTGTGGGAATCGTCCGCACCAGCCTGGTCTACTGGGTGGCGGCCCTGGCCGCGAAGGGGAGCGCGCGCCTCCACCGCATCCGCGAGGCAATGGAACGTCCCCTCTACCGCAAGGCCCGCGCCTTCATTAACCGATGGGGCGTTATCGCCGTGCCCCTGTGCTTTCTGACCGTGGGTTTTCAGACCGCAGTCATCGTCACCACCGGCTTTACCCGCATGCCCCTACGCCGCTGGATTCCCGCAATGCTGGTTGGCACCCTCATGTGGGCCGGCATCTACACCACGATTGGTTTTGCCATTCTCGCCGCCCTGGGCCTGGAACCCTGGATGTTCCCCGTGGCCCTGGCCTTTGTGGTGGCCGGAGCGGTTATCATCTCTGCGGTGCGCGAGAAGCGCCTAGACCGCGCGGCCGAGAACCTCAACGACACCGACGCTTAGCCTCGGGCCCTCACCCAGCGCGACTAGTTTCGCCGGACGAATGTGTTAGCGTGGAGGGATGAGTTCAACCGACACCTCCACCGCAGGCACCCCCGAGCAGCCTCTCGCAGCTCCCACAGAGCACCGCGAGAATCATGCAGAGCAGACGGCACCCCTTGAGGCGGCCAGCGCCGAAGCGCCCTCCGAGGCTCCCACCCGCGTGTACCTGCACCCCGAGCAGCTGGCCACGATTCAGACCCCGGAGGCTCTACCCGTGCCGGTTCTGCAGCGCTCGGCCCTGCGCGTGAGCTACGTGCCCGGCATTATGCCCGGCAAGTGGTTCAACCGCTGGCACGAACGCTACGGTGACCGCGTGCCCCTGGCCGAGGTGCCCGTGCGCGAGGCGCGCGGACTGGACTCCCTTCACCAGAACCTGCAGCTGATCGACCCGGAGTCTGCGGAAGGCTCCGAAACGGCAAGCCCCGCAGAAAACGCAGAGCCCGCACCTATCGAGCGAGTGGAGGTTCCCGAGAACCCCTTCGCCCACATGAGCATCCTGCGCCCCTACCGCGAGCCGGCCAGCACCGACGGCGAGAAGTACCACAGCATCCGCCTTTACGAGGAGCTGCCCGTGGTCATCCTGCCGACGGACCACGTTCTCACCGTGCTCGACGAAGTGCCCGTGGCCGAACTGGCCGAGGAGTTCCTGCTTCAGCCCGCCTCCGATATTCCCGCCTACGAGGAGGTTTCCCGCGCCTGGCGTGAAAGCTCCGGCCGCATTGTGCCCGAGGGGTTGAACGACCAAGAGACTATCGATTTGGTGGCCGCCGGCGTGGGCTTGTACATCGTGCCCATGTCCATCGCGCGTTTCTACCACCGCAAGGACCTCACCTACCGCCCTGTGCCTGATCTGGACACCTACCCGGTGCACCTGGTCTGGCCGCGCGCGCCCAAGGGGGAGCCGCGCCCCGAGGAGCTCGAGGCTCTCCTGCAGGACTTTATCGGCATCGTGCGCGGGCGTACCGCCAGTAGCGATCGCGGCACCGAAACTCGCCAGGCACGCGCCGAACGCGTGGCCGCGGAAAAGGCCAAGGCCAAGGCGAAGGCCCGAGCCGCTAACGCACGCCGCGAGGCACGCGATAAGAAGCGCGCCAACGCCAAGAAAAACGGCAACGCCCGACAGCACGCCCGCCAGACCTCCAAGGCGGCCTCAGCGCGCCGGGGTAAGAAGCGCTAGGCGGTAAAATCGAACCATGGCATTATCAATGGAAACCCGACCCGCGGCCTACGCGGTCATCATCGAGCAGGGTAAGCTGCTCATGACCCACTGGGTGCCCGAAGACCGGAACCTCAGCCCCCTCTGGTCCCTGCCCGGTGGCGGCATGGAACCGGGCGAGCAGGCCGACGAAACGGCGCTGCGCGAGACCCTCGAAGAGACCGGATACAGCGTCGCTATTGAGGACATCCTGGGCGTGCATGCCGGTCACTTCCCCGTGCGCTCGGCTCAGGCTCAAAAAGACCCGGATGCGCTACCCTTCTGCGCCCTGCGGGTGGTTTTCCGTGCCCACATCGTCACCGGCGAACTGCGCCACGAGGTGAACGGCTCCTCCGACACCGCGCGCTGGGTGCCCATCGCCGAGCTCGATACGATTCGCTACGGCACGCTCATCGACGAGGTGGCCTCCATGATGGGGTACACCAACGCCGCAAGCTGGGCCCGAGAATACCGCGAATTTCTCGCCGATGAGAACGCTAGGAAGCTCACCTCATGACCCGCCGCACCCTAACCCGCCGCGCCCTGCTGGGCTCCGCGGCGCTTGCCCCGCTACTGGCCGCATGCGCCACCCACGACGCGTTGCCGCAGGTCGACCCCTCCGCCCCTACCTACGGCACCCTGCGCATCGGCTACGGTGCCCTGCGCGAAATGCACGCCGTGGCCCACGTGTATGCTCAGGCCCTGCGAAGGGTCGGCTACACCGTCGAATTGGTTGAAACAGGCCACAGCCGCAGCCTGGCCCTGCGCGCCCTCCTCGCGCCCTCGGGACGCCAGGAAAGCACCGGAACCGAATCGACCACCCCCGAGGTGAGCGAGGCCGAAGCCACCGCCGCCTATGAGGCGCTACCCGTGGACCGCGGGGCCGCCTCCGTCGAAGCCCAGGACGTTGACCCGCTGGATATCGTCATCGACTACAGTGGCGACCTGCTGCTCTACCTGACCGATGATGGCAAGCTCAGCCCCGCCGCCGTACAGAACGAGCGCGTGGCGGCCTCGGTGACCGCCTCCGCGGCCGCCGCCGGCGTGACCCTGCCCCCGGTTCCCACGCAGAGCCCCACCCCGAGCGATACGGCCTCCGGTAGCGGAGCGACCGGAGAGGCCTCCGGCACCGCAAGCCCTTCCACGGATTCCTCGGCCGACCCGACGGCCAGCGCCTCCGCGACCCGTTCGGCGGATCCCATCAACCTGCGTGCCATGACCACCACCGACATGACCAACGCCATCTCGCGCATCCTACCCGAGGGGCTGAACCTGCTGAACGGCGCCGGCGCCACCAACAAGGATGTGCTGGTCACCACCCGCGCCGTCAGCGCCCGCTACAAGCTCACCTCGCTGACCGGCCTGCGCGATGTGCAAGCCACCCTGGGCTTCTCCATTCCCGATAGCTACTCGGCCGGGACCTACGGCATTGAGTCGTTGCGCAGCCTCTACCGCTTCACGGCCCGCGCCGTCACGCAGCAGAATGACCCCGCCGAGCGCGTGCGTGCCCTCACCGACGACAGCGTGCAGGTGACCCTGCTGCACAGCGTGAACCCCGCCATCGACGACAACCGCTTGGTCGTGTTGGAGGATCCCTCCAGCGCCATGTTGCAACAGCAATTGGTGCCGATTATTCGTCGCACCCTGCCAGATAGCGCCCGCAACGCGGTTAACCGCGTATCATCTACATTAGACACGGGTAACCTCTCGTTCCTGCTGCAGCTCACCAGCGGATCCAACCCCATCGCCGATGATGACGCAGCGCAATTCATTTTGGATCACCCTAGAAAGTAAAACATCATGACGAAGTACCGTCAGTCCTCCCGACTGAACAACGTCCACTACGATATTCGCGGACCGATTCTGGACGAGGCGAACCGCATGGAAGCGATGGGCCACCGCATCCTTAAGCTGAACATCGGTAACCCCGCCCCCTTCGGTTTTGAGGCGCCGGACGCGATCATGATGGATATTATTCGTCACCTGCCCGAAACCCAGGGCTACTCCGATTCCCGCGGCCTGTACTCGGCACGTACCGCCATCGTGCAGCACTACCAGAACTGCGGCATCATGAACCTCGACACCGAATCCGTCTACCTGGGCAACGGCGTGTCGGAGCTGATTCCCATGACCCTGCAGGCGCTCTGCGAGACCGGCGACGAAATCCTGGTCCCCATGCCCGACTACCCGCTGTGGACCGCGGCCACCGCGCTGGTGGGTGGCAAGCCCGTGCACTACCTCTGCGACGAGGAAAACAACTGGTACCCCGACATCGAAGACATCAAGTCGAAGATTACCGAGCGCACCAAGGGCATCGTGGTGATTAACCCGAACAACCCGACCGGTGCCGTCTACCCGCGCTCGATTCTGAAGCAGATCGTGGATCTGGCTCGCGAGCACGGCCTGGTTGTATTCTCCGACGAGATTTACGAGAAGATCACCTACGACGGCGCTGAAGCCATCAACATGGCCACTCTGACCGGCGATGACGTGCTCTGCCTGACCTTCTCCGGCCTGTCTAAGGCCTACCGCGTGTGCGGTTACCGCGCGGGTTGGGTGGCCATTACCGGCCCGAAGAAGGACGCCTCCAGCTACCTGGCGGGCATCCACATGCTCGCCTCGATGCGCCTGTGCGCCAACGTGCCGGCACAGCACGCCATCCAGACCGCGCTCGGCGGCTACCAGTCCATTAATGAGCTGATTGTTCCCGGCGGCCGCCTGTACGAGCAGCGCACCCTGGCGCACAAGATGCTCAACGAGATTGACGGCATCAGCTGCACCCCCGCCGACGGCGCACTGTACCTGTTCCCGAAGATTGATATTGAGCGCTTCGACATTACCGATGACGAGCAGTTCGCTCTCGACCTGCTCAAGAGCCAGAAGATTCTCTTTAGCCACGGCGGAGCCTTCAACTGGAAGGACCCCGATCACTTCCGCCTGGTGTACCTGCCCGATACGCAGACCCTCACCAGCGCCCTGGAGCGTCTGGGTAACTTCATGGCCGACTACAAGCAGAAGCACTAGCGGGGGAATCTCGCCGGCCGCGTAGCGAACCCTACCGGAATATAAACGGCCTGCCCCGCAGTTCTGATGAGCTGCGGGGCAGGCCGTTTATAGTTAGTCGCTATAGCTAGCCGGACGAGCCGGGGAGGGGCACGCTAGTTGGCCGTGGGGTCCTGACCGCCCTGCTCGCCGCGCACCGCGTTCAGGCGCTCCTGTGCGCCCTTCAGCCACGCCTCGCAGCGGGCGGCCAGGGCCTCGCCGCGTTCCCACAGGGCAATAGAGGTTTCCAGATCGCTGGTGCCGGACTCCAGCTGACGCACGACCTGCTCCAGCTCGGCGCGGGCCTGCTCGTAGCCGAGGGTTTCGACGGGTGCGCCCAGCTCGGCGCTGTTGAAGCTAATGTTCTCACTCATTGAGGAACCTTTCAGGGGTAAAAAACTGGGGGTGAAACTTAGGGGTATCGAGGTTTAGGAGATGTTCGAGGGATTCGTGGAGGTCACGGTCGCCTGTGCCGAACCGGTCGCCGCACGCACCGTGATTTGTTCGCCCTCGTGCAGCGCCGAGGCGTCGCGCACAATAGCGCCCGCCGAATCCTGAACGATGGAATAGCCGCGGCTGAGGGTTTGAGCGGGGGAGAGGGAGCGCACGCGCGCAATCGTGTGTTCCAGCGTTCCCGACTCTCGCTCGATGCGGTGCTCGGTGGCCCGCAGGGCGCGTTCGCGCAGGCGATTCACCTCGTCGGCGCGCATGAGCAGCGCCGAATCGGGATGGGTGAACACCGGGCGGCTCCGCAGCTGCGCGATGTAGCTCATCTGCATGCCCACGTAGCCGAGTACGGCGCGGTCCAGACGGGCTCGGGCCTCGGCGATGCGGGCCGCCTCCTCGGAGATATCGGGCACGATGCGCTTGCCCGCATCCGTGGGCGTGGAGGCGCGCAAATCGGCCACCGCATCGAGGATGGGGGAGTCCGCCTCGTGGCCAATCGCCGAGACCACCGGGGTGACGGCGGCCGCGACGGCTCGGATGAGGGATTCCTCGGAGAAGGGGAGCAGGTCCTCGAAGGAGCCGCCGCCTCGGGCAATGACGATGACGTCCACCTCGGGGTGGGCATCCAGCTCCGCGAGCGCGGCGATGACCTCCTGAGCCGCGCCCTCACCCTGCACGCGGGTGTTGCGCACCTCGAAGGACACGCCGGGCCAGCGCAGGGAGGCGTTGCGGATAACGTCCTTCTCAGCATCGGAGTCGCGACCGGTAATCAGGCCCACGCGGTTGGGAAGCATGGGCAGCGGCTTCTTGCGGGCGTCGGCGAATAGCCCCTCGGCGGCGAGTTGCTCACGCAGACGCTGCAGCTGCTCGTGCAGGTTGCCGGTGCCGACCGCGTACACCTCCTTGCCGATGAGGGAGAGCTTGCCGTTCTTCCACAGGCTCGGCTTGGCGCGGGTAACGATGCGCGAGCCCACGGTCACGTCGGCGGCGAGGCCGCTGCCGGCGCGGCCGAAGAGCGCGAGGGTGAAGGAAAAATCCTCCTGAACGTCCTTGAGCTCCATGAAGACGTTGCCTCCGCGGCCATTGAGCGAGGCGACCTGCGCCTCAACCCACAGCTCGGGAACCTTGTCTACATAGTTTTTGAGGTTCTGCGCGAGCAAAGCCAGCGGCCAGGGGTTGGTGGCGGTGGTTTCCTGCGACTTCGCGGGAAGTTGCCGCTCGTGCACGGGCGGCACCACGAGCGTCGGCCGTGCTGCGGAGGGGTTGTAGAAGTTCATGTTCCTATTGTCGCCGATACGCCGAATTTCTGCCCGCCGAACGGTGACGGGGCTCTGGGCGAGCGGAACGGGGAGCGGGCGAATCCCTCAGCTGATGGCACATTCTCATCGAGTCGCCTCGTGACCTTAAGGTTGAGGCGGTACGCTAGGCTCATGCGTTCACCAGATCATCATAACGCCACCCGCAACCTGGACGAGGAAGAGACCTCGCTCCTGCAGCCCACGCGCGCGATGCCGGCATCGGGCTATCCGGCCGACGGCTTACCGAGCCCCGCCGCACAGTCCGCGGCGGCCCCTCCCGCGCACGCACCCGTCGCAGCGGGTTTGCGTACGGTTATCGCCCTCGTGCTGAGCCTGCTCTCGGTGCTGTGCGCCCTGGGCGCCACGGGCGGTGCCTGGGTGAGGGCAAATATCGCCTCCGAGACCGGCTTTTCGGAGATTTCAGCGAACCTGGCCAGCGACCAGCAGCTGGCCACCCGCATCGCTGATGGCGCGGTCGAAGACCTCATGAAGAGCGAAGCTATGACAACCTTCCTCGACGGAACCAAAGCAAGCGGCCTATACTCCATTCTGGTGAAGCCCACCGAAGACGGGATCCGCTCCATGCTCAACCGCGCCGCCGGTGAGCTCTCAAAAACTGAGGAATACCGAAGTCTCTGGCGCGATATTGCGGAAGAGACTCGGCGGTACAACCTGAGCCACGACGGGCCCGCCGTCATCGTGCTCACGCCCTTCTACCGGGCCCTGGACGAAAAGGTCGGCTCGATCGGCCCCTTCGACCCGGACCTGACGAAGCTCGGCCCCGAAACCCTGAACATTGACAGGGTTCGGGACGGCGCGGCCCAGGGGAGCGCAACGCAGGATAGCGATTGGGTGGTCCACTCGGCGATTAAACGCGTCGCCGCAATCGGGCAGGCCACCGGAACTCTGATTGTTCTGGCGGCAATTCTACTCTTCGTGGCCGTCCTGGTTGCGCCTCGCCGCCGCGTGCTGGTGCCGGTCGCCTCCGCCCTGCTGTACGCCCTGGCTTGCTGGGGTACCGCCTCCTGGCTGGGCGCCCAGACCCCCGCCTCCCTGGGGATTACCAGCCGTAGCGCCGCCGGAACCGCGTTTATCGACGGGGCGTGGAACGTAACCCGACCCTTGGCAACATCCCACCTGGGAGCTGCGGCGAGCTACGGTCTCGCCGCGGCGGTCATCCTGCTGCTGGTGGGGATTCTCGTGCACCTGGTCCACCTGGGCCGCACCACTGCGAGCGATGCCACAGTCATCACACACTAGAAGTCCGAATAACCTAGGATAGTAACCATGTCCACTGAAACTATTGCCCTGGGCCTGCCGCCCGTTCCTCGCGAACGTCGCAGCCGCGCCGACATCGAAGCCGCCGCGCCCGTGAACGGCGAGAAGAAAGTCCTGCTGGCCACTCCCCGTGGTTACTGCGCCGGCGTCGACCGCGCCGTGATTGCCGTTGAGAAGGCGCTGGAGCACTACGGCGCGCCCGTGTACGTGCGCAAGCAGATTGTACACAACCGCCACGTGGTGGAGACCCTCGAGAAGCAGGGCGCCATCTTCGTGGATGAGGTGGACGAGGTTCCCGAAGGCTCCGTGACCGTTTTCTCCGCCCACGGCGTGTCCCCCGCGGTGGTTTCTGCGGCCGGCGAGCGCTCGCTGAACACGATTGATGCGACCTGCCCGCTGGTGAACAAGGTGCACCGCGAGGCCGTGCGCTTCGCCAAGCAGGACTACGACATTCTGCTCATCGGCCACACCGGCCACGAAGAGGTCGAGGGTACCGCCGGCGAGGCGCCCGAGCACATCCAGATTGTGAACTCGCCCGACGAAGTGGACCAGGTGACCGTCCGCGACCCGGAGAAGGTCGTGTGGATTTCTCAGACCACCCTGTCCGTGGACGAGACCCTGGAGACCGTGGCGCGTCTGCGTGAGCGTTTCCCCTCCCTGCAGGACCCGCCCTCGGACG
>ERZ772909.1773-NODE-1773-length-11504-cov-9.479780_pt1 | contig 11504 bp, 8 predicted proteins | sample MGYA00511137_ERZ772909 | MGnify/ENA primary metagenome ERZ772909 (study PRJEB29015, sample SAMEA2738095) | human oral metagenome | biome: human oral; feature: human-associated habitat; material: saliva | place: China | collected 2270 ... | reverse complement strand
TTCACGAGTTGCCATCATGTTGATAACCATAGCGTAACCAACGGCAACGACCATAGCACCACCGACAGCCATACCACCGTTCAACCAGTCTGGCATCAATTTAAGAGCATCTTGAACGGCAGAAGCTGGGATAGCGATAAGGAAGGCTGCAGGGATAGCAATACGAAGACCTTGAAGAAGAAGTGCGATAAAGTGAGCACGTTCAACAGCTGCAATATTTCCTTCTTTAGCAGCAGCATCTGCAGTGTGAACCAAACCAACTGAGATTGTACGAACAATCATAGTCAAGAAAAGTCCAGCTACGGCAAGAGGGATAGCTGTTGCTGTTGCAACGGCGATACCTTCAGTAGTAAAGTTACCACCTTTGATCAAGATGATTGCTGCGGCAACAGATGCAAGAGCAGCGTCAGGAGCTACGGCAGCTCCGATGTTTGCCCAACCAAGGGCGATCATTTGAAGTGATCCACCAAGCATAACACCTGCTTCGAGGTTACCAGTTGCAAGTCCGATAAGGGTACATGCGACGATTGGTTGATGGAATTGGAATTGGTCGAGGATACCTTCAAGACCTGCAAGGAAGGCAACAACTACAACCAAGATAGCAGAAATGATTGAAATATCTGACATGGTTTTATTCCTTTTCTATTTAATTATATAAAGTGTAAAATCTTTCTTCTAAGAATTCGAGAGAAGAAGATTCTAATTATTGAACGTTCGCTTTGTTAATTAAGTCAAACAAATCTTTTTTCGTGTCATTTGGTACTTTACGTACGTCAAATTCAACACCGAGGTCACGCATTTTTTCAAAGGTTGCAACGTCTTCTTTGTCCATAGATAAAACGTTGTTAATCATTGTTTTACCTGTTGAGTGAGCCATTGAACCTACGTTAAGGGTCTTGATTGGCACACCGCCTTCGATAGCACGAAGAGCATCTTGAGGAGTTTCAAACAAGATAAGGGCGTGAGTCTCACCAAAACGAGGGTCTTTTGCAACCTCAATCAATTTTTGGATTGGAACAACGTTAGCCTTAACTCCGTTTGGAGCCGCTTGTTTGATCAATTCTTTACGAAGGTCGTCGTTAGCTACGTTATCTGAAGCAACGATGATACGGTTAGCTTTTGAATCTGGTGTCCAAGCAGTTGCGACTTGTCCGTGAAGAAGACGTGTGTCAAGACGAGCAAGATTGATTTTCAATTTACCGTCTCCGATAACAGTTCCTTCTGGAATAGCAGCTTGGGCAACTGGAGCAGCTGCAGCAGTTGCAACTTCCTCAGCTGGGTTTAGCTCTTCTGGAAGAGCCTTGATACCATCTTTGGCTTCTTTAATGATGTTCGCAGCGACTTTATCCACTCCAGCATTAGCATCCATGAGGCGCTCTGTGTAGGCTTGGATCAACATCGGCAAGTTAAGTCCAGTGATGATGGCAAATTTACGCTCAGGATTTTCTCCCATTACGCGACTAGCTTGGTTAAATGGAGAACCACTCCAAAGGTCAGCCAAGACTAGAACCTCATCTTCTGCGTCAAATGCAGCCACAGCATTGTTGAATTTGGCGTATAAATCATCTGGACCTTCGTTTGGCATAAAGGTTACAACTTGAACCTTTTCTTGTTCACCAAAGATCATAGATCCTGACTGATGAATACCCGCGGCAAATTCACCGTGGCTCGCAATAATGATTCCGATACTCATTATTGTCATTCCTCCTTATAAAATGTTTGACTTGTAGTTTAAGAAAACTTTAAGACTCTTTAAGTATAAACCGTTTTCAGCAAAAAATCAACTACTTATAATAAATCCTAAGAATGTAAGGGGAAAGTTTGTTTTTGAAGATATTGATATATCAATAATTTTCGAGACTTCATAAAATCTTGCATGGAAAATTAGTATAAACCTTCAAAGTAATCACTAATTTGTAGAAAGTCGTTTTTCGGTCAAGTTCTCATAGAGTTTTTTGGTATAATATAGAAAGCAATTGATGTTTCTAGTAAGAGAATTTAGAGTGAGAGGTAAGTATGTCCCCTTCTATTCAGATATTGAAAAGCCGTTATTTAAAAAATATCAAAGAAAATCCAGAACTCTACATCGGGATTGAGTTGGAGTTTCCTATCGTACACACGAAAGGGAAACCCACAGATATTGAAGTCAGTAAGGACTTACTGCGCTTTTTGGTGGATGCTCTTAGTTTAGAAGTCGAGAAGGAAGATCAGGATGGTAATCCAATTCAACTTGTAGAACCTGCGAGTCAGGATCGGATTTTGTTTGAGGTTTCTTATACGACCTTGGAGTTTGCCTTTGGTAGAGCCCAGAAAATCCAAGAGGTCGAAGGACGATTTCAAGCTTATATGAAGGTCATTCAGGAAAAGCTAAGCGAAAAGGATCATGCTATTCAGGGTTGGGGGATTCATCCAAACTGGGATCAGAATGACAATCGACCGGTGGCTTATCCACGCTACCAGATGCTGATGGATTACCTAAATATGGGAAGTCGCCAAGAGAGAGTTAATTTGCATGACTTCCCACAATATGGAGCCTTTATCTGTGGGAGTCAAGTTCAGTTGGATGTATCGACTGCTAACTACTTACGTGTCATTAATGCTTTCACTCAGATTGAAGCAGCAAAAGCTTACTTATTTGCCAATTCTGAGTTTTCAGGAGCAGACTGGGATACTCGGATTTCACGAGATATCTTTTGGGAAGAATCCATGCATGGAATTTATCCAGAGAATGTCGGTGTCAATGCAAAACTCTTCAAAGATGAGGATGATTTCTTTGATTATCTAGACTGCTCTGCGATTTTTACAGCAGAACGAGATGGGGAAACCTACTATTTTTCTCCAATTCGGGCTAGAGATTACCTAGCTACTGATGAAATTCCTGCCTATACTCTAAATGGAAAAGAAACTCTTCTGGTTCCTCAAGAGAAGGATTTCCAGACGCACCGTAGTTACCAATATCAAGACTTAACAACTCGAGGGACGATTGAATTCCGTAGTGTTTGTACGCAACCGCTAGACCGTACCTTTGCTTCAGCAGCCTTTCATCTAGGTTTGTTGGTAAATCTAGACAAGCTTGAAACTTATCTCGAAACCGCTCCTTTCTTTGAGAACTTTGGCCGTGACTACAAGTCTTTGAGACGACAGTTTTCTAAGAAACCACTCACAGATGAGGAAAAAGCTGGTGTTGTCCAGTTCTCCAAAGACTTGCTGGCTATAGCAGAGCAAGGACTTGAGAGTAGAGGTCTGAGAGAAATGACTTATTTAGAGCCTTTAAAAGAAGAAATGACTCTATAATTTTCTTATAAAGGGAGAATTTTCTGAAAAATCATGTTATAATGGATGAGACTATAGATAAAGGATAGAGATTTATGACATTAGTTTATCAATCAACGCGTGATGCGAAAAATACAGTAACAGCCAGCCAAGCGATTTTGCAAGGTTTGGCAACAGATGGAGGCTTGTTCACTCCAGTGAGTTATCCAAAGGTGGACTTGGATTTTGACACATTGAAAGACGCTTCTTACCAAGAAGTGGCTAAACTTGTCTTGTCAGCCTTCTTGGATGACTTTACAGCAGAAGAGTTGGACTACTGTATTACCAATGCCTATGACAGCAAGTTTGATACACCAGCTATTGCGCCTCTTGTCAAGCTCGACGGCCAATACAACTTGGAACTCTTCCACGGGTCAACTATTGCCTTTAAGGATATGGCTTTGTCGATCTTGCCTTACTTCATGACGACAGCTGCCAAAAAGCACGGTTTGGAAAACAAGATTGTCATCTTGACTGCCACATCTGGTGATACAGGGAAGGCTGCCATGGCCGGTTTTGCGGATGTTCCAGGAACAGAAATTATCGTCTTTTATCCAAAAGACGGTGTCAGCAAGGTACAAGAGTTGCAAATGACGACTCAAACTGGGGACAATACTCATGTGATCGCGATCGATGGAAACTTTGACGATGCTCAAACCAATGTCAAACATATGTTCAACGATGTTGAACTACGTGAAAAATTGGCAACCAACAAGTTACAATTTTCATCAGCTAACTCTATGAATATCGGCCGTTTGGTGCCTCAAATTGTTTATTACGTATATGCCTACGCGCAATTGGTGAAGACAGGTCAAATCACAGCTGGAGAAAAAGTCAACTTCACCGTTCCAACAGGGAACTTTGGAAATATCTTGGCAGCTTTCTATGCCAAACAAATCGGTCTTCCAGTTGGGAAATTGATCTGTGCATCAAACGAGAACAATGTCTTGACAGACTTCTTCAAAACACATGTCTATGATAAGAAACGTGAGTTCAAGGTGACCACCAGTCCATCGATGGATATTTTGGTCTCTTCAAACTTGGAACGCTTGATTTTCCACTTGGTAGGCAATGATGCCACAAAGACCAAAGAATTGATGGAAAGCCTTGTTGCAACAGGTCAGTACCAATTGTCCAACTTTGATGCAGACATCTTAGATTTGTTTGCGGCTGCATACGCAGATGAAGCAGAAACTTCCGCAGAGATCAAGCGGGTCTATGAAACGTCTGATTACATCGAAGACCCTCATACAGCTGTTGCATCAGCCGTTTATCAAAAATACCTTAGCCAAACAGGGGATGCTGCTAAAACCGTCATTGCCTCTACAGCTAGCCCTTATAAGTTCCCAGTTGTAGCGGTAGAAGCCGTAACAGGTGAGACAGGCCTAAGTGATTTCGAAGCCTTGGCCAAATTGCACACCCTCTCAGGTGTTCCTGTGCCACCGGCCGTAGATGGACTTGAAACTGCACCGGTTCGCCATCGTACAAGCGTGGCAGCTAAAGACATGCAAGCAGCCGTAGAAGACTACTTGGGACTGTAATTCTCCCTATTAGAAAGATCAAAAGAGCCGTTTGGCTCTTTTATATACTCATGAATTCATACAAAAAAATCTTAAACATTGCCCTTCCTGCCATGGGTGAAAATTTCTTACAAATGCTGATGGGCATGGTGGACTCTTATTTAGTGGCTCACCTGGGCTTGATTGCCATCTCAGGTGTTTCCGTCGCAGGGAATATCATCACCATCTATCAAGCCATCTTTTTGGCACTGGGTGCGGCAGTTGCCAGTGTCATGTCCAAAAGCTTGGGTGAAAAAAATCAAGACAACATTGCCTACCATGCGACAGAGTCCCTAAAGGTGACCTTGTTGTTGAGTGCTCTCTTAGGAGGGGCTTCGCTGTTATTTGGACGCCAGATGATTTCGCTGTTGGGGACTGAAGCTGCAGTAGCCGAAAGTGGGGGGATTTACCTTTCCTTGGTTGGCGGGACCATAGTTCTCTTAGGATTGATGACGACCTTGGGCTCCTTGGTTCGGGTGGCCAACAATCCACGTCTTCCTATGTATGTGAGCCTGTTGACCAATCTATTAAACGCTCTGTTCTCCTCTGTGGCCATTTTCCTTTTTGGTTGGGGAATTGTCGGAGCAGCCTTGGGGACTGTGCTGGCCCGTCTGGTTGGGGTTGTCCTCTTGTGGCAAAAGGTCCGGCTACCCTTTGCCCCCCTTCGTTGGGGATTGGATCGTAAGCTCTTGAACTTAGCACTTCCAGCAGCCGGAGAGCGGCTGATGATGCGGGCTGGAGATGTGGTAATCATTGCGATCGTGGTTGCTTTTGGGACCGAGGCAGTCGCAGGAAATGCCATCGGAGAGACCTTGACCCAGTTTAACTACATGCCGGTGTTTGGAGTGGCCACAGCGACGGTCATGCTCGTAGCACGGAGCCTCGGTGAAGGGGATCTTGAGCAGATTGACCACCTTCGAAAGCAGTCTTACTGGTTGTCCTTTGTATTAATGTTGCCCATTGCTCTGGGTATCTTTTTCGGGGGCACTCTTCTGACTCATCTCTACACACAAGATGCGAAAGCGGTAGAAGCTAGCCTGTCGGTTGTTCTCTTTTCTTTGTTGGGAACACCCTTTACAGCAGGAACAGTCATCTATACAGCTGTTTGGCAAGGCTTGGGAAATGGGAAACTTCCATTTTATGCAACGACCATTGGCATGTGGGTCATTCGAATTGGAGCCGGTTATCTGCTTGGAGTAACCCTTGGCTTGGGTCTTCCAGGGGTCTGGACGGGGACCTTGCTGGACAATGGCTTTCGCTGGCTATTTTTGAGTCAGCTTTATAGACGAAAAGTAGGAGAGAGAAAATGACAAAACGAGCCTTTATTTGGGATTTGGATGGGACCTTGCTGGATTCCTATGATGCTATTTTGGCCGGTCTTGAGGAGACCTATGCAACTTATCAACTTCCATTTGACCGAGCGAGTATTAAAGACTATATCTTGAAGCATTCGGTTCAAGATCTTTTAGTAGAGGTGGCGGAAGAGCATCAACTGGATGTGACCGACTTAAATCTTCGCCGAGCAGAAAGTCTAGCAGAGAAAAATGCCCAGGTCCTTCTGATGGAGGGAGCGCGTGATGTCCTGTCCTGGGCAAAGGATGCTGGGATCGAACAATTTGTCTATACCCATAAAGGAGAGAATGCCTTGGTCATCCTGCGGGACTTGGGTTTGGAATCTTTTTTTACAGAGATTTTGACCAGTCAAAGTGGTTTTGCCCGCAAGCCTGACCCAGAAGCTGCTAGGTATCTGATGGAGAAGTACGGGGTGGAGCCAGAAAATACCTACTATATTGGGGATCGGAGCCTGGATATTGACTTTGCAAGAAATAGCCAGATTCAGAGTATCAATTTCTTGACGTCTGACTATCAAGGCAATCATCAGATGAACACCTTACTAGATATCCCAGCTATTTTAAACGCTGAAAAGAATCTGTAAAGAATTTGTTTTCATTTTGAAATAAAGTCGTAAGCTTTCTTTAAGAAATGTCCGCTATAATAGAAGCATAAACAAAGACCTCCTAACTTTGTTTAGAAAAATCCTAAAACTTTTCTTTTTCATAATAATCTCCCTAAGAGTCGCCCAATCAGGCGGCTTTTTTTGTGTGAAAGAATAGTGCAAGCTCTTTTTCTTGCCAGGATGGAAGAAAAAGTTTATAATTGACTAATCAATTATTGATTCATCAAAAAACGATTCGGAGAAGGAATATGGCAGAAATAAATGATTTGCTCTACCAACTACGTTTGGCAGATCAATCAACCACGCAACTCTTTGAAAAGCGCCTAGGGATTAGCTTAACGCGTTACCAAATCTTGCAGTATCTATTAGAACAAGCACCTTGCAATCAGATCGCGGTTCAGGAGTGCTTGCAGATTGATCCAGCGGCTTTAACCCGGCATTTCAAAATATTGGAAAGGGAAGGGTTTGTCCATCGGAGTCGAAATCCAAAAAACCAGCGGGAAATTGTAATTCATTTGACGGATATGGCCTATAATCGGTTGGTCAAACATCCCCCTCGCTATCATGTGGCAGTGAAAGATCAGATGAGCCGCATTTTGACTGCTCAAGAACAAGAGCAATTTTCATACTTGCTGGATAAATTAGTATCTGGTATTGAACAAATAACGATTGAATAAAAAGGAGAATCTACGATGTCATTACTAACAATTGTTTTAGCAAGTCTTGCTGCACTGGAGCATTTATACATATTTTATTTGGAGAGTATCCGAACCACATCTGATACCACCAGTCGGGTTTTCAACATGGAGAAAGAAGAACTCGCTCGTCCATCTGTGACCTCTTTATTTAAAAATCAAGGGATATACAATGCCTTGATCGGTGTCTTCCTCTTGTATGGATTGTTTGTGTCCAAAAATATTGAAGTCGTTACGATTTTTGTGCTCTTTATTATTGGAGCAGCGGCTTACGGTGCGATGACAGCCAATAAAAAGATTATCTTGACTCAAGGCGGTCCTGCAATTTTGACTTTGTTGAGTATCCTAGTTTTGGGATAAAAAAGACATTCCGCTAGGGATCTTTTGGCTGATTTTATTAAATAAGTGTAGAAAAAAGTATAAAAAAAGACTAAAAATTTTATTGACTTTCTAAGAAAAAGGGTTATAATGGTAGCAACAGAAAAGTAATGAGTCGGCTATTTCCAGGGAGCTTGTGGGAATTGTGAACAAGCAATAGCGACTGATGAAAATTGGACTGTTATGATCAATGAATTCTAACCCATGTGAATTCGGTTGGCACCCCTTACCGTGCAACTCCTTGATAGAGGAGATAGAGATGTAGGGAAAGACCAGCTATTTTTCCCTATAAAAGAGGTGGCACCGCGGACACTACGCCCTCACACAGTTTTTGTGTGAGGGCTTTTCTATGTGCCTTAGCAAGCGAAGCGAGCTTAGGCACATTGATCCCAAAGCGGAAACAGAGCGTGGGATATCCTTGATAGCCTTAGCCAGCTGAAATCATTCGAATAAAAGCGTTCTAGAAGAGAGGTTTCTGATATGAAAAAAGTTTTATCTGCTGATGTTTTGAGTCCAATTTTGGCTTATATGCGTTTGGATGCGCCCCATAAAATGATCTTGGAGTCGATCCCTCGTGAAAAAGAGAATGCGCGTTTTTCAATTGTAGCCTATCGGCCAGTCAGTGAAGTCAAGTTTGAACATGGCGTCCTCTATTACAATGATCAAATTGTCGAAGAGGATCCTTTGGACTTTTTGAATCGCATCACGGTCAAAACGAAAACTTCAGAAGAGCTTCCTTTTAACGGAGGAGCGATTGGATTTGTCGGCTATGACTTGATTGGCCTCTATGAGAACATTGGTTCCATTCCTGAAGATACGATCGGCACTCCAGATCTCCACTTTTTCTTATATGAAAGCTATGTGATGTTTGATCATAAAAAGGAAAAGGTCTATGTGGTGGAAGAGAACCTCTATAGTGGACGCAGTGAAGCAGAGCAAGCCTTGAGCTTGGAGCAAGTGTTAGTGCAGTTGGCAACACCTGCAAAGGAAGAGTTTCAGGATAAGGACCTACATGCTCTTCATTTCCACAATCATTTGGAGCAAAAAGAGTTTGAGGAAATGGTGGCCCTAGCGCGGGACTATATTCGAAAAGGAGATATGTTCCAATGCGTGCTCAGTCAACGTTTTTCAGCTGATTTTTCAGGAAAACCGCTAGATTATTACCGCAATTTGCGCGTGACCAATCCTTCGAATTATCTCTACTTTTATGATTTCGGGGACTATCAAATCATCGGTGCCAGTCCAGAAAGTCTGGTGTCGGTCAAGGATCGAGTGGTGACGACCAATCCCATTGCGGGCACACGTCCCAGAGGGCTCGATGAAGAGAGTGATCGGCAATTGGCAGCTGATTTGGCAGGGGATCCAAAAGAAGTCGCAGAACACCGGATGTTGGTGGATCTAGGGCGAAACGATATTGGTCGTATCGCTCAAAATGGGTCGGTTGAAGTGACCAAATATATGGAAGTGGAGTTCTTCCGTTATGTGATGCACCTGACCAGTGTGGTCAAGGGTCAATTGCTTCCTGGACTAGCCTCCATTGAGGCTCTGAAGGCAACTCTTCCAGCTGGGACCGTTTCGGGTGCTCCCAAGATTCGAGCCATGAAGCGAATCTATGAGGCAGAAAAAGAGAAACGAGGCGTCTATGCGGGGGCTATTGGCTATCTCTCTGTGACGGGGGATCTTGATTTTGCTATTGCGATTCGAACCATGATCCTCAAAAATAAGAAGGCTTATGTGCAGGCCGGAGCAGGAATCGTTTATGATTCGATCGCTGAAAATGAATACCAAGAAACCGTCAATAAGGCAAAATCGATGACAAGGATTGGAGAAGAAGGATGATTTTATTAGTCGATAATTACGATTCATTTACCTACAATTTAGCACAGTATATCGGAAAATTTGATGAGGTCCAGGTGCTTCGAAATGATGATCCGGATTTGTACCAAGTTGCCCAAGAAGCAGATGCCTTGGTCTTTTCTCCAGGTCCAGGTTGGCCAAAGGATGCGGGCAAGATGGAGGAGATGATCCGAGATTTCGCGGGGGTCAAACCAATCTTGGGGATTTGCTTGGGGCATCAAGCGATTGCGGAAGTTTTTGGAGGGCGCTTGGGATTGGCACCACAGGTCATGCATGGCAAACAAAGCCAGATCCAGCTAGAAGCTCCATCTCCGCTATACGCGGGTGTCGCAAAAGAAGTCCCAGTCATGCGCTATCATTCGCTGACGATTGAAGACATGCCAGAGGATTTTGTCATTACCTCTCGGACGACGGATGATCAAGCCATTATGGGAATTCAACACCGCAGCTTACCGATTTATGGTTTTCAATACCATCCAGAAAGTATCGGGACGCCAGATGGGCTCAAGACCATCGAAAATTTTGTCAAACTAGTCAAGGAGCGGAAGATGAAACAAGTGCTTGCAAAAGTGGCGGAAGGAATGGATCTAACCAGTGCAGAGTTAGAAGCTGCTATGGAGGAAGTCGTTGCTGGTCGTGCTTCAGAAGCACAGGTGACGGCCCTTCTTCTAGGTCTCAAAATGAAGGGAGAAACGGTTGAAGAGCGGACGGCTATTGCAAAAGTGATGCAGGCCTATGCAGTCGCTATTCCTACAGAAGTTCAAGGAGCTATGGACAATTGTGGAACTGGGGGCGATCGTTCTTATAGTTTCAATATTTCAACAACAGCTGCCTTCGTCCTTGCTGGTGGTGGCATCAAGATGGCGAAACACGGCAATCGCTCGATCTCTTCTAAATCTGGTTCTGCGGATGTGCTAGAAGCTCTAGGGATTAACCTTGATTTGGGTCCAGAAGATTTGGGACGAGTGTTTGAAAAGGCGGGCATTGTCTTCCTATTTGCCAAAAATTTGCACCCTGGCATGCGCTATATTATGCCCGCTCGCTTGGCGCTAGGGGTTCCAACGGTGATGAACTTAACCGGTCCTCTTATCAATCCGATTCCTCTAGAAACCCAGCTATTGGGAACCAGTCGTCCAGATATGCTGGAAAGTACGGCGGAAATTCTAAAGAATTTGGGAAGGAAACGCGCAGTGGTGGTGAGTGGTCCACAAGGTTTGGACGAGGCAGGCCTTGATGGAGAAACCCAGCTCGCTATTCTGGAAAATGGACAAGTTACCTTATCCAGCTTTCAACCAGAAGATATAGGAATGGAGCGCATCGAAATTGATCAAGTACGAGGTGGAGACGCCAAACGCAATGCGGAAATTTTGCTCAGTGTCTTGAAGAATGAAGCGAGTCCCTTCTTAGAGGTGACGGTCTTGAATGCCGGCCTTGGTTTTTATGCCAATGGCAAGGTAGATTCTATCAAGGAAGGGATTGCCTTGGCACGTGAAGTGATTGCCAGTGGGGCTGCCCTTGAGAAATTGAGATTATTACAGGAGTATCAAAAATGAGTCAAGAATTCTTGCCAAAGATTCTAAAGGAAAAGGCGCGTGAAGTGGCTGCGATGAAAGAAGAGGAACTCCAACCTTTGCGCGAGACCTACCGCTTGTATGATTACCTAAAGAGTCATCCAGATAAGCTTCAGGTCATCGCAGAGGTGAAAAAGGCTAGCCCGAGTCTGGGAGATATTCATGTCGATGTGGA
>ERZ772909.1770-NODE-1770-length-11515-cov-6.091710_pt1 | contig 11515 bp, 9 predicted proteins | sample MGYA00511137_ERZ772909 | MGnify/ENA primary metagenome ERZ772909 (study PRJEB29015, sample SAMEA2738095) | human oral metagenome | biome: human oral; feature: human-associated habitat; material: saliva | place: China | collected 2270 ... | reverse complement strand
CGTCCGAGGGCGGGTCCTGCAGGGAGGGGAAACGCTCACGCAGACGCGCCACGGTTTCCAGGGTTTCGTCCACGGACAGGGTGGTCTGAGAAATCCACACGACCTTCTCCGGGTTGCGGACGGTCACCTGATCCACCTCGGCGGGCGAGTTCACGATCTGGATGTGCTCAGGCGCCTCACCGGCGGTACCCTCGACCTCTTCGTGGCCGGTGTGGCCGATGAGCAGGATGTCGTAGTCCTGCTTGGCGAAGCGTACAGCCTCGCGGTGCACCTTGTTCACCAGCGGGCAGGTCGCGTCAATGGTGTTCAGGGAGCGGTCGCCGGCTGCGGAAACCACTGCCGGGGACACGCCGTGCGCCGAGAACACGGTCACGGAGCCTTCGGGAACTTCGTCCACTTCATCAACGAAGATAGCGCCCTGCTTCTCCAGGGTCTCCACCACGTGGCGGTTGTGAACAATCTGCTTACGCACGTAGACGGGCGCACCGTAGTGCTCCAGCGCCTTCTCAACAGCAATCACGGCACGGTCAACGCCTGCGCAGTAACCGCGCGGGGTGGCGAGCAGGACTTTCTTCTCACCGGTGACGGGTGCGGCGGCTTCAACCTCGGCGCGGCTGCGGCGCTCGCGGGGTACGGGCGGCAGGCCCAGGGCAATAGTTTCAGTGGACATGGTTACTATCCTACGTTGTTCGGACTTTTAGTGTGTGATGACTGTGGCACCGCTCGCAGGGCTACGACCCAGGGCGGTGAGGCGAATCAGGATACCGAGCAGCAGGGCGAGAATTGCCAGGACCAGCCCGTAGCTTGCCGCCGCCTCCAGATGCCCGGTCAGTGACGGTGCGAGCTGATTCCATATCCCGGTAATCAGCGCCGTTCCGGCGGTGCTGTGGCTGGTAATTCCTAGGGATTCGGGGCTCTGGCCGCCTAACCAGGCTGCGGCGCCCCAACCCAGCAGGGCGTAGAGCAGAGCCGTGACCACCGGAACTAGGATGCGGTGCCTGGGTGCCAGCAACGTAGCCAGCAGCAGGCTCAGCACCGAGATGATGGTCAGCGGCACAGTGGACTTGCCCAGCGCGGCGGCACGGTTAATGCCGGCGTGCAGGTACCACTCCTGCTGGTCCTGCTGGCTGTTGCCGTCCTTCACCCGGTCAATGTTGAGGGTTTCGGGGCCGAGCTTCGTCAGGTCCGGGTCGAAGGAGCCGATAGAGCCGACCTTCGCATCCAGCGCACGGTAGAAGGGGGTGAGCACAATGACGGCGGGGCCGTCCTGGTGTTCAAGGTTGTAGCGGCGAGTTTCCTCGGCGACTTCCTTCCAGAGGCTTCGATATTCTTCAGTTTTTGACAGCTCAGCCGCGGAACGGTTGAGCAGGGAACGTATGCCGTCCTGCGTCGGCTTTACAAGAATGGAGTATAAGCCGCTTTCTTTGGTGCCGTCGAGGAAGGTTGTCATAGCCTCGGAGTTCATGAGGTCTTCCACCGCGCCGTCCGCAATGCGCGAGGCAAGCTGCGAGTCCTCCGCCAAGTTGGAGGAAATCTGTGAGAAACCGCGCTCTGACATGAGCTTTGAGTTCACCCAGGCGCCCGTGGTTGCGCCCAGACCGGTCACCAGGGCCAGGACGCACAGGACAACGGTCAGGAACCTGCGCAAACCTGTCGCGAAGGGAGGCTCCGGGGTAGCCTGCAATTCGGCCTTGGTGGGGGCTGTCCCGTGGCCGAGCGTGCGGGTGGGCTGCAGCAGGGTGGTGTCTTCATCCGCCGTGTAGTGGCCGCCCGTGTAGTAGCCATCTGTGCGGGTGATCTGGGTGTCCACGACTCGGGTCGCGTCCGCCGGGTAGTTTTGCGCGCCCGTACCCGCCGCAGACGAATCCGCGGCGGCGTTGAGGGCATTGTTCTGGTCTGCTGACTGATTGGGTGAGCGCATGAGCCTAGGGTACCCGCTCACACTGTTCAAAGCCGATTCGGACCCGCCGAATGCGCCAGAAGCTAAGTTTCACCTGCACTGCGTGCAAGATACCCCGATTCGTTCGACTGACCTGTGAGCAGACGCATAACCGACCAATCAGGGACAATAGAGGGTATGAACTTCTACAACCCCTCCGCAGCGCAGCCGGCACCCGCACTCGTGGTGCCGCCCGTGCACGAGCGGCAACTTCCCGGGAAGTCTCAGGAAACCACCGCCACCAACCCCTGGCCCCTAGCCCTACTCGCGCAGAACCTCAAAAACTACGTAGACAAGGTTCCCGAGCTCTGGGTGGAGGCGCAGGTCGCCTCCCTCAACGGCCGCGGCGGCAACGTCTTCATGGAGCTCAAAGACCTCAACGAAGACTTCTCCTTCACCCTCGCGCTCTTCGGGCGTGCCGGCAGCGGCCTGGCGGCTGATGTGACCGTAGGCGCTCGCATCGTCACCCGCGCCAAGCCGAGCCTGTGGAAGAACGGCAAGCTCTCCCTCATCGGTAAGGAAATGTACGCGGTCGGCACCGGCAACCTGCACGAGCAGCTACAGCGTCTGCGCGAAGCTCTCGCCGCCGAGGGACTGTTCTCTGACGCGCGGAAGAAGCCGCTGCCCATGCTGCCGAATCGTGTGGGTCTGATTACCGGTCGCGATTCTGACGCGGAGAAGGACGTTATCCGCAACGCCTCCCTGCGCTGGCCCGGCGTGGTCTTCGAGGTGCGCAATACCCGCGTTCAGGGTGAGGGTGCGGCGGCTGAGGTCATTGCGGCTCTCGCCGAGCTGGACGCCCACCCGGAGGTAGACGTCATCGTCATCGCCCGAGGCGGCGGCTCCTTCGAGGACCTGCTGCCCTTCTCCGAGGAGGCGCTCATCCGCGCCGTCGCGGCAGCCACCACCCCGGTGGTCTCGGCGATCGGTCACGAGGCGGACTCCCCCATCCTCGATGCGGTCGCCGACCTGCGTGCCTCCACCCCCACCGATGCGGGTAAGCGCATTGTGCCCGATATTTCGGAGGAAACCGCCCGCATCACCGAGGCGCGCGCCCGCCTGGACCGTGCGGTGCTCGGCTACGTGGGCATGCAGATGAACTACATTGCCCAGTTGCGCAGCCGCCCGGTGCTCACCCACCCGGAGTCCTCCCTGCTCATGCGTGTGGAGGAGCTGAGCCAGCTGCGCGAGCGCGCTCACCGTTCGGTGCAGCACCGTCTGGAGCGTGAGTCGGCGACTCTGTCGCATACGTTGGCGCGGGTGCGGTCGCTCTCGCCTGCGCAGACGCTCAACCGCGGCTACTCCATCGTTCAGGATGCCGCGGGCGCTATTGTGCGTGACGCTTCGGCGCTGAGTGCGGGCGAGCAGATTACGGTGCGCGCGGCGACCGGTTCGGCGCAGGCGACCGTGACTTCTACGGATCCCTCAAACATCTCCTAAGCCTCGATACCCCTAAGTTTTACCCCCTAGTTTTATCCCTGAAAGGTTCCTCAATGAGCGAGAACATCAGCTTCAACAGCGCCGAACTGGGCGCCCCCGTCGAAACCCTCGGCTACGAGCAGGCGCGCGCCGAGCTGGAGCAGGTCGTACGCCAGCTGGAGTCCGGTGCTAGCGACCTGGAAACCTCCATCGCCCTGTGGGAGCGTGGCGAGGCGCTTGCCGCCCGCTGCGAGGCGTGGCTACAGGGCGCGCAGGAGCGTCTGAACGCGGCACGCGGTGCGCAGGCAGGTGCGCAGGGCGGGGAGCCTGCGGCGAACTAGCACCGCCCCTCCCAGCGTGTTGCTCCGCCCTCTGGCGCGTTGCTACACCCTCCCGGCGTGTTACCCCGCCCTCTGGCGCATCCGCAAAGCCTCTAAAAATAGCCTGCCCCGCAGCTCATCAGAACTGCGGGGCAGGCTATTTCTATCTATGTAGCAGAGGCAGCAGGGCTAGTGCTTCTGCTTGTAGTCAGCCATGAAGTTACCCAGACGCTCCAGGGCGCTGGTGAGGGTCTGCGTATCGGGCAGGAACACCAGGCGGAAGTGGTCCGGGTCCTTCCAGTTGAACGCGCGGCCGTGGCTGAAGAGAATCTTCTGGCTCTTCAGCAGGTCCAGGGCGAACTGCTCATCGTCGGTAATGTCGAAGCGCTCAATATCGATCTTCGGGAACAGGTAGAGCGCGCCGTCCGCGTTGGTGCAGCTGATGCCGTCAATCTCATTGAGCATCTTGTGCGCCAGGGTGCGCTGCTCGTACAGGCGACCGCCGGGAACAATCAGCTCGTTAATGGACTGGTAGCCGCCGAGCGCGGTCTGGATTGCGTGCTGTGCCGGAACGTTGGAGCACAGGCGCATGGAGGCGAGCAGGTGAATACCCTCAAGGTAGCTTGCGGCATCCTTCTTGGGGCCGGTGATAGCGACCCAGCCTGCACGGTAGCCGCAGACGCGGTACGCCTTGGACAGACCCGAGAAGGTCAGGCAGAGCACGTCGTCGCCGGTGAGGGTTGCCATGTTGATAGCTTCAGCACCGTCGTAGGTAATCTTTTCGTAGATTTCGTCAGAGAAGACCACCAGGCCGTGCTCGCGTGCCAGGTCTACAATCTGCTTGAGCACGGAGCGCGGGTACACGGCACCGGTGGGGTTATTCGGGTTAATAACCACGATGCCCTTGGTGCGCTCGGTAATCTTCGACTTAATGTCTTCAATGTCCGGGTACCAGTTGTTTTCCTCATCGCAGAGGTAGTGCACGGGCTTGCCGCCCACCAGCGCGGTGGATGCAGTCCACAGCGGGTAGTCGGGCATGGGGACCAGGATTTCGTCGCCGGTCTCGCACAGTGCCTGCAGGGTCATCGGGATCAGCTCAGACACACCGTTGCCCAGGTAGACGGCGTCGGTGTCGAGGTTCATGATGCCGCGGTTCTGGTAGTGCTGCACAATGGCGGTACGTGCCGAGTAGAGACCGCGGGAGTCAGAGTAGCCCTGGGTTTCGGGCAGGTGACGAATGATGTCCATCATGATGGCATCCGGCGCCTCAAAGCCGAAGGGTGCGGGGTTACCAATGTTCAGTTTGAGGATGCGGTGGCCCATCGCTTCCATGCGATTGGCCTCATCTAGAATGGGGCCGCGGATGTCGTACAGGACGTTGCTCAACTTTGAGGACTGACGGTACTTCGTCATGATGATTTACTTTCTAGGGTGATCCAAAATGAATTGTGCTGCGTCGTCATCTGCGATGGGGTTGGATCCGCTGGTCAGACGCAACAGGAACGAGAGGTTACCCGTGTCTAATGTAGATGATACGCGGTTAATTGCCGTACGGGCGCTATCTGGGAGGGTACGACGAATAATGGGCACCAGTTGCTGCTGCAGAAGTGCCGTTGATGGGTCTTCTAGGGTGACTAGGCGGTTCTCTTCAATCGCGGAGTCGCAGCTGTGCAGCAGGGTCACCTGCACGGTGTCTGCGGTGAGGGCATTGACGCGTTCGGCGGGCTTGTCCTGAATCTTCGGGTCGTGCACACGGTAGCGGTAGAGGCTACGCAAAGAATCCACACCGTAGGTGCCGCTGGAATACCCGGTCGGAATGGAGAACACCAGACTCGACTGCACATCACGCAGGTTCGCAAGGGAGTTGAACTTGTAGCGGGCGCTCACGGCACGGGTGGTGACCAGTACATCCTTGTTGGTGGCGTTTGCGCCGTTGAGGAGCATGAGCTCTTCGGGCAGGATGCGCGAGATAGCGTTGGTCATGTCGGTGGTGCTCATGGCACGCAGGTTGATGGGGTCTGCGGAGCGGGTGGAGCTTGCAGTGGGGCTCGCGGTTGCATCCGTAGCATGCGCGGAGGCGGTGCTCTCCTCCGCGGTGGGGGTAGCTGCCGGGGGCAGGGTCACACCGGCCGCTTGAGCGGAGGCGCTCACGGAGGCGGCGATGCGTTCGTTCTGCGCGGCGGCGGGACTGATTTTGCCGTCGTCGGTCAGGTAGAGCAGCAGATCGCCGCTGTAGTCGATAACCAGGTCCAACGCCTCAACGGTGTTGGCGACGCCGCTTTCTTCGTCGTCGGGCAGGGTTGCGGTCGGGGTGGCGGAGTTAGCTGAAGGAACCATGAGCCCGCGCAGGGCGGTAGCGCGACTGTTGTCGGTGTCAACAAGTTCAACGGAATAGCCGACCTGTCGCAGGGCACGCGCGTACACGTGCGCGACGGCGCGCATCTCACGCAGGGCACCGTAGCCGATGCGCAGGGTACCGTAGCTAGATGCGGAAGGATCCACGTGCGGGGTCGTGTCGTTGCTACCACAAGCGGCGAGCAGCGGCATGAGTGCCAGGGAGGTGAGCGCCGCACGGCGGGTGAGGGTTAGTCGGTTCATTAGGGAAGCTTCCGTGCGTTTTCGTCGGCGAGAAATTCGCGGTATTCGCGTGCCCAGCTGGCGGCGTTGGAGTAGCCCATCATGGAGGCGACCTCATCGATGAGGGTGCCGTAGCGGATGGTGTCTAGCTCAGCGATGGGTACCCAGCGTGCGGTGTCGGAGGAGCCGTTGATTTCGTGGCGCAGTTCGCCGGTGACAATGTGGGCGCGGAAAACCACCCGCAGGGCGCAGAAGGGTAGCGCTTGCGGGTCTTTCTGGGTGGAGCGCACCGGGAAGTGTCCGGCGTGCACGCCCAAAATGTCTTCAATGGCGACGCTGTAGCCGGTCTCTTCGAGGGTTTCCCTCAGCGCGGTCTCGTCCGCCTGTTCGCCGGGTTCCATGCCGCCTCCGGGCAAGGACCAGAGGGGGCTGAGCGCGCGGTCTTCGGGCACCCAGCGGGTCATGAGCAGCTTGCCCTGCTCAATGATGACTGCGTAGGCTGCGGGTCGGGTTTCCATTGCTAATGCCATGGTTTGATTTTACCGTCTATCGTTCTTTATCGTTTCTTGCCGCGGCGTGCGCTGGCGGCTTTGGCGGACTGTCGAGCATGCTGGCGCGCGTTGCCGTTTTTCTTGGCGTTGGCGCGCTTTTTATCGCGGGCTTCGCGGCGGGCGTTGGCTGCTCGTGCCTTCGCTTTTTCCTTTGCTTTTTCGGCGGCGATGCGTTCGGCGCGTGCCTGTCGGGTTTCGCTACCGCGGTCGCTGGTTGCGGTGCGGCCGCGCACAATACCGATGAAGTCCTGCAGGAGCGCCTCAAGCTCTTCACTGCGCGGCTCGCCCTTGGGGGCACGCGGCCAGACCAGGTGCACCGGGTAGGTGTCCAGTCCCGCAACGGGGCGGTAAGTGAGGTCCTTGCGGTGGTAGAAACGCGCAATGGACATGGGCACAATGTACAGACCCACACCGGCGGCAACCAGCTCGATGGTTTCCTTATCGGTCAGGCCTTCGGGCACGATGCGTCCGGCGCTCTCACGCCAGGTACGGGACACTTCCTCGTAGGCGGGAATGTCGGAGGCGGGCTGTAGCAGGAACTCTTCGGCGAGTTCCTCCACGGGCACCTCATCAAGCACGGTGAGCACGTGGTCCACCGGCAGAATGACCACGGGTAGCTCCTCGTAGAGGCGGATGCTGTGGTACTTCTCGCCGTCGTTGCTTGCCGGCTCGCGGTCGGGGCGCACAATGCTCATGTGCGCGAAGGGGTTCTCGGGTACGTCCTTGCGCTCAATGGGGGTGCGCTCAATGGGGGCGTGCTCGGTAGCCTCGGCGGGCGCCTCAGAGAAGGCGGATGCTTCGGAGACCGCGGTTCCCTCGTCTGCCGATTCAGTAGCGAATCCAGCGGCGGGGTTACCGGCTGGATCAATCAGGCACAGGTCCTGATGCAGGGAGTCCAGGCCGCGCGCCTCACGCACGGGCACCTCCGCCAGCTGCACGCGGTCACCGTAACGCTCATGCCAGCGGTTGAACCACTTGCCGGGCATAATCGCCGGCACATAGCTCACACGCAGCACGGAGCGCTGCAGCACGGGGATGGGCAGAGCCTCCGGAGTCTGGATCATTGCCAGCTGCTCGGGATGCAGGTACACACGGGTGGGGGCCTCGACGAGCGCTTCGGTTTCTACCTCGTCGGTAGCGTTTTCGGGCGCGCTCAGCTCGGGGTCGATGATGGTGAGAGCATGGTCGTTGACGGGCTGCTCTTCGGGGGTACCTGCGGTGGAGGATGCGGATGAACTCATTCCTCCACGCTAGCACATCTTAGGCTGGGGTATGGGGTCAGGTGAGCGTGCTCAACCGGGCGAGATAGTACACCTATCCACTGCTGGAGACAGGACTAGTTCTCGACGATATTCTCCGTAGCGTTCGCAACGGTTTCGCGGTTAATGCGGCGTTCGCGTAGCTGAGACACAATGACCAGCACCGTAATGATAATGGCGAGGGCGAGCGGGAACATCCACGGTTCCAGGCCGAGCGCGGCAAGAATTGCGAAGCCGATGGTGGTGTAGATGCACGCCCACATGAGGGTTCCGACCAGCATCGCCGGAACCCAGCGGCGCAGCGGCATTTTCGTGAAGCCGGTCGTGATAATGACCGCGGTTTGCAGACCCACGGTGAGAAAGCAGAGGGGCACGGCAACAACGCCCCACCGGTTAATCAAGCGGCGCGCTTTGCGGTAGAGCGGGCTGTCCATGGCTTTGCGGATGCGGTCGAGGCGCGCGCCACCTTCAGCAGCGAGCGCACCAAGAGCGTACACGATGCTGGTACGGACGATACCGACCACCCACATGAAAGCTAGGGCAACCTCAATCGGGAGTGCGTCAAACCATTCTTTCACTCGGCTATTCTCTCACGAGTGGGCAATATTGGCCTGGTTGAAGGTTCTCTGAGGCTTCTTACTTCGACATATGGAGGGGCTAAAAAGTTTTTTAAATTTTTTTCAGCCGAGGGTTATTACCCCTTGTCGCCTGCAATGGCGCGGATTTTATTTAGGTAAACCTTAGTTTATTGACAGGGTGTCGCTATTTTCAGCTTGTATCAGGTGCAGGAATTAGGATATATTTTTATTACCGAATAGGTCAGGCCTTGTGGGAAGGTCTTCCTAGTCGGTCTAGAAGACTTTCTTCCTGTGTGTGATGCTGGAAAAGGAACCCCATGGACGGGGTTCCTTTTCTTTTTAACTACCAGCTTTATCCACGCCGCACATTCGCATAGACGCCCCCGACAGCGCGTAAAACCCCGACAGCACAAGCTATCGGGGTTTTACGCATTTAGAGCGAAGTCTACTTCTTACCCTGATTCCTGCCCTAATCCTGGCGGTGCAGGGCGCTCAGCGGCTTGGGCAGCTGAACCGGGTTCCAGGTGTTACTCACAGCCTCAAAGGAGGAGCCAGCACCGGGGTGACGGTTCGTGGAACGAACACCACCGGTCGCAATAGCACCGTTAGAGTGAGCAGGGTCGTTCAGCGAGGCGATATCCAGTGCATCGAACTCAGAATCATCCAGGACATCCGGCAGAGGAATCTCTTCGGGAATCGGCTGAGCAGCAGGAGCAGCAGGAGTAGCAGGCGCCTGGCGGACGGGCGAACCGTCGCGCAGAGCCTGACGAGCCACCGGCTGATCCGGGCGAATTGCCGGCTGCTGTGCGGCAGCTGCTACCGGCTGTACGGGCGCCTTCGCGGGCGCCTGCTGAACGGGCTGAACAGCCTGAGTGGGCTGGGGTACTACCTGCTGGGTAGCAGGTGCCGGTGCCTTCTGAACAGGCTGAGGCTGTGCAACCTGCACCTGTGCTACCCGAGGCTGCCCTGCAGTGCGAGGCGCAGCAGCGGAGGAAGCACGAGTGGCGGAACCGCTCTCCTGATCGAAGAGCACGCTACCGCGGCGAATCGGCTGGAATCGGCTCGAACGCTGCTGGCGACGCTCCTGACGGTGAGCCGCAGACGGCTCGGTAGAACCAGTAGCGGCAGAACGAGCGGGTGCCGGGCGAACGGGACGAGCAGCCTGAGAAGGCGCGGGCGCCTCCTCGCGAGCAGTAGCCTCGGGTGCATCCTCAGATGCCTCCACCGCGATGTGCGCACGGCTCGGGCGTGCCGCCTCACGGTTCAGGTTGCCGGCAGACTTGCGGGCAGCGGGCTTGCGGGTAGCGGGGCGCGACTGAGGCTCAGATTCTTCAGTAGCTTCAGAATCCGGGCCTTCAGCACCCGGGCCATCTACCGATTCGGGTGCATCGTCGTAGGGTTCGTCGTCGGAGCCTTCGTACCCTTCATCCTCAGCGTCGTTGTCCTCAACGTCATCGCCTTCGGCATCTTCTGCTTCAGCCTTGGCGCGGCGCTCATCGCGGTTCGCCTTCACCTGATGGGCAAGAGACTCCAGCAGACCAAAACGGCTCACCGCCCACGCGCCACCGGCAAGAATCAGGAAGAGGACAGCCCAACCCCACGCCAAATCAGCAAAGAGTGCCAGAAGGCCGGTGACCAGGGCAAGCACACCCAGACCGGCGGCAACCAGCAGGGCAATACCGCTCGGGCTCGAAGTATCAAAGTAAGATAGCGGCGAGGGCTTCGACTTCTCCACTACAGGGATTGCATCGGTATAGGGCGCAGTGGGGGAAGATTCGCGAATCTGCGAGATAGATGCGGTGTCCGGGGTAGGCTGAGCGGAGTCATCGACAGCGTGAGAGGAAGAAGCCTGCGGAAGAGCAGAAGAGGGCAGGGAGGTACCCGGCGCCACCGCATGATCGGAGGACTGGTACGCCTCCGACTCATTCAGCAGCACGCCGGCAGAAGCGAGAATATCCTCCGCGGTACGCTCGGCGCTAATCAGGGGACGCTCCGGTTCCATGACGGGACCAGCGGGCGCGCGACGGAGGCTCCTGGGCACAAACCACAGCAGCAAAATCACGGTCAGAATTACCAACACACCGGAGGTGTTCAACAGCGTCATATCAGGTCGCCCTCTATCGTCCCTTTATCCCTAGACTTTAATCATACCCTTATATTCCCGATGCTTTCCATAAGAGGAAAGAATCGGGCTGGATATGCGCATATACCCCGGAAGGAATATGCATCCGAAGATGCTTGCGCACGTTCAACGCAAGACCATTGCCAAGCCCTCACTCAGCAATATCCCACGTACGACGCAAAGGAAGGCGCCCTCCCTCGGAGCTAACGCCCCACCGGAAAGAACGCCTTCCTCAGCGTGGTTGGTATTTATCGGTTGCCCTCGTCAGAGAGCCGATGCAGAGTGCTTAGCAGTTCTCTGCAACAAAGTCCTTCAGCCAAGCGCGCAGGTCGTCACCGAACTCGGGACGCTCAGCAGCAAGAATAACGTTTGCCTTCAGGTAGGACAGCTTGTCACCGGTGTCGAAACGGCGACCGGAGAAGACCACACCGTAGACGCCTTCGCCTTCGCCCTCACCCTGAGCCAGGGTCTGCAGAGCGTCGGTCAGCTGAATCTCGCCACCGCGGCCCGGAGCGGTGTTCTCCAGAACCTCGAAGACCTTCGAGCTCAGAACGTAACGGCCAATCACAGCGTAGTTCGAGGGAGCCTCATCAGCAGCAGGCTTCTCAACCAGACCGGTGATCTTAACGAAACCGTCCTCACCTTCAACAGCCTCAATAGCAGCTGCACCGTAAGCGGAAATAGCCTCGCGGGGGACCTCCATCAGAGCAACGACGGAACCGCCGGTACGCTCCTGGACCTCCACCATGC
>ERZ772909.1767-NODE-1767-length-11520-cov-2.559791_pt1 | contig 11520 bp, 8 predicted proteins | sample MGYA00511137_ERZ772909 | MGnify/ENA primary metagenome ERZ772909 (study PRJEB29015, sample SAMEA2738095) | human oral metagenome | biome: human oral; feature: human-associated habitat; material: saliva | place: China | collected 2270 ... | reverse complement strand
AATGAACCAATTTGGTTAACCTTGATAAGAATTGAGTTACCAGCACCAAGCTTAATACCCTTTTCTAAGAACTTAACGTTAGTTACGAACAAGTCATCACCAACCAATTGGCAACGATCTCCGATTCTATTTGTAAGCTTAACCCAGTTTTCCCAGTCGTTTTCATCAAGACCATCTTCGATTGAATCGATTGGATATTCTGTGATAAGTTGCTCTAAGTAGTCAATTTGTTCTTCTGCAGTAAGCTTCTTTCCTTCTGGATCTTTCTTAACACCGTTCTTCAAGTGGCTGTAATCATAGAAGTATTGACCATTTTCTACAACAGCAAACTCAGATGCTGCGCAGTCCATTGCGATCTTAATATCCTTTCCAGGTTCGTATCCTGCGTCCTTGATAGACTTCATAATGGTATCAAGAGCGTCTTTAATTCCGTCGAAGTTAGGTGCGAATCCACCTTCATCACCTACAGCTGTTGACAAGCCACGAGCCTTAAGATTCTTTGCTAAAGCGTGGAATACTTCTGCACCCATGCGGATTGCTTCTTTCTCATTGCTTGCACCTACAGGGCGAATCATGAATTCTTGGAATGCAATAGGAGCGTCAGAGTGAGCACCACCATTGATGATATTCATCATAGGAACTGGTAAAACGTAAGTGTTTGTACCACCAATATAACGATAAAGAGGCATATCTAATGCTGCAGCTGCAGTTTGAGCCACTGCCAAAGAAACACCAAGAATAGCGTTAGCACCTAGCTTACTCTTTGTAGGAGTGCCGTCTAACTCTAGCATTAAATGGTCGATACCACGTTGATCACGAACATCTAGACCTTCCAAAGCAGGAGCTATAATTGTGTTAACGTTCTCAACTGCCTTCAAAACACCCTTACCTCCGTAGCGAGCTTTATCACCATCACGTAGTTCTAGTGCTTCATTTTCACCTGTAGATGCACCAGATGGAACGCTAGCACGTCCTTTAATACCACATTCCAATGTAACTTCAACCTCTACAGTAGGGTTACCTCTTGAGTCAAGAATTTCTCTTGCGTGAACTTTTTCAATTAACATAGCTAATTATTTTATTAATGATTGAATTAAAAAATCTATTATTTATATGTGTGCAAAGATACAATTATTTATCGAAGAACATTCAACATTTAGCCATAAAAATATATCTTTAAAAATAAATTATTAACTTTGTACGCTGTAATATTAGGTAAAAAGAAATGAAAAAACTCTTTATAGAGACTTATGGATGCCAGATGAACGTGGCAGATAGTGAAGTGGTTGCATCGGTAATGCAGATGGCTGGATACGAAATGTGCGACAATGAAGCCGAAGCAGACGCTATTTTTATGAACACATGTAGTGTTCGTGAGAATGCAGAAAACAAGATTTACAACCGCTTAGACACCCTACATGCAGAGCAAAAGAAGGGCCGAAAGCTCATTCTTGGTGTGCTTGGCTGTATGGCAGAACGTGTGAAAGACGATTTAATCAATAACCATCACGCTGATCTTGTTGCAGGACCCGACTCATATCTCAATCTTCCCGATATGATTGCGCAGGCCGAAACAGGCAGTAAAGCTATTGATATCGAGCTTTCGAAGACAGAAACTTACAAAGACATTGTGCCCCAACGTATTGCATTGAGCAAGATAGGCGGATTCGTTAGCATTATGCGTGGTTGCGATAACTTTTGTCATTATTGCATTGTTCCTTACACAAGAGGTCGTGAAAGATCGAGAGATGTAGAGAGTGTGTTGGCAGAAGTGCGTGATCTTTGCAAGCAAGGCTACCGTGAAGTGACCCTACTCGGCCAAAACGTCAATAGCTATTCGTTTAAAAACGAGGCGACAGGCGAAGTAACTAACTTCCCCGATTTGTTGCGATTAGTGGCTCGTGAGGTGCCAACCATGCGCATTCGTTTCAGTACTTCGCACCCAAAAGACATGAGCGACGACACCCTTCGTGTCATAGCAGAAGAGCCAAACGTGTGCAAACACATTCACCTTCCCGTGCAAAGTGGTAGCGATAAGGTACTAAAGTTGATGAATCGCAAATACACCGTTGCGTGGTATCTCGACAGAGTGAAGGCTATTAAGGAAATAATTCCTGATTGTGGCATTTCAACCGACATCTTTGTGGGTTATCATGGTGAAGAAGAAGAAGACCATCAGATGTCGCTTGAGTTGATGAGAACAGTGGGTTACGACTCGTCTTTCATGTTTAAATACAGCGAACGACCAGGAACTTACGCATCAAAGCACCTTCCCGACGACATACCTGAAGAGGTGAAGCTACGTCGTTTGAACGAGATGATTCAGCTACAAACCCAACTTTCGGCTATTTCGAACAAGAAAGACGAAGGCAAGGTGTTTGAAGTTTTGGTAGAAGGACCAAGTAAACGCAGTCGAGAACAATTGTGCGGACGCACCGAACAGAATAAGATGGTGGTGTTCGACAAGGGCAATCACCACATTGGCGAGCGTGTAATGGTGAAGATAACCAGCTCTACCAGTGCCACATTGTTAGGCGAAGCAGTAGATTAAATCTCTGTTTTGAGACACAAATGTTTGCTTTTTCGAAGTGAAAATCAGCGATAAAAGACAATCACAGCATTGTCTTGCGCTATTATTATCGAACTCTAATAAATAAAGTCGTCCTCCATTTGATAGAGGGCGACTTCTTTTTTATTTCCTTTTCTTTCTTCTCGTTCCTTCGTCTCTTTTCTTTCGCTCGCCAAAAGCATCGCTAATGGGGCGCAAAAGCGTTGCTATTGAGGTGCAAAATGAGGCTTATTGCAGACCAAAAACATTGAGATTTTAGAACGATTGCAATGGGTTGTTGTTCAAAGCGTTATGAGGGTGATAATGGAGGAGAGTGAGTTGGTGCAACGAGAAGGTGATGTGCGAGATGAAAAGAGAACGACCTGAGTGCCTTCTTGAGCTTGTTTGCAGGTCGAAAATCGGCTCTTTGCAAGTCGGGAATCGATTTTACGCAAATCAAAAATCAGTTTTTTTAAGTCGAAATTTGACTTTTCATAAACCAAATATCGGTTCTTCGCAAGTCGGAAATTGGCTCTTCATAAATCGAAAATCGATTTTTTCCAAATCAAAAAATGACTCTCTTAAAATCAAAAATCACCTTTTCCCCTTCTTTTTTAGATAAAACAAAAAGCGCAACAAGAGGCGTTTAGCCTTTCAAATCCGCCTTTTCCCTTCAAGAAGTAGTCCCTTGTTCTTTTAATTCTGCTCCTCAATAAACTGCTTCACCGTGTTTTTATAGTCGTTATTGGCCACCGCAAAGCTGCGAGCGTGCGTGGCATTGGGCACCACCAACAGCTTTTTAACACCCTTTTTCGCCTTGTATAGCTCGTAAACCATAGGCGTTGGCACAAAACTATCGTTGCCACCATGAATAAACAGCATGGGCTTTGTGCTCTTTTTCACCGCTTCGAGGGGCGATGCCTCTTTGAAATTCCAACCCCAACGCAGGTCGCTTAGCCAGCTCGAAGTGTAGAGTAGGGGGAAGGCAGGCAACGAAAATTGATTCTTTAGCTCGCTTTTAAACTCGCTCCAAACATCGGTATAGCCGCAATCTTCCACGAAACAACGAACGTAAGAGGGTGTTCTTTCACCCGAAACGCACATCACCGTGGCAGCACCCATCGACACTCCGTGCAACACTTGTTGTGAGTTGGCGGTCGACGAGCGGAACAAATCATTGGCCACCTCGCTCCAACGCATCACATTAAAGCGGTCTTTCCACCCCATTTGTATATATTCTCCCTCGCTCAAGCCGTGCGCATACAAGTCGGGCAACAACACATTGTAGCCCCAATCGCTATACATCTTGGCCAAATGAAGCATTTTTAGGGCATTTTCTTTGTAGCCATGCACCACAATAGCGGTGTTGGTGGTGGGCTTTGGGGCACGCATATAGTAGCCGTGAGCACGATATTTAGAGGGCATTTCGATAGTGGTGTCGTGCAAAAGTTGATGTTGTCGAACGCTGTCGAACCACCATTTTAGGTCGGGATAACGCTCGCTCATTATCCTCCATGTGTCTTCTTGCTGTTCAACTCGATTCGACTGCGCTTTCAAAGCATAGGTCGTCATAAAAAAAGAGCCTGCTACCAACAGCAATAAAAGCACCGAAACAACTGCAATGGTTATCCTTTTAAGTGGTTTTTTCATTCTTAAAAACAATTGATTGTGGGCAAAGTTACACATTATAGTATATGAAAAGGCACTCATTTACTTTTTTTTAGTAACTTTGTTGCCTAAAAAGAATAATAAAAAAGCACATAACAATGAAATTTGAAGAGCAAATATGCAGTAGCATTCTACGTGCAGTGAAAGAGTTATACGGACAAGAAGTGCCTGTAGAACAAGTGCAGTTACAAAAGACTAAAAGTACTTTTGAAGGTCATTTAACCCTTGTGGTGTTTCCCTTTGTAAAGCTTTCGAAGAAGAAACCAGAAGACACAGCACAAGAAATTGGTGACTTTGTGGCACAGCATTGTAGCAATTTGGTTAGTGGTTTCAATGTGGTGAAGGGCTTTTTAAATTTTGTTGTTGCCCCACAAGCATGGGTTAGTCAACTCAACACCATTGCAACCGAAGAGCATTTTGGCGAAAAAGCTGTTCAAAACGACTCTCCTCTTGTAATGATCGAATACTCTTCGCCTAACACCAACAAACCTCTTCACTTAGGACATGTGCGAAATAACCTCTTAGGTTGGTCGCTTTCGCAAATCATGCAGGCAAATGGTAACAAGGTAGTAAAGACCAATATCGTGAATGATAGAGGTATTCACATCTGCAAATCGATGCTTGCTTGGCAAAAATGGGGCAACGGAGAAACTCCAGAAACAAGCGGAAAGAAGGGCGATCACTTAGTGGGCGACTGCTATGTGGCATTCGATAAACACTATAAAGAAGAGTGCAAAGAACTTCAAAAACAATATATCGCTGAGGGATTAACCGAAGAACAAGCTGCAGAAAAGGCTAAAGAAGAAGCTCCTTTGATTAAAGAAGCTCGCCAAATGCTTGTTAAATGGGAACAAAACGACCCCGAAGTGCGTGAACTTTGGAGCAAGATGAACAACTGGGTGTATGCTGGTTTCGACGAAACATACAAGAAAATGGGCGTAAGTTTTGATAAAATCTACTACGAATCAGACACTTATCTCGAAGGAAAGGGCAAAGTTGAAGAAGGACTTGCTAAGGGTTTGTTCTTCAGAAAAGATGATAATAGCGTGTGGGCAGACCTCTCTAACGAAGGACTCGACCAAAAATTGCTCCTCCGTTCTGATGGAACCAGCGTGTATATGACCCAAGATATCGGTACAGCAGACTTGCGTTTCAAAGAATTTCCAATCGATAAGATGATCTATGTCGTTGGAAATGAGCAGAATTATCACTTCCAAGTACTTTCAATATTGCTCGATCGACTCGGATTTAGCTGGGGAAAAGACCTCGTTCACTTCTCTTATGGAATGGTAGAGTTGCCTAATGGCAAGATGAAAAGCCGTGAAGGAACTGTCGTTGACGCTGATGAATTGATGGAAGAGATGATTAACGACGCTAAAGAAGCAAGCGACAAGGCAGACAAACTAAAAGACATGAGCGAAGAAGAACGTGCCGAAATTGCTCGTATTGTGGGCTTAGGAGCGTTGAAATACTTTATTCTTAAGGTCGATGCACGCAAAAACATGCTCTTTAATCCAGAAGAAAGTATCGACTTTAACGGCAACACTGGTCCATTTATTCAATACACTCACGCTCGTATTTGCAGTATTTTGCGCAAGGCTAACGCCGAAAACATCGCCATTCCTGCAACACTTGCAGAAGATGCACCATTGAATGAGAAAGAAACAGCGTTGATTCAAAAGCTAAGCGAATATGAAATGGCAGTGCAACAAGCTGGTAAAGACTATTCACCAAGTGGCATTGCGAACTATTGTTACGAGCTAACTAAAGAGTTTAATCAATTCTATCACGATTACACTATATTGGGTGAGGCAGATAATAACAAGAAAATGGTGCGCTTAGTACTTGCTAAAAGCGTGGCAAAAGTTATTAAAAACGGTATGCGTCTACTTGGAATCGAGGTTCCAGAGCGTATGTAATCCCCTTTTATTTATCCTCTTTCCCAACCCCAAATCACCTAGTTTATGCACAATCCGCCCGACTATCGCCACGACACTGTGTTGCCCCTTCCACTCGAAGTAAGTGCCAATGCAGTGGCTGTTGATGCTGCTTGCAGTGGAAACCCAGGTCCAATGGAATATCAAGGCATCGACCTTGCAACAGGAGTCGTTGCTTTTAAGTTTGGACCCATGCACGGAACCAATAATATTGGCGAGTTCTTGGCTATCGTTCATGCGTTGGCTCTCATCGAAAAAAACAAAGAACAGGGCAAAATTGTCTATTCCGATAGCTACAATGCCATTCTTTGGGTGAAGAAGATGCAATGCAAAACGAAGCTCGAACGCAACGAAAAAACAGCTCCTTTGTTTGACATTATTGCACGAGCAGAGAGCTGGTTGAGGGCACATCCACAACATGCCGAGGTGAGAAAGTGGGAAACTGCCCAATGGGGAGAGGTTCCTGCCGACTTTGGAAGAAAGAAATAAGGGGCAATCTTCGCTGCTCTTGTTTGCCAATGGCACGCCAAGCATGGCTCAACGTCAAAAGAAATGTTGGTGGAAGTCAAAAGAAGTGGGGGAGAACGTCAAAATAAGTATTGGCGAAGGTCGAAATAAACCTTGAACAAAAGCCATCTTTTTAGGTGCTAATGTCAATGTTTTTAAGGGGCGAAAGCAATGCTTTTCAATAGCAATAACACTGCTTTTCAAAATGCGTCAACAACTTGTTCTGTTGAAAAGAGAACGGGTTGTTGAACAAAGGGAGAGCAAGTTGAGATACAATAAAAAAGAGATGAGGTGTTTTAGGCACTTCATCTCTTTTCTTTTGGCTGTGTCGTTAGCACCTTTGGCTAACGACTTTCAGTTCCAATTTATTCAGTTGTGACATTCACATTAGCACTAATTCCATATAATTTCTTCACCAATGCTTCTTCAGCTCCAGCGTCAACCTTAATGGTCTTCAACGCTTTGTTACCCGAAATGATGTCGTATTCAGCTTCTTCATCAAAATAATCGTTCTTTAAGTTGATGGTTTCCAACAATGGGTTGTTGGTTGCTTCGAGCGTTCTGAGGTGACTGTTGGTGCTGAAGTCGAGCTCTTTCAAGTTGTTTCCACCAATCATACACTCTAAAAGAAGAGGTGTTTTAGAGAAGTCTGCCTTTGTTAATACGTTCTCGTAGATAAACAAGAACATCAAAGTAGGTAGCTCGGCAGAGAAAGAAGAGATGAGGTTGCCATACAAGTTCAATCTTTGTAGAGCTGGAAGTTGTGTTAAATTCAATTCAGTGATAGCGTTGCTGTTGGCATGAAGCTCACGCAACGAAGGCAAGTTGCTAAGATTTAGCTCGGTTAACTTGTTCTTCACCACTTCTAAACGCTCCAAGTTTGGAAGGTTAGAGCACACCAGCTTGGTGATATTACAGTTATTGGCAGTGATGTTGATGAGGCTGTTTAAGCCAGTTAGGTCGAGCTTTTCTAAGCCAGTATTTTGCAAATAGAGCTGTTCGAGTGCAGTGTTAGCACTCAAATCGATTGTTTTAAGACGTTCGTTCTTATACAAACGCAAGTCTTTTAGCTGAGTTAGAGGCTTTAAGTCGATGGTTTCAAAGTCGTTTTCGCCAAGGTTAAGAGTCTCTAACTTGGTGAGTTGGCTCACAAGAGCAACATTGGTAACACTCTGGCGACGTAGGTTTAGGGTCACAAGGTTCTTAAAATATTGCAAACCATCAATTCTTCTCACTACCGAAGCAGCAGGAGCTGTGTTCTTATCTTCGAGAGATAGGTCGAGAGTGGTAACCTTTTCTGCCTCAAGAGCAGATATATTGCCGTCGCCATTGAGGTCTATTGCAGGATATTTCGCTAAAATAAGTTTTTTAAGATTAGCGTCTTTAAATATAATTGCACTCTTTTTATCACGTATAGATACCACCACTAAACACTTAGTTCTACCGCTTGCACTGCCTATTTGGGCTGCTAATTCTACTACAGATGAACCCTCTTTTAAGGCAGTGATAAAGCCATTGTTAACCGTAATCACATTGTTGTTGCTATTGCTCCATTGAGTTTTTGCACCTTTGGGAAGTCCTTTTACGTTTAATTCAGCAACATCTCCTTCTTGTAAACTAAGCGTATCTGCTGATAACGCTAACTTAAATTCTGGAGAATAAGTGTCATTATCCGAGCAAGAACTTAAACAAAGCACCGATAATAACAAGCCAATAAGGTAAAAATTCAATCCTTTCTTCATTAACATTTAATTTTCTTTTGATTAGAACAAATAAAAATGATACTCTCAATGATAACATTCTTCAGTAGAGTAGAAATGTTATTACCTTGCAAATATAAAGAAAAACTTACAAATATCAAAGAAATTAAAAGTTTAATTGCATTGTTTCTATAATTCTAAATCATAATGATAGGGTGTCGTTTTGCATAATAATAGTATATTTATAACATTTTTTAGAATCAAAATACCTATTTGTAGGTATTGTATAGTATGGGTATAATATAGAACTTTGCAGTCTCGAGAAGAACAATGAAGAATGAATTGTATTAAGGTATACCTCATATTATTATTAAGTGGATTATCCGTTATCGTCAAAGCACAAAACACTATCACCGCACTTGTTGTCGAACAGGAAACCAATCAGCCCGTTATTGGGGCAAGTATCACCGTTCAAGGCAATAAAACAGCGACCGCTTTTACCGATAACACAGGGCATTTCACCATCAGTAATGCCACTGGAAAGAACATCACAATTTCTTTTTTAGGTTTTAAAAAGCTAACAGCTAAAGCTCAAAATAATGCCACTTATCGTTTAATGTCCACGATAGCGAAAGTGGGCGAGGTTGTTGTTACGGCTCAAGAAAGCAAGTCTTTAGGTGCAGCATCAGTCATTCAGCGTCACGCAATGGAGCATCTTCAACCCTCAAGTTTTAGCGATTTGCTCGAACTTTTGCCCGGTGGACGCTCTAAAGACCCACGTTTAAACGCCCCAAATCAAATTCGTTTGCGTGAAGCAATACCCCCTTCGAACAGTCAATACGCCACATCTTCGTTAGGAACAAGCTTTGTTATCGATGGAGCACCTATCAGTACAAATGCCAATATGCAACAATTAAAGGGTGCATGGGAGACACTTATTAATGCAAGAGAGAACGTAAACGAGGGCGTTGACATGCGAACTATCTCGACAGACGATATAGATAAGGTGGAAATTGTGCGAGGAATACCCTCTGTTGAATATGGAGATTTAACCAGTGGACTTGTAAAAATAGAGCGAAAACGTGGTGGTAACGACCTCAATGCACGTCTTAAAGCCGATATGGGCAGTAAACTTTTCTACCTTGCAAAGGGCTTTGAGTGGGCAAACAAATGGACATTGAATTTAAGTACCGATTTTCTCGACTCGAAAACCGACCCTCGAAATAAGCTCGAAACATACAAACGATTGAGCGTTTCGGCTCGTTCTGGACGCAAGTGGAGCAACGATAAGACCCTATCCGACTTTAAATTGAACCTCGATTATGGCGGTTCTTTCGATGGAGTGAAGAGCGATCCAGAGCTAAACTACGGCAATGAAGAAACCTTCCGCACTCGTTTCAATCGCTTTGCCATTAGCTCTTCTTATTCAATAAAAGCCAAACAGCAAGGCTGGTGGCGTGCTTTTACAGCCACTTTGGCATCGTCTTACGAGCAAAACACATCAGAACGCACCCGATTTATACAGCTTCAACGCACCACTCCCGCTGTTTATCTAATGGAAGACGGCGAAAGCGACGCCTATTTGCTGCCTTATAAATACACAGGAACACAAAAGGTAGATGGCAAACCCTTTAACCTTTTCATGAAGGTGAACACCACTTTCAGCGTACCCGTTAAGGGTTGGTATAACAGTTTGTTGTTAGGTGCCGACTGGAATATGGATAAAAACTATGGAGAAGGACAAATATTCGATCCCTTTAAGCCTGTTTATCCCCTCACATCGTTGCGCAAACGTGCCCTAAAAGATATCCCTGCCAACCACACTTTCGCTATGTATATGGAAGAAAACATCAAACTTCCCATTGCAAAGAACCGACTTGAGCTGGTTGGTGGCGTTCGTTTTTCACGCATGTTCAATATCGATCGCAGTTATATTGTAGCCCAACATTTCTATCCCGACATTCGTTTTAACGCTGGTTGGACGTTTCCTCGCTTCAAAATAGCCAACAAGCTCGGTAGTGTGCGTCTTGCCTTTGGTATCGGATCGCACACCAAGAATCCTACAATAGATCAGCTTTATCCTGAAAATGGCTACTTAGATATCACTCAATTGAACTATTCTCATAGCAACCAAGACTATCGTCGCATCAATATTCGCACGTATGTTATCGACAGAGTGAATAAAGATTTGAAGCCAGCACGTAACTTTAAGTGGGAAGTGAGCAGTGATGTGAACTACGATGGCTATCGTTTCTCGATCACATTGTTTAGAGAAAACATGACATCGGGCTTCCGTTCAGTGCCTATTTACGCCCCTTATAGCTACAAAGAATACGATGCTACGGGCATTAATGCCAACACTTTAACAGCACCTCCATCGCTCGAAGGCTTGCCTTACACCGTTGTGAGCGAGCTATTCTCACGAGATCGCACCTCAAATGGTAGTAGAACGCTGAAAGAAGGTATCGAATACACCTTCTCAACCAAGCGTTTTGAGAGCATACATACACGTTTAACCATCAACGGAGCGTGGTTTAAAACCACCTATGAGAACTCTCAATCGGTGATGGTTCGCCCCTCTGCGGTGCTCAATAACCGCCAAATTGGACACGTAGGTATCTACAAAGACAACGATAGATTAACCACAGAGATGGCCAATACCAACTTTACTGCCGACACAGACATACCTCGTTTAAAGTTAGGTTTCTCTATTTCGGCTCAGTGTTTGTGGTTCACTGCATCGCAACGAAAACCTCTCAGCAACATTCCCGACAGCTATATGGACGCCAGTGGCAATGTGCATCAATGGCAAGCAGGCGACGAAAACGATGCAACCTTGCGTTGGTTGGTGCGAGACTACAATCAATCGTATTACAACAGAGATGTTGTTCCATTCAGCTTAAACCTCAATTTCAAAGTAACCAAAAAGCTTTTGAGAGATCGACTCAATATTGCTATGTTCTGTAATAAGCTTTGGGACTACACACCCGACTACAAAAGCGGAACCATTCTCATTCGACGTCACGTCAATCCTTACTTTGGTTTAGAGTTAAATGTAAAATTATGAAGAAACAAAAGCATATCTTTTTGAGCATAAAAGCATTGCTATTGCAGTGCAAAAACACTGCTTTTGCAAGTCAATTGCGCCCCTTTTTGTTCT
>ERZ772909.1762-NODE-1762-length-11529-cov-9.088374_pt1 | contig 11529 bp, 10 predicted proteins | sample MGYA00511137_ERZ772909 | MGnify/ENA primary metagenome ERZ772909 (study PRJEB29015, sample SAMEA2738095) | human oral metagenome | biome: human oral; feature: human-associated habitat; material: saliva | place: China | collected 2270 ... | reverse complement strand
TCGCGACCCCGACCTTGGCAAGGTCGTGCTCTACCAACTGAGCTATTCCCGCATTTATCACTAATCAGCATTGTTGCGTGACAACGGGGCGTATTTTACGGTTTTATAGTCTTGTGTCAAATGAAAAAATAAAAAAAAACTTTGTTTGATTAAAAATAAGACAAAATAATAAAAGTACGGTAGAAAATACCGCACTTTATCCAGAATTAGAGTTTTAGGTCATCTAGTAGGCTACCTTTTGCTGCCTGTAAATATTGGATCATTGACCATACTGTTAAAATGGCTGCGATGTAAAGCAAGATTATAGCGGCAATTTCCATATAGTTATTGTAACGCCATAATAATCCGCCTAGGGCTAACATTTGTGCGGTTGTTTTCCATTTTCCCCACCAAGAGACAGCGACTTTACTACGTTCTCCGAGTTCAGCCATCCATTCACGTAATGCGGAAATAATAATTTCGCGAGAAATCATAATAATGGCAGGAATCGTAATCCAAAGAGAGTGTTGATATTCAACGATGAGAACCAAGGCTGCGACAACCATTACTTTATCCGCAACAGGATCTAAAAAGGCGCCAAATCTTGTAGTTTGCTTCCATTTACGAGCCAAATAACCATCAAGCCAATCAGTAACACCGGCAATAAAGAATATGAATGTAGTAATAAAAGGGGAGGATTCGATAGGTAAATAAAATGCAATCACGAAAAACGGAATCAGGATTACACGAAACATCGTTAGGAAAATAGGAATATTAAATTTCATAGAAATGAACCGCTCTTGGTGTTAGAGATACACCTATTCTAAAGTATCTAAGAATATAAAAAAAGCCACATTATGTGGCTTTCTTGTAAATAATTACGGATTAAAGTTTATCAGCGTTTTGTTTTAAGTATTTTGCAACGCCTTCAGGGTTATCTTTCATCCCTTCTTTACCTTTTTCCCATTGAGCAGGGCAAACTTCACCGTGATCTTCATGGAATTGTAATGCATCAACCATACGTAACATTTCATCGATGTTACGACCTAATGGAAGATCGTTTACTACTTGGTGACGAACGACGCCATTTTTGTCGATTAAGAATGATGCGCGTAATGCAACGCCTGCTTCTGGATGTTCAATACCGTATGCTTGAGCGATTTCGTGTTTTACGTCTGCTGCTAATACATATTTAACTTGGCCGATACCACCATTTTCAGTTGGGGTGTTACGCCATGCATTGTGAGTGAATTGAGAGTCGATAGAAACACCAACTACTTCTACGCCACGTTTTTTGAATTCTTCATAACGGTGGTCAAATGCGATTAACTCAGAAGGGCAAACAAAGGTAAAGTCTAATGGATAGAAAAAGATTACTGCAGCTTTTCCAGCAATGTGTTTTTTAAAGTTGAAGTTATCAACGATTTCGCCATTGCCTAATACAGCAGATGAAGTAAAATCTGGTGCTTGACGGGTTACTAATACCATAGTCATAATTCCTATATAAAGTTAAGTTGAAGTTTTGCCACACAAAATAGCGATGCTATTCTATTTGAAACGCCGACATTTTTATACTCGATTTTATCTATTAAAGCAATTAATCTTATCTAAAATAAGGTGGAAATATGCAACAACACAATCTCTCAACAACATTTGTCCATGCAGGGCGTAAAAAACGCTTTTCACAAGGAGCTGTAAACCCCGTTTTACAGCGAGCTTCTTCATTAGTATTTGACAGTATTGAAGATAAAAAACATGCCACTCAACATAGAGCAAAAGGCGAATTATTTTATGGCAGAAGAGGTACACTAACACATTTTGCTTTACAAGATTTAATGTGCGAAATGGAGGGGGGCGCAGGCTGTTATCTTTATCCTTGTGGTGCAGCAGCAGTAACTAATTCGATTCTTTCTTTTGTAAAAAGTGGCGATCATGTATTAATGAGTGGTGCAGCTTACGAGCCAACCCAAGATTTCTGTAATATTGTGCTGAAAAAAATGCAGATCGATACAACTTATTACGATCCTCTTATTGGGGCTGATATTGCAACGCTTATTCAACCGAATACAAAAGTACTTTTCTTGGAAGCGCCGAGTTCTATCACAATGGAAATTCCCGATATTCCGACTATTGTGAAGGTTGCAAGAAAGGTGAACCCTAATATTGTGATTATGATTGATAATACTTGGTCGGCAGGTGTTCTATTTAAAGCGTTAGAGCATGATATTGATATTTCTATTCAAGCGGGTACGAAATATTTAGTGGGGCATTCTGATATTATGATTGGTACTGCTGTTGCAAATGCCCGAACTTGGGATCAACTTAGAGAACATTCCTATTTAATGGGGCAAATGGTGGATGCGGATTCTGCTTATACGACTGCTCGTGGTATTCGCACATTGGGTGTACGATTAAAACAGCATCAGGAAAGCAGTATTAAAGTAGCAAAATGGTTGAGTGAGCAACCAGAGGTAAAAACTGTGTACCATCCAGCCTTACCAAGTTGCCCTGGTCATGAATTCTTTTTACGAGACTTTAGTGGTAGCAGTGGCTTATTTTCTTTTGAATTAACTAAGCGATTGACATCAGAACAAGTCTCAAATTTCATGGATCATTTTCAACTGTTCACTATGGCTTATTCATGGGGAGGATTTGAGTCTTTAATTCTTTGTAATCAGCCAGAAGAAATTGCACATATTCGTCCAAATATTAAACGTAGCCTTACAGGTTCATTAATTCGTGTGCATATTGGCTTTGAAGATGTAGATGAATTGATTGCAGATTTAAAAGCTGGATTTGAGCGAATTACCTAAAAGTGCGGATAAAAAAAATGCCTGTTTTACACAGGCATTTTTTATAGGATTATTTTTGTTCTGACACTAAGCCAATTTTTGAACCGTCAGCAAAATGTACTGAAGTCCCGATAATATCTACTTGGATATTTTTTCCTTGTTGCAAGTGCGGGCGAATTTGAGAAAGCACGGCTTCTTCAGTTGTTGATAATGTTACTGTTTCGCTAGCTTTTGGAGCAATTGTTTTTCCAAATTGTAATGCTGGAAGATTTGCCACATAGAATGGTTGGTTATTTTCTTTATAAACAGTTAACCATTGCGCTTCTAAAATAGCTTTATCACTTAAGTTTGTAATTTCATAAGTGATAGAAAACGATTTTAAATCATCTGTTACAGAAACATTTGTTACTTTTACATTCGCAACTTTTAGAAACTCTGCATTTGCTTGAGTGACTAAATCATCAGTTTTTACTTGAGGTTGTTGTACTGCTTGTTGAGCTGGTTGAGTAGTTTCTGTTGCTGCAGGTTTTTCTGCTACTTTTTCTTCTTTATCGTTACAAGCTGTTAATGCAATTGAACCTGCGATGATACTTGCGAAAAGAAATGATTTATTAAATTTCATTGTAAATTCCTTCATTATATTTTGTTAGTTAAGTTGTACTCGTTTTTCAACGGCTCAATTATAGTCCATGTGAGCCTTTATGACAGTCTTTTATTTTGAAAGTTCATAGAAGTTGTTTTATTATACTTTTCATTTTCCTTGATAAGTAGAGAAGTACAATGAAACATATTCATATCTTAGGTATTTGTGGCACCTTTATGGGCGGCGTGGCGATGATTGCTAAACAAATGGGTTATCACGTGACAGGTTCCGATACTAATGTTTACCCCCCAATGAGCACTTTTTTAGAAGAGCAAGGTATCGAGATTATTCCAAATTATGATGTTGCACAATTACAACCTGCGCCTGACATGGTAATCATTGGTAATGCGATGAAACGCGGTAATCCTTGCGTAGAATATGTGTTGGAAAATAATTTGAAATACACATCTGGTCCTCAATGGTTGCATGATCATTTATTGCGAGATCGTTGGGTATTGGCAGTTTCTGGTACGCATGGAAAGACAACTACAACAGGCATGCTAACGTGGATTTTAGAACAAAATGGCTTAAAACCAGGCTTTTTAATCGGTGGCATTGCGGGTAATTTTGGCATTTCAGCTCGTTTAGGAGACAGCCCTTATTTTGTTATTGAGGCTGATGAATATGATACAGCTTTCTTTGATAAACGTTCGAAATTTGTTCATTATAATCCGCGTACACTTATCGTAAATAACATTAGTTTTGATCATGCAGATATTTTTGATGATCTCAAAGCGATCCAACGCCAATTTCATCATATGATTCGAACCATTCCGGCAAGTGGCTTGGTATTAAGTTCGGCAAGTGAACAAAGTGCAAAAGAAACTTTGGCATTGGGATGTTGGTCACAACAACAATTTTTAGGCAAAGCTAATGAGTGGTTTGCTGAGCGTATTACAAATGACGCCTCACATTTTGCGGTTTTCCATCATGGTGAAAAAGTGGCAGAAGTAAAATGGAATGTAGTCGGACAACATAATATGCATAATGCTTTAATGGCAATAGCGGCTGCTCATCATGCGGGTGTGTCTATTGAAGATGCATGTAAAGCATTAGGATCTTTTGTAAATGCCAAACGTCGTTTAGAAGTAAAAGGTGAAGTTAATGGCATCACCGTTTATGATGATTTTGCTCATCATCCAGAAGCTATTCTTGCTACGCTAACTGCTTTACGAGATAAAGTGGGGGGCGGCGTGCGAATTCTTGCAGTGCTTGAACCTCGTTCTAACACAATGAAAATGGGTGTTCATAAAGATGAAATTGCACCTGCACTTGGCCGAGCCGATGAAGTGTTTATGCTTCAACCAGAACAACTTCCTTGGGAAGTGGCAGATATTGCAAACCAATGTGTACAACCTGCCTATTGGAATGCAAATTTAGATCGATTAGTAGATATGATTGTCGCTGAGGCCCAACCTACAGATCACATTTTGGTGATGTCTAACGGCAGTTTTGGTGGCATTCATCAAAAAATTCTTGATAAGCTTAAACAGAAATAATAAAAGTGCGGTTAATTTATAAAAGGAATCTTTGTAGAATGGCTGATCCACATATTAAATCACCGATGGATTTTTTAGATAATCTGACTGTCATTATTTATCGTTCTGGCTTTGTGATAGCGGCGTTGACTCTTATTGCCATGAGTTGGTATCCAGATTTATCACTCACATTTATATTAATTGCGGCAACTTGCTGTGCCTCTTCATTACATATTTATCTCAAATCCTTCCGATTGCTTTTTCAATTTGCTACTTGGATAGGATTACTTTTTTATATTAATCATTATCCCGCTTTGGCTCTTGGCGGTGCGTTACTTACTTTAGGTGGTTTGTGTTTTAAAGAATATTTTTGTTTCCGCGTACCTTTGCTAAATTTGCAGCCGATATTTGTGGCTTGCTTGTGGTTTTCGTGGGTGTTAAATAATCTTATTGCGCTACGAATTTTTTCTATTATTTCTGGCGTATTACTTTTAGTTTTAGCGATACAAAAATGGCGAATGCCTTTGCATTTTGATATTGGAGATAAAACTAAATATCAAATTTAGAAAAGAAAATGACCGCACTTTTATGTGCGGTCATTGTTTTTAGAAAGGTTTATTTAGCTAAACATTCCATGTAACTATCTGCAGTAGATTGCAAGAATGTTGCATAAGAATTTTTGCCTAAATTGACTTTATCGCCAATTGGGTCGAGTTGTCCTACATTGACTTTAGTATTTTGAGCTAAAGATTCAATCACTTTCGGCGTAAATTGTGGTTCTGCGAATAAGCAATTTACTTTATGTTCTGCGATTTCTTCTTTAATGTGCGCTAAAGTTTTTGCACCTGGCGCAACTAATGGATTGATGGTGAAGTAACCCGTTTGTTTTAAACCATAAGCATCGTTGAAATAACCATAAGCATCGTGGAAAACGTAGAAACCTTTATCTTTAACATTCGCAAGTTGTGCTGTGATTTTTTCACCTTGTTCTGCCAAAGTGCGGTTAAAATCTGAAAGATTTTGTGCAATTAAATCTTTTTTATCTGGGAATTGTGCAGTTAATTTATCCGCTACTTTTTGTGCAACAATTTTGCTGATAGCTGGAGAATACCAAACGTGCCAGTTTGTTGTTAAACCTTCGTCATGATCATTGTGATCGTGGTCATGGTCGTGATGTTCATGCTCGTGCTTATGATCATGGCCGTGTTCATGTTCGTGATCGTGTTTATGTTCGTGTTTGTGCTCATGCTCATGTTTATGATCGTGATCGCCATCTTCATGGAAATGCTCGTGGTGAGCTTTACTTAATAAAGGTTCAACATCCGCAAGATCGGCAATGGTAATCACTTTTTTACGTTCAATTTGGCTAATTGGTTTGTCTAAGAATGAATCAACGTCTTCACCAATCCATACAACTAAATCTGCAGATTTTACTTTTTGAATATCAGATAATTTCAAATTGTAGTCATGCGGAGAGGCGCCTGCAGGAACAAGGACTTGTGTACCAGTTACGCCATCTGTAATAGATGAAACAATAAAGCCTAGAGGTTTTACTGATGCCAATACATCGGCATTCGCCATCATTGGGGCACTTAAAAGTGCGGCAGAAATGGCGCTAATTTTTAAAAGTTTTTTCATATTTCTGTTTCCTTACTTGTTGGTAATAATTCTCAAAGGGAAAAAGAGTACGCCTTTTTATATAAATTGCAACGATTTTATAGAGCACGCGAGGGAAAATTTTTCATTTTCAAAGTAAATAGGTTTCATTCGATAAAAAATGCACATTGATGGTCAATGTACATTTTCAAGAGGTGATTAAGATTTTTTCTTTAGTAATTTATCTATTACACGAGAAACGGCAAAAAAACCAAAGGTTGCCGTAATCATCGTGGCTGCACCAAACCCGTTTGCGCAATTCATTGTGGCAGAAATAGAACAACCTTCAGTCATTTGTGGGAATATTAGAGGTTGTGTTGAAAATACCGCGTCGATACTAAATTTACGCTTTGGATTTTGGCTAAAATTGTAATCCTTGCGTAAAACTGACCGCACTTTGGCGAGGAGCGGATCTTGAATGGTTTTACTGAGATCGGCAATTTGAATTTGGGTTGGATCAGTTTGACCGCCAGCACCACCAATAGTAATTACGTTAATTTTGTTACGTTTACAATAAGCAATCAGCGACGCTTTAGTTTTCACATTGTCAATGGCATCAATGACATAGTCATAGCCTCGGTTGAGGTAATTCGATTGATTCTCTGGCGAGATAAAATCATCAATAATATTGATGGTACATTCAGGATTAATCAGCTTTACTCGTTCTGACATCACTTCAGTTTTTAGTTTGCCGATTGTGCCGCTCATTGCAGGAAGTTGGCGGTTGATATTCGTGACGCAAATATCATCCATATCAATTAATGTTAGTTCACCAACGCCTGAACGTGCTAAGGCCTCTACGACCCAAGAACCCACGCCACCAATGCCTATTACGCAAATATGGGCTTTGCGTAGGCGCGCGAGTCCATCAGGGGTATAAAGTCGACCAATACCGCCAAATCGCTGTTCATAATTGTCCACTGGAGCCATTATTGCAACACCCATACTCGGCCATAGTGTTTTGATAATCCTGCAATATGACCTGCTTGATCACCAATGCCGCGATATAAGTCAAAGTGGTGGCCTTTCACCGCACCGCCCACATCAAGAGCAACCATTAAATGCAATTTGTGTGTACCAAGCCAGTTTCCGTTATTATCAATGTCAGGCACTTCGACTAAAAGAACAGTACCAGATGGTACAACGCTACGATCTGATGCTACTGAAGCCATTGGTACAAGTGGTACGCCTGCAGAACCTTTCACTTTGCCACTCGGATCATTTTTAAAGAATACATAGGAAGAATTGCGTTCTAACAAACTTTGTACGCGAGAAGGATTACGATTGCCCCATTCACGAATTGCTTGAATAGACATTTTCTCTTTTGGTACTTCACCATCTTCAACTAATAAACGCCCAACGGCGGTGTAGGGAAAGCCATTTTGTCCTGCATAAGCGAAGTAATTAAGGTTGCCATCACCAAAATCCACATAGCCGCTGCCTTGTACCCCAAGTAAAAAGTTCTCTAACATGGAATTACTATACGCTAATTCTAATCCTTGACCCGCTAATGCACCGGCGTAGATTTGCGCACGGCTAAAACGTTTATTTGCTGGCATGCGATAAATTGGATTTTGGAATTGACCTTGCGGTGAACGGCGTGCATGAAGGACAGGCGAGTAGTAGCCTGTCATCAAAACATTTTGATATCCATCGAACCCACGCATAATTTGTGGATTAATACCAAATTTAGAAAGCTCACTTACATTGGCGCCAGAAAGTACCCAGTTCGTAATTTTTTCATAGTTGCCATAGAAACGATCAGATAGTTTGCTTGAATAACTTTGTACATTTGAAAGTTGCGTTAAAAAATCGCCCTGATTAATGACCGCACTTTGGTTTTCAACTTGAGAAACTGGCATAAACACAGCTTGTTGATAATTACGACCCGAATATTTGGCACCAAATTGTTGAGGATCGCTGCCATTTGAGGTGGTGGGAATTTGAGTTTTTGTTGTATTAGAAGAACCACAGGCAACTAAAAGTGCGGTTGTCACTGCAATAGAAAATGTTTTTAATGAGAAAAATTTTCGAACTGACATTTTTAATCCTAAATAAGCTTAAATTAAGGCTGCATACGCTATCAAAAATCCTTCAAAACGACCAGTGTTATTTAGTCAAGCTGATTAATAAAAACGCACATTGAACATTTTATTAACAAATGAAACATAAACTTTTGTTTAATTCTTGCAAAAAAATATTAATAGCGTATAGTGCACCACATCAGACGCGGGGTGGAGCAGCTTGGTAGCTCGTCGGGCTCATAACCCGAAGGCCGTCGGTTCAAATCCGGCCCCCGCAACCAACAAATTCTAAAGCCCTGATTTAAGAAAATCAGGGCTTTTCTTTTTACAGTTTAACTCGCTATGATGATCTCAATTAGATCATCTTTTTCTGTGCTATAATCCCTCAAAATTTTCAAAACCGGTACCTAAATGAAACAATTATTTGCAACGACTTCTCGTGGCTTTGAAGAATTATTAAAAGTTGAACTCACTGAACTTGGCGCGCAAGAGGCAAAAGTGGTTCAAGGTGGCGTTCATTATCAAGCTGATGACGAAACTTTATACCGCACTTTGCTTTGGTCACGCCTTGCTTCACGCATTTTATTTCCTTTAATTGAAACCAAAATTTACAGTGATTTGGATCTTTATGCGGCTGTTTCGGGCTTTAATTGGTTAGCACAATTTGATGAACGAGTTACATTCTTTGTAGATTTTAATGGAACCAACCAAGAAATTCGTCATACTCAATTTGGTGCGATGCGCGTTAAAGATGGAATTGTCGATTACTTTGAACGTCAAGGTAAAACTCGCCCTGATGTAGATAAGATTGAGCCGGATGTGCGTATCCATGCTTATTTGAACCGTGAAAATTTAGTAATTTCTTTAGATTTAAGTGGGGAAGCATTGCATTTACGAGGCTATCGTGAAGATGCAGGTCAAGCGCCTTTACGTGAAACTCTAGCGGCGGCAATTGTTATGCGTTCAGGTTGGCAAGCGGGTTCTCCATTAGTAGATCCAATGTGTGGTTCTGGCACGCTTTTAATTGAAGCGGCACAAATGGAAGCCAAAATTGCGCCGCAACTTTATCGTTTACATTGGGGATTTGATTTTTGGAAAGCGCATAATCAATCGGCTTGGGAAAAAGTAAAAAATGAAGCGATTGAATTAGCAGAAGAAAAACAAAGTGAAATTCAACCGCACTTTTATGGATTTGACCTCGATCACCGTGTATTAAAAAAGGCGCAGAAGAATGCACAAAATGCAGGCATTTCACATTTAATTAAATGGCAACAAGGTGATGTTGCCGCGTTGAAAAATCCTAGTTTAAATGAAGTCGGTACGGTTATCTGTAATCCACCTTATGGGGAACGCTTAGGAACAACACCAGCTTTAATCGCACTCTATTCTGTATTTGGGCAAAGACTTAAAAAAGAATTTTGTGGTTGGAATGTTTCTGTTTTTAGTAGCGAATCCACATTGCTTGATTGTTTGAGAATGCGTGCCAGCCGACAGTTTAAAGCAAAAAATGGCCCACTAGATTGTGTGCAGAAGAATTATCAAGTTTCAGAACGAAAATCTAACGAAATTCAAGTTGAAAATGAACTAGAATTTAACCGCACTTCAGAGGTGGCAACCGATTTTGCTAATCGATTACAAAAAAATATTAAGAAAATTAGCAAATGGGCAAAGCAACAAGGATTAGATGCTTATCGTTTATATGATGCCGATTTGCCTGAATATAATTTAGCCGTCGATCGTTACGCAGATTACATTGTTGTGCAAGAATATGCAGCACCGAAAAATATTGATGAAAATAAAGCGCGTCAACGTTTATTGGATGCCGTTACTGCAACTTTGCACGTTACAGGTGTAGAAACGAATAAGTTGATCCTCAAAGTTCGTCAGAAACAAAAAGGTACTAACCAATATGAGAAATTAGCCAATAAAGGTGAATACTTCTATGTGAATGAATATGGCGTGCAACTTTGGGTAAATTTAACAGATTATTTAGACACTGGATTATTCTTAGATCACCGTTTAACAAGAAAAATGATTGGTGAATTGGCAAAGGGTAAAGATTTCTTGAACTTATTTGCTTATACTGGTTCTGCAACTGTTCATGCGGCACTTGGTGGTGCTAAATCGACAACGACCGTTGATATGTCCAATACTTATCTTAATTGGGCGGAGCAAAATCTTATTTTGAATAATATTGAAGGTAAACAACATAAATTAATTCAAGCAGATTGCCTTCAATGGTTAGAAAAATGTGATCGTCAATTTGATTTGATATTTGTGGATCCACCGACGTTTTCGAATTCTAAACGTATGGAAGAGAGTTGGGATGTTCAACGAGATCATGTGAAATTGATGAGCAATCTAAAACGAGTTTTGTCGAATAATGGCACAATTGTTTTTTCGAATAATAAACGTGGATTTAAAATGAATTTAGTTGCGTTGGAAGAATTAGGTTTAAGTGCGGTAGATATTTCGCATAAAACGTTACCGCTAGATTTTGAACGTAATAAACAAATTCATAATTGTTGGATGATTCAACATATATAATGACTTGGCAAGTTGTAAAAATAGTCGAAAAAATAGTGAATTTTAAACAAACTGAATAAAAAACTATCGCTCAAACATTTTTTTTCAAAAAGTGCTAGACAAGGTTTTATTAAATCATTAATATACGCCTCCGCAACGACGCAATAACGCGTTCGTAGCTCAGTTGGATAGAGCGTTGGCCTCCGGAGCCAAAGGTCGCAAGTTCGAATCTTGTCGAGCGCGCCAGAAGTCAATGCGGTAAACAACTAATCAATGGTGGCTATAGCTCAGTTGGTAGAGCCCTGGATTGTGATTCCAGTTGTCGTGGGTTCGAATCCCATTAGCCACCCCATCTTCTCTTAATTGAGAAATCTGACGGCGAGTAGCGCAGCTTGGTAGCGCAACTGGTTTGGGACCAGTGGGTCGTAGGT
>ERZ772909.1757-NODE-1757-length-11566-cov-6.177482_pt1 | contig 11566 bp, 8 predicted proteins | sample MGYA00511137_ERZ772909 | MGnify/ENA primary metagenome ERZ772909 (study PRJEB29015, sample SAMEA2738095) | human oral metagenome | biome: human oral; feature: human-associated habitat; material: saliva | place: China | collected 2270 ... | reverse complement strand
TCGCGGTCTTCGATGAAACCTACGGCAAGCTCCTGGAGCGTCTGCGCCGTGCACGTGACCGCCGCAAGCTGTACAAGCGCGGTGGCAAGCACCCCGTCTCTGTTGCGGACGCTACCGGCTCGATTCCCGTGGTCACCGAAGCAATTACCGAGATTCTGTTGCCGGATGTTCCGGTGGAAGAAGCAGCATTCGATAACAGCGAGGTCACCCTCGCCGATGAGGCAGCATCTCCCATTGAGATTCGCCGCAAGAGCTTCAAGGGCGAGCGTTTGACTCCCGCAGAAGCTGTTGACCGTATGGAACTGGTCGGCCACGACTTCTACCTGTACATTGACAGCGAGACCGGCGCACCGGCTGCGGCATACCGTCGTAAGGGCTGGAGCTACGGCATCATCACTCTGGACAACGAGTAAAACCAACGTACCTGCTGATTGCTGAGGTGCATGACTCTCTCAGGCGGCATGCTCAGTGAGCAGGCTCAGGGCCCGGGTGCCTCCGACAGTACTCTATGTGCTGTTGAGGAGGTACCCGGGTTTTCTGTGCCTTCTACGCGCCCGTTCTATCAGCCTGCACACTCGTTCCTTCAGCCGGATGGGGCGGCTCTGCCTCAAGCGGAAGGTGAAAGATTCGAGCGTCACCAAATGTCACCTCGTGGGCGCACAGCGTAAAAAAGAGCTCGGACGGGCGAATTAGGCGGCTCTGCCATACAATATGTAGGAAGGCCTCACCGCGCGCACTCTCGCGCGCCCTTGGTGAGGGTACCGAGACAATCAAGGAGTAGAAGCTCAGTGGCATCTTTCTTGGAGAAAATCCTCCGAACCGGCGATAAGAGGGTTCTGCGACAGCTCGAAGCGTACACTAAGGCGGTGAACTCGCTCGAGGACAGCTTCGCATCTATGACCGATGAGGAACTGCGAGCGGAGACCGACAAGTTCCGCGAGCGCGTCAAGGACGGCGAATCCCTCGATATTCTGCTGCCGGAGGCCTTTGCGGTAGTCCGCGAAGCGTCCAAGCGTACCCTGGGCAAGCGCCACTACGACGTGCAGGTGATGGGTGGCGCTGCACTGCACCTGGGCAACATTGCCGAAATGAAGACCGGTGAGGGTAAGACCCTCGTCGCGACCCTGCCCGCGTACCTGAACGCGCTGAGCGGCAAGGGCGTGCATATTGTGACTGTGAACGATTACCTGGCTGAGTACCAGGCGAACCTCATGGGTCGCGTGTTCCGCTTCCTCGGTATGGAGTGCGGCGTGATTCTCTCCTCCATGGAACCTGACGAGCGTCGTAAGCAGTACGCCGCAGACATCACCTACGGTACGAACAACGAGTTCGGCTTCGACTACCTGCGTGACAACATGGCATGGACCGTGGAGGAGCAGGTTCAGCGCGGCCACAACTTCGCCATTATCGATGAGGTGGACTCCATCCTGATTGATGAGGCGCGTACCCCTCTGATCATTTCCGGCCCCGCAGCGGGTGAGGCGAACCGCTGGTACGCAGAGTTCGCGCGCATTGCCGCGACCCTGCTCAAGCGCGGTGAAGACTACGAAGTAGACGAGAAGAAGCGCACCGTCGGCATCCTCGAATCCGGCATTGACAAGGTGGAAGACCACCTGGGTGTGAAGAACCTCTACGAATCCAAGAACACCCCGCTCATTGGCTTCCTGAACAACTCCATCAAGGCGAAGGAGCTGTTCACCAACAACAAGGACTACGTGGTCATTGACGGCGAAGTCCTGATTGTTGACGAGCACACCGGTCGTATTCTGCCGGGCCGCCGCTACAACGACGGCATCCACCAGGCGATTGAGGCGAAGGAAGGCGTCGAGATCAAGCCTGAGAACCAGACCATGGCGACCGTGACCCTGCAGAACTACTTCCGCATGTACGACAAGCTGTCCGGTATGACCGGTACCGCGGAAACCGAAGCGGCAGAGTTCATGAACACTTATGAGCTCGGCGTGGTGCCCATCCCCACCAACAAGGGTGTGCAGCGTATCGACAACCCCGATAAGGTGTACCGCGACGAAATCGCCAAGTTCAAGGCGGTCGTCAAGGACATTAAGGAACGCCACGAGAAGGGCCAGCCGATCCTGGTGGGTACCGCAAGCGTGGAGAACTCCGAGTACCTGTCCCGCCAGCTGGCGAAGGCTGGCGTGCGCCACGAGGTGCTGAACGCAAAGAACAACGAGCGTGAGGCAGCTATCGTCGCGCAGGCGGGTCGTAAGGGTGCCGTCACCGTGGCAACCAACATGGCTGGTCGCGGTACCGACATCATGCTCGGCGGTAACCCCGAATTTGAGGCCGTCGAGAAGATGCGTGAGCTCGGCCTGGACCCGAACACCAACTCCGAGGCGTACGAGGCACGCTGGCCCGAGGTCCTGAAGGCCTGCGAAGACGCCGCAGCTGAAGAGCATGAGGAAGTCACCGAGCTCGGTGGCCTGTACGTGCTCGGCACTGAGCGTCACGAGTCCCGCCGTATCGACAACCAGCTGCGCGGTCGTTCCGGCCGTCAGGGTGACCCGGGTGAGTCCCGCTTCTACCTGTCGCTGACCGACGAACTGATGCGCCTGTTCAACACCGGCATGGCAACCCGCCTCATGGCGGCAGCCCCCGAGGACTCCGCACTGGACTCCAAGATCGTCAGCCGCGCTATCGCTACCGCCCAGTCAAACGTTGAAGGCCGTAACGCTGAACAGCGTAAGAACGTGCTCAAGTATGACGACGTGCTCAACCGCCAGCGTGAAGCGATCTACAAGGACCGCGGCCGCATCCTGCACGGTGACGACCTGAAGGAACAGATTTCCGGCTTCGTGGACGAGGTGCTGACCACCATCATCGACGCGCGCGTCGCTGAAGGCCACGCCGAGGACTGGGACTTCGACGAGCTCTGGAGCGCCCTCAAGCAGGTGTACCCCATCTCCATCACCGTGGACGACCTCGCTGAAGACGCTGGCGACCGCACCAAGATTACTCGCGACCAGATCGTGAAGGAAGTCCTGGCGGACGCACACCTCATCTACGATGAGCGTGAAAAGAGCGTCGGCGAAGAGAGCATGCGCGAAATCGAACGCCGTGTCATGCTGTCCGTCATCGGCGAGCGCTGGCCCGAGCACCTGTACGAGATGGAATACCTCAAGGAAGGTATCGGTCTGCGTGCGATGGCTCAGCGTGACCCGCTGGTCGAGTACCAGCGTGAAGGCTACGACATGTACCAGTCGATGCTCGGCGCGATCCGTGAAGAGACCGTGACCTACCTGTTCAACCTGGACCTGTCCAAGCAGCGCACTCAGGCTTCTGCCGTGCGCCTGGCTGAGCCTTCGCGTCCGAAGTTCCTGCAGTACTCCGCCCCCGATGAGGACGGCCACGAGCAGGTTCACGTTGAGCGCACCAAGGAGAGCTAGCCTCAGCCTAAAAACTGAAGCGCCGCACGCTTGACGTGTTGCGAGCATGAAGCACAACAGAGAGGGTGCGAATCCAATACCGGATTCGCACCCTCTCTGCGTGTCTGCGCATGTTTGTGGGTATCTGTGCGTGCCTGGGCGCGTTGTGTACGGGAAACCTTAGTCTTCGTCCACGCGGCTCTGCGGCTGCTCGATGGAAGTAATCAGCCAGGTGCCGTAAATCAGGCGCATCTGCATGGTCACCACGCGAACCTTATCCGCACAACGCAGCAGCGCCACCGCCTCGTAGAGCTCCTCGTGCACCCTCTGCGCTCGCACCCGCAACAGAACCGGCGGAAGAGTCAACAGCATCTCCTTTCGCACCTGACGCGGGTTCTTCGGGAAGAACGGCAGTAGACGGTGGAAACAATCTGCCGACACCCACTGCGCCAGCTGCTGACGCGAACGACGAGCCGACATGATCTCCAGGTAAGCAATCGCCACACCCGCGCAACGACCCTCCAACTGGCGAGCCAACGCATCCGCAGGACGCAACGGGCGGCCCCTCAACGCCGCCGGCGGGCGCTGCGCCGAATGCTGCTCATAACGCGGCAGCGGCAACAGCGAATAGACCGACGGGCTGTTCCTCCTCAGCACCAGAGCCATGGTGCCCTGCCCCTGCTCGGGTAGCGGGGCGACCTGCGGCGGAACAATTGGCTGGGAGGTGCGTGCCGCCTGACGCTTTGAATACGGGCGGGCATGCTGATTGTTACGGGAGGCAGGCTGCGCAGGCTGAGAATACTGTGCAGACTGAGAACGCTGCGTAGTCGGGGAATGCGGCGGCGTCCACGGGGCGCGGGGGAGAAGGTTGGCGAAGCTCATGACGGCTCCTTTCGGTACAGAAGGAAGTGTGAGGTGGGTTGAGCGAATGAAATTGAGCGAATGAAAAGCTATCGGGTGAGGTAACAGAGACGAGGTCGCTGAATTGAGATAGCGAGGGGGCTAATGAACGGGCTGATCGGGAATCTGCAGAACCTGCCCCTCGTAAAGCAGCTCGGCGTTCTGGCCCAGAGCGTCCCTATTCGCCTCGTAAATATCGAGAGTGTAGTTGTAAATGGTGGAGGCGTCGGTGCCTTCACCCAGCTGCTCGGCGGCAATGGACCAGAGCGTATCGCCCGCCTGGACCGTGTAGGAGTAGGTGCCCGCCTCAGCGCGGGGAGGGGAGAAGAACGGGCTGCGATCCTGCAGTGAGCCTGCCGCCTCCGCGGGCGCAGGAGCCAGAGGAATATCGGGAATCTCAGCAGAGAGAGCTAGGGGAGCGGAGGGGGAATCCGGGGTGGCGCTGTCCGCGGTGCTACTGTCCGTGGCGGTGCTGTCTGTGGCGGTACCGGCGGAATCCGCATCTGAGACGGTGACTGAGCTGGTATCGGGGCTGGTGCCTGCCGCCGCGGTACCCATTGATTCTGTGGTCATGACCGCCGAGATAGTCGTCTGAGATAGCCCATCCGTGCCGTTTACCCCGGCGTTGCCGGGTGCAGCCACCGCAGCCTGCGCGGGAGCCAAGACCGCCCCCACTCCAAGAGTCGTGCCGCCGAGCGTCAGAACGATGCGGCGCATAAAGCGCGGACGGAAAATCGCTGGAACCTTCAGCACCGCGCGGTCAGCGTTGCGGCTCGAAACGCGCAAAGATCGAGCGTAGAAGAGCGCATAGATAAAACTGATGAACCACCAGGCGGTAATGAGGATTGCCGCCGCGCCAGCGCACAGCAACGAAGCGTCAGCAAGAGGATGCGCCGAAGGGATGCGGTGCAGGTTCACACTCAATGCGCCCAAGACCGCCGCGGAAAGCAGGGGAGGGGCAATGAAGAGTAGCGCGTCCTGGTAGTTTGCCCTAGCGTAGTTTGCCTTAGCGCCGGGCTCGGTTGCAGAGCCGACGCCGGCGGCTACCTCCGCGCTGGCTACCCCTGCGCTGGCTACTCTGGCGCTGGCAGTACGAGGCGCGGCCGCGGGGCGTGAAGCGAAGGGGGCAGTTCGTGAGGCGAAAGCGGCAGAGCGTGAAGCGAAGGCTTCGGGGGCTGAGCCCGGAGTGGAAAGATGGTCCACGATGACCTCCAAATGATGTGTTTGGTATCTTTTGGTGTTGATTCATTTATACAGGAAGTCGCACCAAAAATGAAGCAAAAAGCATCAAAATGTATGAAAAACATGTAATTTGGTGGAATTTGCTTCAAAAACCATGCTCAAGAATCATCATCCGATCAGAAAACGCCCCGGTTCGTATCCGCACCCCTCCTCGGGTAGGGTCATAGTATGAGCATGGAAAAGTTCCTACGAGACATTGAGGCGCGCCTCGCCTCCGAACGCGCCTGGGATATGGAGCAGGACGCCCGCCAAGTCGCCCGCGTCCAGTACTCCACCATCACCCTCGACGACCGCCTCCTTGCGCAGGTCGGCGGCCCCATCCGCATCTGCGCCACCGACATGCAAACCTACGAAGGCAAGCTCGAAATGGTTGGCGAAGAATGGGTCAGCATCGAAGCGCGCGGCGAGAACATCATCATCCCCCTGCGCGGAATGCTCTGGTGGGAAGGCGGCATCGCTCCCGGGCGTGCCGATATTCGCCCCGAACGCTACCGCATGAAAATCCAGCTTGCCCTGCGCTCCCTTGCCATGGCGCGCGAACCCGTCCGCCTTTCCCTCGAAGGTGGCACCGTCAGCTACGACGGCGTGATCGAGCGAGTTGGTGCCGACTTCCTCGAATTGCGCCTGCTCAACGGCGGCCAGTACCCGCGCATCTACGAACGCGACCAGCACGCGCGTGCAGCCTACGGCGCGCAGGGTGGTTACGGTCAGGGAACCTATGGGCAGGGTGGTTACGGGCAAGGTGGTTATGGGCAGGGCGCCGCCGGCTACTCCCGTGCACCTGGCGGTGCTGGCGTGCGCACCATTCCGCTGGCTCGTATTAGCGCAGTCATCGCCCGTATTTCACGCTAGGGCGCAGGGTAAATAGCGGGCAATACCATTCGTGGGAACGCCCGCAGAAACGCCTCGACAACTATAAATGCCCTGATAAAAGCAGTAATAAACACAAAACAATAAACACAAAAAGGTCCGCCCCTCTCATTGAAATCTATTGAAATCTCAATGAGAGAAGCGGACCTTTCTGAAACCACTCGAGCATTACGCCCGCGAGGCGCAAGTCGAAATACTACTCAGCCTTAGCCTTTGCAGTGAGCTTGCCGGAAGCAATCGCCTCCAGAGTCTGCTCGTGGCGCTCGGTAATGTACTCTTCAAAACGAGAGCGCTCAATACGCCACTGGTTACGTCCACCAATCTGAATGGCGGGAAGTTCGCCGCTACGCACCAGAGCACGCACCTGCGAAAGCGAAACCTGCAGCTCCTCAGCAACGTCGCTCAGAGTGAGGAAACGAGGTGCAGTCATCGAATTATTCCTTTCCGTGAGTGAAATCCTGGGCCCCTAGCTACCGTTAGCAGCCTTTGAAATAGAGTTCGTAGTGAACATCTATTGAGTACTTTCAGTATATGTCATCACCGTGAAATTTGCTCACAAAAAGCCTTATATGAGCCGAAAAGTTATCTAATCACCCCTTCAAAAGGGGCAAGACTCAAAAATATTTCATAAACACGACTCTTGTTGAGAGAGAGTACTAAATGAAATATGCTGTTAGGGTTAGTGTCAGAACCAATCAAAGCACTATCGAAAACACACCACTCGCTCATCGGTCAGTTGAACAACACCGGAATCACCGCCGGCTTCCGCACCGAAAGGCACAACCACATCATGCGCATACGACAGAACGCGACGAAGCGTTCCACCCTCACCGAGCCCCACGCCAAACGCCTCAAAAGGCCCACCGTCAAGGACTGGCGATTCATCCTCGGTGTACTTCTCGTGCTCGTCTCCATCACCGGAGTGCAGCTCTACGTGCAGGCGAACAACAGTAAAACCGAGTACTACACCGCCAAAAGCGAAATCCGCCTGGGCGAGAAGATTACCGAAGACAAACTTACCCGAGTTGAAGCGAACATCGACTCCGCCAAAGACAAGTACTTCACCCGCGCCGATGCCGCCCAGATGAACGGCAAAATTGCGATTCAGCGCATCCCCGCCGGCAACCTCATCAGCAAAGAATCGGTAGGCACCGAAACCTCCCCGGGCCGCCGCCTCGCCACCGTCAGCATTGACCGCACCGCCGCCTCCGCACTGAAGGCAGGCGAGCGCGTGGACGTGTGGACCTCCGGCCCGCGCAACCCCGACACCAAGAGCGATAACCGCACCGAAAACGGTGCCCGCGCCATCGTCACCAACGCCGAAATCGTCGCCATCACGGTCGACGAGGGCGTGCTCGGCGCCAACGGCAAAGCAACCGTGCAGCTGTGGATCAAGGAAGAAGCCCTCACCGACCTCGTGAAGGAAAGCAACAGCGACTCCAAAATCAGCCTCATCCCCGGCACCTACGGGGAGGGCCAGTGAACATCCCCGTCATCCTCTACGGCGATGACGGCTCGCTCCTGAACCGCATCGAATCCCAGCGCGGCCGCGTCTCCGTGGCGCGCACCGTGCAGGACTTCAGCGAAGCCGTCGGCATGGCGCACACCGGCATTGCCCGCGTGTTGCTCTGCGCTCACGTGCCCGCCGAAATGAGCGTCTCCACCGTGGACGCGCTCGCCGCCTCCGAAGTGCTCCTGGCGGTTATCGCCCCGGACACTCTGCCGTTGCCCACGCAGGCGCACCGCATCCGCCCCGAGGCTGCCCTTGATGAGATCCTGGGATCGCTCGAACAGGCGGTGGATGCGGCGCTCGCCCGACCCGCCGCGGGGTACGGCATGCCCGCGCAAGCTCCCGTGCAGGCTCCCGCCCAGCCTGTTGCCCACCGCCCGGAGGCCGCCTACGGTCAGGACGCCGGGTACGGCTACGATGCAGGGTACGGCTACGACAGCGGTTACGGTTACGATAACGGCGCTGCTGGCTATGGCGCGGGCGGCTACGGCTACGGCTACGACCCCGCCGCGGGCGCCGCCTCAAACACCGCCGCGCCCTACGGCGCCGACTACGGAAGCTACGGAATCGACCCCGCAGCACCCGCCGGAAACGCACCCGGTGCCTCCGGCGCGCACGAGCAGGCAGAAGCCTCCTCCGTTGTGCCCAGCAACGAGGAATCCGTGCTCAGCCAAGCCGCCGCCATCGTCGACTCTTTCGCACCCGGCAGCGACTACACCCTGCACGTGCAGAACGAAAACAACGACGGCGCCCTACCTCAGCACCCGGACATCAACCAGGACCCTGAGGCGCCCTCCCGCTACCAGCCCGGTCACCGCCTCGGCAAGATCGTGACCGTCTGGGGCACCCACGGTGCGCCCGGTCGAAGCACCATTGCCTTCAACCTCGCCGCCCTCGCGGCGCAGCAGGGTCAGCAGGTCTGCCTCATCGACGCAGACACCTACGCGCCCAGCCTGGACGCGCTCATGGCGCTCGAGGACACCGGATCCGGCCTGGCAATTCTCTGTTCGGACGCCGACCGCGCCCAGCTCGACGAGAAAAAAGCCGGAGCCATCATGGAGCGCGTGCCCCTCAAAAACGGCACATTCGACTTCTTGAGCGGCATCACCTCCTCCTCGCGTTGGCCCGAGGTTCGCGCCCGCGCCTTCTCTGAGGTACTCGAATGGCTCAAGCACCGCTACGACCTGGTCATTTGCGATGTTGCCGCCCCCATCGAGGTCGACGAGGAACTGACCTTTGACGGTCCGGCACCGCGCCGTAACGCTGCGACCCTCACCGCGCTCGCCTGCGCCGACCGCGTGATTACGCTCGGCGAAGCGGACGTCATCGGCCTGCCGCGCCTGATTAACCTCGCCCGCGAGGTGCAGTCGCGCCCGGATCTTTTCGCCCCCGAAACGGATGTGCAGTACTGGCTCAACCGCAGCCGCCGCGAAGCCGCAGGGTTCAACCCCGAGGCGAAGATGCGCGATAACTGGGCGCGCTACCTACAGGTTCCGCTCACCGGCGTGATTCCGTACGAGCGTAAGGTCATGGACCGTTTGCGCCGCAACGGTGAAGCACTGCTGGAGGTGGCGCCCCGCCACGCGGTGGTGCAGTCCCTGGAGGCGATGCTTGAAGGCATGTATGCGGTACGCCCCGGCGCGTAAGCCCGGCAGATAAGCCCGGCCCGTAAGCCTGTCAGATAAGCTCGTCAGATAAAACTAGCGCTGCTCAAAGACCCGGCTTGTTGGGGGTGCCCCGTTCAGAGGCTCCGGCAGGTCGGGTTTTCTGCGCCTCAAGCGGATTTAGGGTAGGGAGTAGTGCGAATATTTCACTTCAAAATTGAGGGGTTTATCTCACCTCACAGCGTCATATTTGGGAATAAAAGCATGCTTCAAGAAATGCTCTGTAAACTATTCCAGGTATTGCCGTTTGAATGGGAATTGCGGCGAGCAAACCGTAAAATAGTTGAACCTACCCGAACTCATGGGAAGCACACAAACATATGTCTTTTGCAGAAGGAATTATGAGCGCCTGCGACTTCGGTCCCGGCGACACTGAACGCATTCACCTCATCATGGGTGAATGGCAGGTCATCTCTGATATCGCTCAGAGCGATCTGGTTCTATGGTTCCCCACCGACTACATCGTTGCCGACGGCAGTTCTCCGGACGCCGTCTCCGGCCCCAGCGAAACCAGTACTTTCCGTGCCTTCGCGCACGTGCGCCCCTCCAACGTCCGTACCCTCTTCCACCACGACATCATCGACCACGACATGGAAGACGGCATCCGTGACGAAGCCTACCGCGTCTGGATCAACCAGAACATCAGCACCTACACCGACGAAGGAAGCGGTGAAGGCGTTGGCGCCCGCCCTCGCGTGAACGTGACCTTCGTGCCCATCGTGCGCAACAACCGCACCATTGCCTTGCTGACCAGCCACAAGATTGCTACCCCCAATGGTTACCCCTCCATCAGCGACGAGGTCTACGAATTCGCCGCTGACACCATGCTCTCCATGGTGCACTCCGGCCTGTGGCCCGACCCCCTCGCTCAGGGGAACAACACTCAGGGCAACCCCCGCGTGATTGACGGCATTATTGTGCTCGACCCCTCCGGTCGTGTGGTCGTCGCTTCCCCAAACGCGAACTCCATGTACAACCGCATGGGCATGACTGGCTACCTCGAAAAGCGAAACCTTGCCGATGTCACCCGCGCGATGCTTCCTTCTGGCGAGCAGGCGGATGAAACCCTGCAGCTGGTCCTGGCCGGTCGTAGTGACCTGCGCACCGAACTGGTCATTGCCCGTGCTCGCGTAACCATGCGATCCATCCCGCTGCTTGCGCAGAAGCCTGCCCGCATCGAGCGTGAAGGCGCCGTAATTCTGTGCCGTGACGTGACCGAGCTGCGCCGCCGCGAGCTGGAGCTCATGACGAAGGACGCGACCATCCGCGAAATTCACCACCGCGTGAAGAACAACCTGCAGACCGTGTCCGCTCTGCTGCGCCTGCAGTCGCGCCGCATGACCACGGACGAGGCGCGTCAGGGCCTGGAGCAGGCGATGCGCCGCGTGGCAACGATTGCTACCGTGCACGAGGCGCTCTCGCAGGGTCTGACTCAGAACGTCGATTTTGACGAGCTGATTGAGCGTCAGTTCCACCTTGCCGCTGAGCTTGCTTCCCCCGGCCAGCATGTGTCCACCAAGCTGATTGGCTCCTTCGGCGCGTTGCCGAGCCAGTTCGCCACCCCTCTGGCACTGGTCATTAACGAGGTTGTCGCGAACGCCGTGGAGCACGGTCTGGACGGCGAGACCGGCACCGTGACCCTTGAGGGCATTCGCGGTACCAACGATGAGGGCGAGAATATCCTCACCGTCGTGATTACCGATGACGGTAAGGGCATGGGCGATAAGAAGATTGAAGAGTCCGGCCCGGACGCCTACCGCCCGGTGACCGGCAAGGAAGGCCTGGGCATGCAGATTGTGCGTACCCTGGTGGCGAGTGAGCTGAACGGCTCGATCCGCTGGGAGGCTAACGAGCCGACCGGTACCCGCGTGGTCATCACCGCGGTGCTCGTCTAAGCCCCTTGCTTGTATGACGTTATAGAGCTGCCGCCGCCCCGAGCACGGGGTGGCGGCAGTTTGCTGTCTAGATAGGTTCTGTATATGGCAAAAGCGTGGTGC
>ERZ772909.1756-NODE-1756-length-11574-cov-10.815956_pt1 | contig 11574 bp, 10 predicted proteins | sample MGYA00511137_ERZ772909 | MGnify/ENA primary metagenome ERZ772909 (study PRJEB29015, sample SAMEA2738095) | human oral metagenome | biome: human oral; feature: human-associated habitat; material: saliva | place: China | collected 2270 ... | reverse complement strand
ACGACAATGATCGAGAAAAAGAAAAACGTGAAGCTATGATTGATAAGGCTTTATCCGGTATTCCAGACTATGCCTTTGTTATTCTATTGGCTCATCACCCTGAATTCTTTGAAGAAGCCATTGAACGTAAAATTCCGTTGACCCTCTCTGGTCATACTCATGGTGGACAAATCGTATTCATGGGCATGCCGTTGGTACCAACAGGTACACCATATACAAAAGGGCGCTACGTAGAAGAACAAAGCGTGTGCTACGTCAATAACGGTACAGGCCACTGGTTCCCAATTCGTATCAACTGCCCACGAGAAATTACAGTCATTACATTCTTTGATGGAGTAGCTTAGAAGTATAGGTAAGTTCCTTAGAATAAAAGTGAGCTCCTTGTAGGGATAGGAAAATGTATAGTAAATCCTTTATTCATAAAATTCTTATATGTATTGTTGTGCTTATGCTATTTGATATCTCTCTAATTCAAGCCATGACAACGGATATATATAAGGGATATCTCAAAATAGCAATACTAGTGGCAATTGGATGCCATTTAGATCTATACCTGGAACTCAGTAAACAAGAAGAACTGATAATACAGGCATTCAAGAATAATACATTTAACGAGACCTATGAACTGTTAACTACGAAAGATATGATTTTCATCCTATCTTTGATCCTGTTAATGACTATAAACCTTATAAAATATTAGAAAACCATAGGGTACAAATAAAAAGAGGTATTGTATATGAAAATACAATACCTCTTTTTATTATATGAACTTATATAAAAATTATGATATATTAGAATTAAAAAATTTTGTTGTGTTGATTAATAGAGCAGAGTTAATTTGTAGGTGTAGATTAATGTATAGTAAATTTTTTATCTACAGAGTTATTATATGTACCATTCCGCTTATTCTTATGGATATAGCTCTTATTAGCGCAATGATAACTGGTGGATACGAAGGAAATCTAAAAGCAGCAATACTAGCGGGGATAGTATTGCACATAGTTTTATATATGTTAAGTCGTAAACAAGTAAAGTTATTAATAAAAGCGTTTAAGCAAAATGGATTTAAAGAGATTAATAATCTATTCAATATGACATATGTTCTTCTAATCGTATTTTTTATAATATTAATAGCTATAAAACTTATGAGGTATTAGAATCGTAAAACGTAGGATATAAAAGAGTATTTATATAGAGTTCTTTTGTTTGATGGAGACAGTAAAGTGAAAAGTATTTTTAAGTTTTTATTTTATAGTATTATAATCGTAGCTATTATATTTCCTATAGTTCAGATTTTATATCGTCTTTTAAATGGTATTCCAATTAATGGATTATTAAGCTCATTACCATATGTATATCTTGGTGTATTAATTTTTTATGCTTTAGGTTTTCTTTTTATTAAGTATGTATTGAAGTCATAATTTATAAATAAAAGTCCCGATACTATATCGTATCAGAGCTTAAGACAGATGAGGTAAGATATAATGAATAATATATGGGTTCCAGCTTATAAAATTTTGTCTAATACTACTTTTTTGGATATAACCTCTTTTAATTATGATTTAGATAGTATTAAGTTGATTTTAACTGATGATAATAATAAAGAGTTATCTGTAGAGGCTAATGAAATAATAAATTTCTCCTATATTAATGAGCAAGCCTTATATTTGAATGAATTTAACTTTACCTCAGCTGTAGATAGAAAGGACTTTCCACATCATTTTTTCTATAAAGTTACTAACTCTACATTAATAGAGCAATTAGTGCATGATAGTGCAAATCTTTTAAACGCCAATGATCTAGAACATTTTTTAATACGTCTTTCTGACGGCTTGATTAATATTGTATGTAGAAGTGGTAATTATAAAATTAGCGAAATAAGTTGACATATTTAAGAAGAACCGTAATTAGTATTTTTTTACTATATTAATTAACTAATAAGAACCCCGGATACGCTTTCGTATCGGGGGTTCTTTCCGTTCATTTGAGGTATGAGAGGATGTTACAGATATGTCATAAAGATGAGAGAGATTTTATTTCATGCGAACTGCTTCAGCAAATTCGTCTTCGGTCATGAGTTTTTCTTCCAAGATGATTTCTTTGATAGAGCAACCGCGTTTGTATGCTTCTTTTACGACCTTAGCACTCTTATCGTAGCCGATGTATGGTGTTAAGGATGTAGCAATCATAAGGGATTGTTCTACGAAGAATTTAAGTTTTTCAGGTACGAATTCTACACCGTCGATGCAGTGTGTAGTGAAGGAATTCATCGCATCTGCGAGGAGGCGACAGCTTTCAACAAAATCATAAATCATGATAGGCATGTACACATTCAATTGGAACGCACCGCTGCCTGCACAAAGTGTCATTGTTGTATTGATGCCGAATACTTGGGCACATACCATAGCAAGAGCTTCGCATTGGGTAGGGTTAACCTTACCTGGCATGATGGAGGAGCCCGGTTCGTTTTCAGGTAGATGCCATTCGCCATAGCCACAGCGAGGGCCGGATCCTAAGAAACGAACATCGTTCGCAATCTTAAACAATGTAGTAGCCAATGTGTTAAGTGCACCATGAGCCATCATGAACGCATCTTTCAAGGATAGGCCTTGGAATTTGTTGTTTTTAACGCGGAATGGAGCGCCTGTTACCTCTGGCAATACAGTTTCCATAACGTCTAGATATCCCTTAGGTGTGTTCACACCTGTACCAACGGCAGTGCCGCCAAGGGCAACGTCGAGTAGATAATCAGCGTTTTGAAGGAGCATCGTTTTGGCAGTTTTTAGGCCGTCTACAAAGGCGCTAATTTCTTGGTCTACCATGATGAAAGTAGCATCTTGTAGGTGAGTACGACCAACTTTTTGCAAGCCTTTTCCTTTTTCTTGCAATTTTTCGAAAGATTTAATAAGGCCGTCCAATGCAGGAATTACCCGTTTTGTAATTTCAAAGTACCCGCAGATATGCATTGCCGTAGGGAATGTATCATTTGTACTTTGGCCGCGGTTTACATCGTCGTTAGGATGGAGCGGGTTGCTTTCATCTAACTGTTTAGCCCGGTGAGCGATTACCTCGTTCACATTCATATTAGTCTGTGTGCCAGAACCTGTTTGGAATACGGTTAACGGGAACTCATCATCCCACTTGCCGTCTACGATCTCATCGACTACTTGAGCGATGAGTTTCGCTTTTTCCTCAGTTACTGCGCCACATTTTGCATTGGTTAAAGCACATGCTTTTTTTACAAGCGCAAGCGCTTTGATTTGTTCAATAGGGATACGGTGGTCACCAATCTTAAAGTTATTGAACGAGCGTTGCGTTTGAGGTCCGTAAATTCGTCTAGCGTCGACTTCGACTGGTCCCATTGAATCGTATTCAATTCTTGTTTCCATAATGTTTACAACCTCCTTAAAAGACATGCCGACCTTATCGTCGGTACTTTAATTATATAAAATCCTGTATATTTGTACAGAATAAAAGATAATGATTTCTATTTTCATATAGAAGGGAGCTGTATATGCGATTTGTGCATATACAGCTTTTCCCTTCTCCCAATATATATGGGATGATTTATATTTAATTTGTATACATGTTTCATATAAGGTCGATTTGAGAGGGGAAAGGCGATAGTCCAAAAACGACTTAGCGGCCCCGCGTAGCGGGGTGGGTGGCTTTGGAGGCTTTTGGACTATTGCCTTTTCCTACATAGTTGGGGGACTAATGAAACATGTATACATTATAAATATCGCATATATATTGAAATCATCGCTTTAACACGTTAAAATGGAAGTAGCTTATTATATTGTTTTAAGCTCTAGTTTCACAGAGGAGGTAAGTACTTATGAAACATGACTTTATGAGCCATGACCTTCATCTGCCGGAACTGACACTACGTGGGATGCTACTTGGTGCATTGATTACTGTAATTTTTACAGCATCTAACGTATATCTCGGTTTGAAGGTTGGTTTGACATTCTCGTCATCCATTCCGGCAGCCATTATTTCAATGGCAATCTTACGTTTCTTCAAGGATTCTAACGTTCTTGAAAACAACATGGTACAAACTCAGGCTTCTGCAGCCGGTACTTTGTCCGCAATTATCTTTATCTTGCCAGGTCTACTCATGCTTGGGTATTGGAACGGTTTCCCATTCTGGCAAACATTCTTGCTCTGCGCATGCGGTGGTTCTTTAGGTGTGTTATTCACTATTCCATTGCGTCGTGCTATGGTAGTAAATAGTGATTTGCCATATCCAGAAGGCCGTGCAGCAGCAGAAATTTTGAAAGTTGGATCTCACAATGCTGGCCAAGGTCCACAATCTAGCTCCGGTATGGGTGATATCGTATCCGGTGGTCTTGTAGCCGGTATTATCAGTCTTTGTGCAAATGGTTTCAAAGTGCTCGGAGACAGCATGAGTTTCTGGCTTCCTGTAGGTAGCAAGGGGATTACTCAAATTCCATTGGGCTTCTCTACAGCATTGTTAGGCGCTGGTTACCTTATCGGTATTGCTTCTGGTATCGCTATCCTAGTTGGTGTACTCATCGCTTGGGCTGGCTTCGTACCTTATTTAACTAATATGTTTGCTCCAGACGGCGGTGCTACAGCTAAATTTGCAATGGCTGTTTGGAAATCTAAAGTTCGTTTCATCGGTGCTGGTGCTATTGGTATCGCAGCGATTTGGACTTTGATTACATTGATTAAACCAATCATCGAAGGTATGAAAATTTCTGTTAAATCCATGAATAGCAGTTCCACTGAACGTGCATTGCATCGTATGGATACAGATATGAGCACAAAATCTGTTATCATCGTGTTCGGTATCATCCTTTTAGGTTTAGTTCTTACATTCTGGGATTTCGTATCTGCAGTACCTATTAGTGCAGGCTTAATGTGGACACTTGTTGTTGTAGGTGTTGTAGTAGCTTTGCTAATCGGCTTCTTCGTAGCTGCTGCATGTGGTTACATGGCAGGTCTTATCGGTACATCTGCATCTCCAATCTCCGGTATTGGTATCTTGGCAACTATTATTTCTTCCTTAGTGGTGTACTTCATCGCTTCTGAAAATAACTTGTTCGCTACAGAAGCAGGCGTACAATTCGCTACAGCTATGGCTATCTTTATGACATCCGTAGTTATCGCCATTGCATCTATTTCTAACGATAACTTGCAAGACTTGAAAACAGGTCAACTCGTTGGTGCTACACCTTGGCGTCAACAAATTGCGTTGTTACTTGGCTCTGTAGCTGGTGCAGTTGCAATTGCTCCTGTTCTTAACTTGCTTTACCAAGCATATGGCTTCACAGGTGCGTTACCACGTCCTGAAATGGACCCTAATGCTGCATTATCCGCTCCACAAGCAACTTTGATGACTACAATTGCTCAAGGTATCTTCAGTTCTAGTATGGATTGGGATTACATCTTGATTGGCGTTGGTGTTGGCGTAGTAGCAATCATCGTTAACTTAATTCTTAAGAGCACAACAGCTTCTTTAACATTGCCTCCATTGGCAGTTGGTATGGGTATTTACTTACCTCCAACATTGGAAGTGCCTCTCATCTTAGGTTCTTTCATTAGCTATTTCGTAGGCCGTTACTTAGTAGCTCGTGCTAAAATGCGTGCTGGCGAACTCGCTGAGTACGATGTTGAACAATCTAACCGCCGTGGCGTTCTCTTCGCTTCTGGTTTGATTGTTGGTGAAAGCTTGATTGGTGTAATCATAGCTGTTATTATTGTATTGTCTGTTACAACTGGTGGTGGTGAATCTCCACTTGAATTAGTAGGTCCTCAATTTGAAAGCACAGCACAATGGTTAGGATTGCTTGCATTCATCTTCTCTGGTCTCTACCTTGTTCGTCGTGTTGTAACACACAAATTCAATAAAGAAGAAGCTTTAGCTATGAAAGCTGAGCAAGAACAACAATAAGAGGTTAAACAATGAAATTAAAACAGTCTGTACTCATCATGATGGCTGCTGCATTGCCAGTAGTATCTTTCGCAGCAAGCGAAATTCCTGTCACAAAAGACACTGCAACAGTGCAAAAAGTTCAAGCTGATACGAATAAAGTAAATCGCAACGATTTAACATACCGTATCTCTAGTACTGCTACACCGGAGCAAAACCGTGCGTTACGCTCTGTAGCATCTAAGGTTGATCGCGATGCAGTTGAAGTAGTAGCACCTAATGCAGACCGCTATATGGACCGCAAAGAGGTGGCTGTATCTCCAGTGGAATCCACTACAGATCATCTTGATCTAGTGTTCCCAACAGTTAAATCTGTTAGTCCAGTTGTAGAAAAAGCAATCAATAATACTATCAAAAAATACGTTGCTAAAGTACAAAACGACGTAGAAAAATTGAATGCCAAAGACGCTGATAAAACAAATGTAGTTATGTACTACGATGTTAAAACAGACAAAAATGGTATTTTCAGTGTATTGATTCATACGTACACAATGCGTGATCGTGATGCTAATGGCGTCAACTATGTAAAAGGCTTCACATTCAACACTACAACAGGTCGTCAATTATCCTTGTATGACCTTGGTGGCCTTAACAAAAAAGAATTAGTGAATGCTATCGAGAATAATCAAGATGTGAAGAATCAATTGGGCGGCGAAGTAAACATCGACAAAATGCCTACTGAATTCTACACAACTGATGACTATTCTGTTGTAATGGTATTGCAACAAGACGTGGATGCAATCCACAGTGCAGGTACCGTATATGTACCAGTTGGTAACTTACGTGACCGCCAAAATGATGTAACAAAAAAATAATCGAACTGTGTGAATTCGATTATGTGTGTATAGTAACAGCTGTTTAATTGTGAAAGAACCGCTCCTTCGGGGGCGGTTCTTTTTTTGCATTATAGATTTAATAATAGTCTTATAATACATTTTGGTGGGGATACAATAAAAAGCCGTGTAAGAACACGGCTTTTTATTATTTTTTATTATTGAGTTTATTTAATTATTTATTTGTTGTATCGTAGTAGTTTACGCGTGGAGGCAATGGGAATTGGATTGCTGCATCCGCTTTTACTGTCTCTGATTCTGGTAATTGTACTACTACATTGTTTTTGAATTTCTTTTTGAAAGCTTTCACAGTGTCCTTTTGAACGGAGTCTGCTGTGATGATAAGAGCGCTTGTATCGTCATTAGGACGGATGGAAATGATATTACCTTTTGGCTCTTTAGCTTTGTATAAATCAAGAGCATCGGATTGATAATCTTCAAGTTGCGCTTGATTTAATTTACCTTGAGATACTACAAGAGCACTTTCAAGTTGTGGATCTTGAGTTTCAGAAATTGCATGAGCCACAGCATCAGCTTTTTTCTTATCTGTTAAAGAAGCATGTAATTTTCCACCATCCCAGAAGAGGGCACCGTCTTGACGGAATTTAGTGAAGTCATTGCCATAGCCTAATGTTTTGTCGATAATAGTAGCTGTTTTGCTTTCTACTTGTTGTTTGAACAATGTATTGTGGAAGGCAAGTGCTTGCTCTGTTTGTGTCATGCGGTATGCAATCTCAGCTGCTTCAGCACGAGTTACATATTTTTCAGGGTTGAATAATGTGCCAGGAGCGTAGTTTGTGAAGCCAAGGTATGCAAGTTCACGAACTGCGTCTTGAGCCCAAGGAGCTACGAATTTTTGGTCTCCATAAGCAATACTATCAAGTGCTGTTGGATCCTCTGTTGTGTATCCTAAGTAGTGAATGTAGTTGTCTGCTACTACAGCAAATTCTTGGCGAGACATATATTTTTCAGGTTTATATGTGTTATCGCCATAACCGCTGATAATATTTTTGCGCGCTACAGATTCGATAGCAAGAGCGGACCAACGATCAGATGTAATATCTTTAAATTTGCTAGATAAGAAGGCTGCTGTACCATCATCTGTGATGTTGTTGAAGAGAGCAGCTACTTCTTCACGAGTCATAGGTTGGTTAGGTCGGAATGTACCGTCAGAATAACCTTTCATAAGATTTGCTTTTGTTACAGTACTGATAGAGTTGGCAGCCCAGAAATCGCTAGGTACATCAGAGAAGATGTGGGCACGGATTTTTTGAATATCTTGAGGCGTACCAATAGATGTATTTACAACTATAGGTGTGGCAGCTTTAGCAGCATCAAATTTAGAAGACTCTACTTTAGTTGCTTCTAAGTTAGTAACATCTGTTTTTGGTGTAACTGCTTTTGTATTGTCTACGGTAGACGCTTCAGCTTTAGTGGAGGCTACTGCAGGAGCATGAGTTGTAGTATTAGCAGAAACAAAACTAAGGCCTGTTGTAGCTAATAGTGTGCCTAAAACAAGGGCACGTAATACATAAGGGGTATTCTTGTACATAAAAATCCTTCCTAATTATGGTAAATGGCTAACGTTTTATAGCCGAAGAATATAAACTTTTACCAACAATAAAATCTATATCCATTATATAGCGAATAATAAGGCATGCATAGAGATATAAACAAAGCAGCGTAATACTAAACGTATACGCTGCCTTGGCTAGTTGAGTGAACGCCGATTAGCGTTTTACTGTCATTTTTACTTTGGAACCGAATAATTTAGACATTCCTTGTTGAGTTTCTTTAGATGCAGTTGTTACAACAGCATAAAGTTGGTTGTTTTCTACATCAGGGAATGTAGCTAGGATAGTACCAGCTTTTTCGTTTTTGTTGTAGTAGTTGCGGAAGTTTGCATCGATTGCATCGTATTCAGTTTGGCTGTATTGGGATGGCTCAACTACAACATAGTTGTTTACAGTGGAATCACCACGTGCAGCAAGGTTAGCTTTTACTGTGGAGATATCGCTATCTGTTTTCAATGCTACGTGCAATTGATTATCGCGCCAGTACATTACACCGTAATCTTGGAACGCTTCTTCTGTTTTATATGTTTTATTCAATTCATTGAATACTTTATCTTCTAAAGCAGCTTGTTGTTTTTGATCAAGTGCTTTTAAAGTGCTACGACGAACAGGGCGAACTGTGCGAGTAGGTTCAGTTTTTTGAGCTACTGCAGCATTTTTGTTGCCTTTTACATCTTTTTCAGCTTTTTTTGCATCAGCTTTTACTGTTTTGTCAGCTTTAGCTACATCTTTTTTAGCATCTTTGTTTACTTTAGATGCATCTTTTTCTGTTGTATCAGCTTTTTTTACATCTTCTTTTACAGCTGGCTCAGTTTTTGTTTCAGTTGCAGTTGCAGTATGTTTTGGTGTTGCAAGGCCAGCACCGTTAAGCATGCGGTTCAAAATTGTAGCTGCTTGTGCTCTTGTTACAGGTTGTTTAGGGTTAAAGTTTTCTGTTGCCCCAGATGCTACAATGCCACGTTGTGCCATGTATTGAATATCTGCCAAGTAAGCAGAGGAAATGCTAGCTTCGTCTTTGAAAGTAACCTTTTCTGTTTTTACAGGTGTAGAAAGGTTTAACTTCTTAGCCAAGCTTGCTGCGGATGCTACGAATTGTTCGCGGTCCATAGTTTTGCTAGGTGTGAAAGCTGTTTTAGATGTGCCTTCCATTACGCCTGCAGCACTTACTAATTTGATAGCGGAGCTGGACCAGCGATCTGCTTCTACGTCAGAGTAGGATGTAGAAGATTCTTTTGTTACGATATCAGCTAATTCTTGTTCATTTAAGTTATGTTGTAATACTTTGCCGTAAATAGCAGCTGCTTGTTCACGAGTGATTTGAGCACCAGGTTTGAATGTGTTATCTGCGTAACCAGAAAGGTAACCAGCTTGTGTCATTGCTTGGATAGCATCGCGAGCCCAGTTATCTTTAGTGTCAGGATATACACCAGCAGGTAAGTTTTCTTTAGCTTTTACAGCTTTTTTACCTTCTACTTTAGCAGCATCTTCTTTAACATCATTTTTTACAGATGTATCAACGCGTTTAGCGTCGTTTTTTACGGAAGTATCTACGCGTTTAGCATCGTTTTTTACGGAAGTATCTACGCGTTTAGCATCATTTTTTGCAGACGTATCAACATGTTTTGCATCGCTTTTAACAGATGCATCAGCATGCTTAGTATCGTGTTTTACAACTGCAGTTGCATGTTTAGCATCATTTTTAGCAGATGTATCAACACGTTTAGCATCGTTTTTTACGGAAGTATTAACGCGTTTAGCGTCATTTTTTACAGATGTATCAACACGTTTAACATCAGTTTTAGCTGCAGTATCAGTTTTTGTAGCAACATTAGATACTTCGGCTTTTGCGTGCGCCGCAGTTGTTTCGGCGTGAGCCATGCCGAATGTGGAACCGAGGGCTAATGTAATTGCCAAGGATAAAGATAATTTATTTAGTTTCATTGAAAAGGCTCCTTTCAAACTATACTTATATAAAATAAATTATAACACTTTTTAAATTTATACACTACTATAAGAAAATGTAATATATAAGGATAAAAATTACATGAATTTGAAATTTAAAGCCTATTTATATAAATATTCAATGAATTATAGGTAAATAATGATATGAGAACCATTGAAAATTGCAAAATGATAAACGTTCCCAAAATCTAGAGTTTAAGGGACTTTCACAAGAATAATTTATAAATAAGGAGGTATATGTGATAAAATGCAATGTTTATTATTACAAAAAGTCATAACGATATGAGAAATAAAAGGGTACATACTAATATAGCAATCCTTTGGACATTTTCTATATGATTAATTTATAATTATATCGATAAAGCTTTTGAATATTTATTTGAAAGCATAAGTAATGTTTCGGGCGGAAAATTATTGAAAAACTTTCACTAGAATTCTTGCCATAACGCATACATATCAAAATTTTTTATTAGGTTAAGTACTAGAAAAGACGAGGACGATAATATGAAAATTCATCTTTTCCAACAGTGTTTGATTGACATGTTCTACCCACATGTAGGCATGGCTGGTGTAGAAGTACTTGAAAGATTAGGCTGCGAGCTCGTAGTGCCTAAGAAACAAGTATGTTGTGGCCAAATGTTCACTAACTCTGGTTACAACGAAGCAGCTATGGATGCAATTAAGAATACAATCGAATGCTTCGAAAACGCTGAATATGTAGTCAGCATGTCCGGCTCTTGCGCATTTGCAATCCGTGATGAATATCAACATTTCTTGAAAGATCAACCTGAGTGGTTGGCACGTGCAGAACGATTGAGCGGCAAAATTTACGAATTCACTCAATTCATTACTGACGTATTAGGTGTTGAAGATGTAGGCGCTCGTTTCAACGAGTCCGTTACATACCACACATCTTGCCACGTAACTCGTTTGATGGGCATTAAAGAGCCTCCTTTCAAACTCCTTAAAAACGTTAAAGATATCAACTTGATCGAATTGCCACGTGCAGACCGTTGCTGTGGTTTTGGCGGTACTTTCTCCGTTAAAAACCCTGAGATTAGTGAAGTTATGACACGTGAAAAAGCATTGGAAATCGCTAGCACAGGTGCTAATGTAATTTCCGGTTCTGACCAAGCGTGCTTGATGAACATCGCTGGTATGCTAGACCGTCTTCATAAAGAAGGCGAAATTGATCGCCGTATCAAAGTAATGCATATTGCTGAAATCTTAAACTGCCGTTAAGGAG
>ERZ772909.1751-NODE-1751-length-11610-cov-15.652099_pt1 | contig 11610 bp, 6 predicted proteins | sample MGYA00511137_ERZ772909 | MGnify/ENA primary metagenome ERZ772909 (study PRJEB29015, sample SAMEA2738095) | human oral metagenome | biome: human oral; feature: human-associated habitat; material: saliva | place: China | collected 2270 ... | reverse complement strand
GAAACACAGGGAAAAAGCGATGGACCGCACGATATGCCAAATGTTCGGAATAATCGGCATCCTCTTCGCCCTCCTCTTCATCCCGACGCAGCATCATAACGGCGGTATAGCCGACAATGACGGCAAAAACCACTTCCACAATCGGCCCCAATGCCAACAGTCCGGCACCGATGGCGACAAAAATCATGCGGAAAATAATCGCGCCGATAATCCCCCAGTACAAAACGCGGTGGCGCAGGCCCTCAGGCACTTTAAACCAAGCAAAAACCGCCATCATTAAAAACAGATTATCTACGGACAATACTTTTTCCAAAGCATAGCCGGTAAAGAACAGGCTGGCGGCTTCACTGCCGTGATGAACCCATAAAAATGCGCCGAACAAAATCGATATCAATACCCAAAACAACGACCATATCGCGGCACTTTTCAGCGACATCGGTTTGTTGTCCCTATGGGCGAATAAATCGATGGCAATCGCGCCCACAGACAAAATCACGAAAACGGCGACGGTTTCAATGGGGAAACCCAAATGGTTCATAAAAAGCCTTTGTTATCAAAATAAAGCGTAAGTATAGTGAAACAACGCGGAATAATATAGAGAAAACCAATAAAGATAATGTAATATAGTGGATTAACTTTAAACCAGGACGGCGTTACCTCGCCTTAGCTCAAAGAGAACGATTCTCTAAGGTGCTGAAGCACCAAGTGAATCGGTTCCGTACTATCTGTCCTGTCTGCGGCTTCGTCGCCTTGTCCTGATTTAAATTTAATCCACTATATTTCCGACAACTGGCACAAACCGGATTCCGCTCTTTATCCACGCCCAACAGACCAGTAAGGGGTCGTCTGAAAATTTCAGACGACCCTTTGCCTTGCCTCATCGACTTCCTAAACCCTATCCGATTTATAGTGGATTAACTTGTTGTCTGATTACATTCAATCCGCATCCGTTTCCAAATACTTCAGAAAGATAGTTTCAAGCCTATTTAAATGCAATATTTTTCAAGATAGTTTGTAAACTAATGTTTTTAATATGGTTTGAAAAATATTTCAGTAAAACCGGCAAGCAACGGTCATCATGAGCTTTGCAAGCCTACTGTTTTCAGGTATCCTCAAACGGATTATTTACAATTTAATATGTTTTAATTACATATCTAATTGAATTAATAAATGATTTATTTCTAACAAGCTACAAAAAATAGAAATTTCCGCTGTATTTTAATTAGAAAAATGTTTGGGCGTGGATTGCCTGCAATTTCATCAGCCCGTGATTTTGAAGTTTTAGATGAGGAATAGTACATGAACCCCATGTATATCACTTTTGCAATCTATCTGATTGCCGTTCTCTTGATTGGTCTGGCCGCGTATTTCTCCACACGCAATTTCGATGATTATATTTTGGGCGGCCGCAGCTTGGGCCCGTTTGTTACGGCGATGTCGGCAGGCGCGTCCGATATGTCGGGCTGGCTTTTGATGGGCCTGCCCGGCGCGATTTATTTGAGCGGTTTGAATGAGGCTTGGATTGCCATCGGCTTGGTCGTCGGCGCGTATTTCAACTGGCTTTTGGTGGCGGGCCGTCTGCGCGTACATACCGAATATGCCAACAATGCGCTGACGCTGCCTGATTATTTCTTCCACCGCTTCGGCGCGGGCGGACATTTGATGAAAGTGGTTTCCGCGCTGATTATTCTGTTTTTCTTCACGATTTATTGCGCCTCGGGCATTGTGGCGGGTGCAACTTTGTTCCAAAGCCTGTTTGAAGGCATGACTTACAATCAGGCGATGTGGCTGGGTGCGGGTGCAACCATTGCCTATACCTTCTTGGGCGGCTTTTTGGCGGTAAGCTGGACAGATACGCTGCAAGCTTCTTTGATGATTTTTGCGCTGATTTTGACGCCGGTAATGGTCTATTTGGGTCTGGGGGGGGCAGACCAAATGTCTGCCGCAATTCAAAATGTTGCCGCAAGTACAGGCAAGGAATACGGCAGTCTGTTTGCCGGTACGACCGTCATCGGCATTATTTCCACCGCCGCATGGGGCTTGGGCTATTTCGGTCAGCCGCACATTTTGGCGCGCTTTATGGCGGCTGAAAGCGCGAAATCGCTGGTGTCCGCACGCCGCATCGGTATGACTTGGATGGTGTTGTGTCTGGCAGGCGCAGTGGCGGTCGGTTATTTCGGCATTGCGTATTTTGGTGCCAATCCCGACCAAACCGCTTCCATGAAGGGCAACCACGAACGTATCTTCATCGCGCTTTCTACTCTGCTGTTCAACCCTTGGATTGCAGGCATTATTTTGAGCGCGATTTTGGCGGCGGTCATGTCCACTTTGTCTTGCCAGCTTTTGGTTTGCTCCAGCGCGATTACCGAAGACTTCTACAAAGGCTTTTTGCGTAAAAATGCGCCGCAAAAAGAGCTGGTGTGGGTGGGTCGTCTGATGGTGTTGGCGATTGCTGTGATCTCCATCCTGATTGCGTCCGACCCCGAAAGCAAAGTTTTGGGCTTGGTGTCTTATGCGTGGGCAGGTTTCGGCGCGGCGTTCGGTCCGATTGTGATTCTGTCGGTATTGTGGAAACGCATCACGGCATACGGCGCTTTGTCGGGCATGATTGCCGGCGCGCTGACTGTGGTGGCGTGGGCGGAGTGGGTTAAAAAACCGGCTTTGGCTGCACATGAAACCGGTATTTGGACTATGTACGAAATCGTCCCCGGCTTTATCGCCTGCTTGATTATCGCTATTCTGGTTTCACTGACCGACAAAGAGCCGTCTCGTGAAATCCAAGAACGTTTTGAAAAAGCGGATACAGAATACCGCGAGGCGAAATAAGTGTTTTCAGACGACCTGCCGTTGACCGCAGGTCGTCTGAATTTTTATACGGGAAGGCAGGTTTTATTTTTATATTGATGCTCATGCGGATAATGCACTCTTTGGGATTTATCTGCTTTTTATCAAAGCAAAAAATCCTGTTTTTGAGATAAATTGCTTGTCCGGCCCTTATAAATTTATTAAGATATTATCTATATGCTTTAAATCTTTTCAGACGACCTCGAAAAGGGATGGGGTCGTCTGAAAATCATCATAAAAACTTTGGAGAACCTTAAAATGTTTGACTTTGCTTTTCCGACACAAACGCCACTGCGCCAAGCGATTACCGATGCTTACCGCCGCGACGAAATCGAAGCCGTTCAGGATATGCTGCAACGCGCCCAGATGAGCGACGAGGAGCGTCGGGCGGCGTCCGAACTCGCGCGCCGTTTGGTTACGCAGGTTCGTGCCAGCCGCACCAAAGCCAGCGGGGTGGATGCGCTGATGCACGAGTTCTCGCTCTCCAGCGAAGAAGGCATTGCGCTGATGTGTCTGGCGGAAGCTTTGCTGCGCATTCCCGACAATGCGACGCGCGACCGCCTGATTGCCGACAAAATTTCCGAAGGCAACTGGAAAAGCCATTTGAACAACAGCCCGTCCCTGTTCGTCAACGCTGCCGCGTGGGGCTTGCTGATTACCGGCAAACTGACCGCGCCGAGCGACAAGCAGATGGGTTCGGCTCTGAACCGCCTCGTCAGCAAAGGCGGCGCCCCCCTGATCCGCCAAGGCGTGAACTACGCCATGCGCTTGTTGGGCAAGCAGTTTGTTACCGGACAAACCATTGAAGAAGCGCTGCAAAACGGCAAAGAGCGCGAAAAAATGGGCTACCGCTTCTCCTTCGATATGTTGGGCGAAGCCGCCTACACTCAAGAAGATGCCGACCGCTATTACAACGACTACGTTCAAGCCATTCACGCCATCGGCAAAGATGCCGCCGGACAAGGCGTTTATGAAGGCAACGGCATTTCCGTCAAACTTTCCGCCATTCATCCGCGCTACTCGCGCGCCCAACACGAACGCGTGATGAGCGAACTCCTGCCTCGTCTGAAAGAGCTGTTCCTTTTGGGTAAAAAATACGATATCGGTATCAATATCGACGCCGAAGAAGCCAACCGTTTGGAGCTGTCTTTGGATTTGATGGAAGCACTCGTTTCCGACCCCGATTTAGCCGGTTACAAAGGCATCGGCTTTGTCGTTCAGGCATATCAAAAACGCTGCCCCTTCGTCATCGACTATCTGATTGACCTTGCCCGCCGCAACAATCAAAAACTGATGATCCGCCTCGTTAAAGGCGCGTACTGGGACAGCGAAATCAAATGGGCGCAAGTGGACGGCCTGGACGGCTATCCGACCTACACCCGTAAAGTCCATACCGACATTTCCTACCTCGCCTGCGCGCGCAAACTGCTGGACGCGCAAGATGCCGTGTTCCCGCAATTCGCCACCCACAACGCCTACACCTTGGGCGCGATTTACCAAATGGGCAAAGGCAAAGACTTTGAACACCAATGCCTGCACGGCATGGGCGAAACCTTGTACGACCAAGTGGTCGGCCCGCAAAACTTAGGCCGCCGCGTGCGCGTGTACGCCCCGGTCGGTACGCACGAAACCCTGCTTGCCTACTTGGTGCGCCGCCTGTTGGAAAACGGTGCGAACTCTTCTTTCGTGAACCAAATCGTTGATGAAAACATCAGCATCGACCGCCTGATTAAGAGCCCGTTCGACACCATCGCCGAACAAGGCATCCACCTGCACAACGCCCTGCCGCTGCCGCGCGATTTGTACGGAAAAGGCCGTCTGAATTCCCAAGGTGTCGATTTCAGCAACGAAACCGTGTTGCAACAGCTTCAAGAAAAACTCAACCGCGCCGCCGCGCAAGACTTCCACGCCGCATCCATTATCAACGGTAAAGCCCGCGATGTCGGCGAAGCGCAACCGATTAAAAACCCCGCCGACCACGACGACATCGTCGGCACAGTCAGCTTTGCCGATGCCGCGCTTGCCCAAGAAGCCGTCGGTGCAGCCGTTGCCGCGTTTCCTGAATGGAGCGCGACGCCTGCCGCCGAGCGCGCCGAATGCCTGCGCCGTTTCGCCGATTTGCTGGAACAACACACCCCCGCGCTGATGATGCTTGCCGTGCGCGAAGCAGGTAAAACGCTGAACAACGCCGTCGCCGAAGTGCGCGAAGCCGTCGATTTCTGCCGCTACTACGCAGGCGAAGCCGAAAACACCCTGCCCAAAGACGCCAAAGCAGTCGGCGCCATCGTCGCCATCAGCCCATGGAACTTCCCGCTCGCCATCTTTACCGGCGAAGTCGTTTCCGCATTGGCAGCCGGCAACACCGTTATCGCCAAACCTGCCGAACAAACCAGCCTGATTGCCGGTTACGCCGTTTCCCTGATGCACGAAGCAGGCATCCCGACTTCCGCCTTGCAGCTTGTCCTCGGCGCAGGCGATGTCGGCGCGGCGCTGACAGGCGATCCGCGTATCGGCGGCGTGATTTTCACCGGTTCGACCGAAGTGGCGCAACTGATTAACAAAGCCCTTGCCAAACGCGACGACAGCCCCGTATTGATTGCCGAAACCGGCGGTCAAAACGCCATGATTGTCGATTCCACCGCGCTGCCCGAGCAGGTTTGCTTGGACGTGCTCAACTCCGCCTTCGACAGCGCGGGACAACGCTGCTCCGCCCTGCGTATCCTTTGCGTTCAAGAAGATGTCGCCGACAAGATGCTCGCCATCATCAAAGGCGCGATGGACGAATTGGTCGTCGGCAAACCCGTTCAACTTACCACCGACGTAGGCCCCGTTATCGATGCCGAAGCGCAGCAAAACCTGCAATCGCACATCAACAAAATGAAAGGCGTTGCCAAGTCTTACCACGAAGTCAAAGCCGCCTCCGACGTTGATCCTGCGAAATCCACTTTCGTGCTGCCGATTTTGTTCGAACTCAACAACTTGAACGAACTCACCCGCGAAGTCTTCGGTCCCGTCCTGCACGTTGTCCGCTACCGTGCCGACGAACTTGACCAAATCATCGACCAAATCAACAGCAAAGGCTACGCGCTCACCAGCGGCGTACACAGCCGTATCGAAGGTACGGTCAAACGCATCCGCGAACGCATCGAAGCGGGTAACGTTTACGTCAACCGCAACATCGTCGGCGCCGTCGTCGGCGTACAACCGTTCGGAGGACACGGTATGTCCGGTACTGGTCCGAAAGCGGGCGGCTCGTTCTACCTGCAAAAACTGACCCGCATCCCCGAATGGGTTGCCCCGCCGCTGAGCCGCATCGGACAAGCGGACGAAGCCGCGCTCAAACGCCTCGAAGCCCTGATTCACAAGCTGCCGTTTAATGCGGAAGAGAAAAAATCAGCGGCATCGGCATTGGGACACGCCCGCATCCGCACCCTGCGCCAAGCAGAATCCGTCTTGGTCGGCCCGACCGGCGAACGCAACGCCATGAGCTGGCGCGCGCCCAAACGCGTCTGGGTACACGGCGGCAGCCTCCTGCAAGCCTTCTGCGCCCTGACCGAACTTGCCGCCGCAGGCATCGTAACCGTCGTCGAACCCGACAGCCCGCTTGCCTCCTACACCGCCGACCTCGAAGGCCTGCTGCAAGTCAACAGCAAACCTGAAAACACAGGCGTGCACCACGTCGCCGCCCTAAGCCCGCTGGACAGCAGCCGCAAGCAAGAGCTGGCAAACCGCGACGGCGCACTCATCCGCATCCTCCCGTCCGAACAAGGCTTGGACATCCTGCAAGTGTTTGAAGAAATCTCTTGCAGCGTCAACACCACAGCCGCCGGCGGCAACGCCAGCCTGATGGCTGTTGCCGACTGATTTTTCCAATCGGAAATGCCGTCTGAAAACCTTTCAGACGGCATTTTTATTTCATCATTCACACAACTTGACGTTTATCACCTGCACAAGCCCAAATCGCAGCACCATCACGTTTTTGCTTCATTATTTCAACTTCTTTTATTCCATCATTCCCGCGAAAACAGAAAACCAAAATAGCAACCCCAAATCCCGTCATTCCCACACAGACGAGAATCTAGTCCGTTCCGTTGCGTAAGGTGGTCTCCAGCCCACCAATCCACCCACTCCCACCATCTTCATCAACTCAAAAAATACCAATAGGAAGAGCGTGTTCCCATTTACCGATTACAAACATCCCGACAGTTTACTCCCTCCGACCTGATAAATTTTCCAAGGACGCGGTGGGATGGGTGGGAACGCAGGAGGTTATGAAAACGGTGGGCTGAAGCCCACCCTACGGTGCTGGAAATAAAAGAAGTATGCCGAGAAATACCATCCGAGTCTTCAGACGGCATTTTTATCAAATGCAAAAATATATCGTCGTTCCCACGAAAGCAGAAATCCAGTCCGTTCCGTTATTTCTGATAAATTCTTGCAGCTTTTCGTTTTCAGATGCCCACTTTTTTGGAAACAACAATGGAAAGATTGTTATTGTTTCAGATAAGCTCCTGTAGTTTTGAGTTTCCGGATTCCCGCCTTCGCGGGCATGACGGCGGAGAAGTTTCTGTTTTTCCGATGAATACCCACTCTCGTGAGAATGAAGGCTGCCGCATTAAACAGCAAACAAATCATTTAAAATAAAAAAGAGCCTATCTTTCGACAGGCTCTTTTTTATACCAATCTTTGCAGATTAGAATTTGTGACGCAAGCCAACCATGCTGGCAGTTTTTTCAGTTTTGTTTACGCCTTTGCCTTCTTTCAACCAACCGGCAGAAACCAGAGCGGAAGTGCGTTTGGAGAAGTCGTAGTCGGCACCAACGATAACTTGGTCGTATTGAGAGCCTTCTTGTTTAACGTCATTCACTTTAGCCTTGAAGCCGTGAGCGTAAGAAACTCGAGGAGTTACGTTACCCAGACGGTAAGCGGCAGTAGCGGCAACTTGAGTTTGTTCGTGTTTTTTACCATTATTGGCAGAACCGTCGTTGTTTTTAGCAGCTTCATACTGACCAGCAACAGAAACGTACAAGTTATTGGCATCGTAACCGGCAACTACGCGGTGTACTTGGTAATCCTTAACAGGATTGGAATTTGCAGTACCTACTGCAACACGCTCTGCATCATCGTTCAAATCAGCATATTTAGCAAAAGAACCCGCATATTGACCGAAGAAACCGGCATTTTCGTAGTTCAGACCAGCGTGGTAAGACTCACGGCTCTTAACTGCGTGGGTATGTTTGTCTTTAGTATTCGCATTGTCGCGGGGAACGTATTGTACGCTGCCGCTGAAGCCTGCAAATACAGGAGAATCGTAACGTACGGAGATTTCACGGCTTTCAACACGACCGATTTTGCTTACTTGCAGCACATCTTCGTTAGCAGAGCCGGATTCCCATGCGTTGACGTTGTCGCCGCTGTCTTTCAGGGCAGTGTTCAGTTTACCGGCGCGGATTTTACCGAAGCCGCCTTCCAAACCGATGAAGGATTCGCGAGTACCCCAACCTTTGTCAGTACCGGCAACGGAGGCACTTTGCTCAACCTGCCAAATGGCGTTCAGGTTGTTGCCCAGATGCTCGTGACCTCTGAAACCGATTTTAGAACCGAAGTCTGCAATTTCAGTAGCAGTTCTATCTTTAGTGGAAACATTTCCCTCGGTAGTTTTAGTACGGGAAACTTCTACACCCGCTTTAACTGTACCGTACAGGGTAACATCAGCCATTGCTGCAACAGGCAGGGCAGCCAGTGTCAGGGCAATCAGGGATTTTTTCATTGCTGTATTCCTTTTCATAGTTAAGAAATTTAAGCAGACTAAACTTTCCAATCCGCTTAGGCTTTACGTCTACCGCCGATGTCGGCGATTCCATGTCTGAAACTATAAATGCTCTCGTCCGAAAAAACAAACTTATGCTTGCTTTTATGTGAAATCTTATATGCAAACGAAAGAAAATAACAGGTTATTAAAGTTTTTTTCTTTTAAAAACATATTATTAAAATTAATTTTTTATATTTGCATTTTTACAACACTTATCTAAAAAGAATCTCGTGCAGCATATACAAATCAAATGCCGCCAGACAGGGACACATCCCTGCACCTTTCTTTATAGCCATTGCGGCAATTCTGGACGGATAATATTGAAACTTTCCGGATAATCGATGCCGGTCAAGTAAAGTCCGTCCGGCATAAAGGTCGGCGGTGCCTTGAGTCGGCTGCGCTCCCGTATGAGTGCGGCAAAACCCTCTACACTAAGCCTGCCGCTGCCGACATAGACGAGCGCGCCCATGATGTTGCGTACCATGTGATGCAAAAATGCATTGCCGTGCAAATCCAAACGGATAAGCCCCCGGCCGTAGGCAATTTCTGCGCTGTAAATGGTTTTGACAGGAGATTTTGCCTGACACTCGGCGGCACGAAAACTGGAAAAATCCTGCTCGCCGACCAATAAGGCGGCAGCCCGGCGCATCGGTTCGATATCAAGTTTGAGATGCGTCCAACCTACCCTGTGCTTCAACAGCGGCGAACGGACGGGGGAAGATTCAAGCAGATAGCGGTAATGTCGTCCGTATGCGTCAAATCGTGCATGAAATTCGGGGGCGGTCTGTTGAGCGTGCAAAACAGCAATGCCTTCCGGCAGGTTGGCGTTCACGCCGCGTATCCATGCCTGAGCCGGACGGACGGCGGCAGTATCAAAATGAACGACTTGGGCAGTCGCATGAACGCCGGTATCGGTTCTGCCGGCAACAATGGTGGAAACCGCTTCCCCTGCTATTTGGGCAAGTGCGTTTTCCAATGCCGTCTGAACGGTCGGTACGCCGCCTGCCTGCTTCTGCCAACCGTAAAAGCGGCTGCCGTCATAGGATAGGGTCAGTGCCCAGCGTTGTGTGTCGGGGGTACTCATAAATATCGGGATTCTTGTGATTTTTTCAGACGGCATTGTATAGCAGAATCAACCTGAAATAACCTCCCTCCGCTTTCTCATATAAAAAAGAGCCTGTCATCAGACAGGCTCTCGGGTTCAAACCAATCTTTTCAGATTAGAATTTGTGGCGCAGACCGAACATACCGGCAGTGGTAACGGCTTTGCTTTCGCCTTTACCGGTTTTCAGCCAACCTGCAGAAACCAGAGCGGAAGTGCGTTTGGAGAAGTCGTAATCCGCACCGACAATCACTTGGTCGTATCCGCTGTGGTCTTGTTTCTCACCTTCCACTTTACCTTTGAAGCCGTGCGCATAAGAAACACGCGGTGTTACGTTACCTAAACGGTATGCGGCAGTAGCGGCAACCTCGGTTTGTGAAGCTTTTCCGTCATCTGCTTCATGAATTCTATAGCTTTGATGCTGACCGGTAGCGGCAACATACAGGTTGTTGGCATTGTAACCTGCAGTCAGGCGGTGTACCTGATAATCTTTACCTGTTACATAATCGTCATCATTCATGTCGATCAGATTTTGAATATCGTTGGTAACGATTTTATTTTTGGCATATACGCCCGCATATTGGCCGAAGAAGCCTGCGTTTTCATAGTTCACACCGAAGTGGTAAGAATCAAGGCTGGGCTGTTCATGTTTGCCTTTATCTTGAGGATCTGCATTGTCGCGGGGAACGTATTGCACGCTGCCGCTGAAACCGGCAAATACGGGAGAATCGTAGCGTACGGAAACTTGGCGCTCTTCCATCTGACCGATCGTACCCAGTTGCAGAACGTCGGCATTTTCGCTGCCGGATTCCCATACATTGACGTTGTCGCCGCTGTCTTTCAGGACGGTATTCAATTTACCGGCGCGGATTTTACCGAAGCCGCCTTCCAAACCGATGAAGGATTCGCGAGTACCCCAACCTTTGTCAGTACCGGCAACGGAGGCACTTTGCTCAACCTGCCAAATGGCGTTCAGGTTGTTGCCCAGATGCTCGTGACCTCTGAAACCGATTTTAGAACCGAAGTCTGCAATTTCAGTAGCAGTTCTATCTTTAGTGGAAACATTTCCCTCGGTAGTTTTAGTACGGGAAACTTCTACACCCGCTTTAACTGTACCGTACAGGGTAACATCAGCCATTGCTGCAACAGGCAGAGCTGCCAGTGTCAATGCAATCAGTGATTTTTTCATTTGTGTGTCCTTCCGTTATACGGCAAATTCTTCAGATTTGCCTGGTTATCGTTTTATCGGCAAAACAAATGCCGAAAACTTCGGACGGCACTATACCTGTATTTTCCCCTTCGTAACAAATCCTGCTTTGATTTCCCGCCGCTTAGATTGAAATTTGTTGCTTTTTAGAGACACAACAACAAACATCCGACACCCGCAAGCATGGTTAGACAATAAAAATGCCGCCTGACCATTCAGACGGCATTTTTCGGCATACTTCTTATTTCCAGACCAAGAGCGCGTGGTTGCGTTTGCCGCGTCTTACAATGGTGTATTTACCGAAACGTTTGTGTTCGTCGGTCAGCAGGCAGGCGTCGTCGGGGCGTTCAGCGGCATGGTTCGGATTGTTAGTTTCGGCAGGTTTGCCGTTGAGCAATACCGCTTTGCTGTTCACAAAACCGCGCGCTTCTTTGTTGGAGGATGCCAAACCGGTTTTAACTAAGACTTCGACGACATTGATGCCGTCTGAAACTTCAAATGCAGGCAGGCCGTCGAGGGCGAGCTGTTCGAAGTCGCTTTCGGTGAGATGGCTTTGGTCTTCGGCAAACAGGCTTTCGGAAATGCGCTGTGCGGCTTGCAGGGCGGCTTCGCCGTGAATCAGGCGGGTCATTTCTTCGGCGAGGA
>ERZ772909.1748-NODE-1748-length-11614-cov-8.975084_pt1 | contig 11614 bp, 1 predicted proteins | sample MGYA00511137_ERZ772909 | MGnify/ENA primary metagenome ERZ772909 (study PRJEB29015, sample SAMEA2738095) | human oral metagenome | biome: human oral; feature: human-associated habitat; material: saliva | place: China | collected 2270 ... | reverse complement strand
TCGCGTCTGTTTCGTTTGCATTTAATACTGGGGCTTCTGGTTTCGCTTGTTTCACTGGATCATTTACTGTTCCTGCGTTACTTTCGTCACTGTTGCCTTTCGTTGCTACTGCTTTGACTTCTGTACCGTCTTTAGCTACGGTGTGATCTAGTGTTACCACTCCGCTAGTTGGATTTACGCTTACTCCTGGAGTTGGGGTGTCTGATTTCTCTTTCCATACTCCTTTTTCTTTTACGATTTCGATTGTTGTCTCAGCTGTTCCATTTGTTGGGGTGTACGTTACTTTGACTTTATCGACATCTCCTGTTGGCGTTACTGTCACACTCGCGTCTGTTTCGTTTGCATTTAATACTGGGGCTTCTGGTTTCGCTTGTTTCACAGCTACGTATACTTTAACTTGACTTCCTTCTTTACCTTGGCTATCTACTGCCGCTAAAGTAACTTCGTATACCCCTGCTGGAGTTGTTCCTGTAGTCGCAGGCAAGCCAGATACAACTTTTACATTTCCTGTTCCAAATGGTTTGTTTTCATCTGGTGTCGCACTATCTTCTACATCTGTTACTGTCACTAAATCTTTTAACAAGTCGGCTGTCAATGTTGTTCCTGAATCATAAATTTTTCTATGGTTCGCATCTCGCCCTGTTTCATTTTTCACTACAATATTCGGTGCTGTATTCGTAACATTAGCGACTTTCCAGTTTCCAGCAGCCGTTGGATCTTGTCCTGCTTCTGGTTGGTATTCTACACGCAAACCTAGTCCTTTGCCGTAGGTTGCTGTATTATCCCCGTTAGCAGCTTCTTCTCTAATGTGAAGTTTCTTACCGTTACTTTCTTCATTAAGAGGAATAGTAATAATACTTTCTGCTGGATTAGTCTGACTTGCAATAGAAGTAATTGTTCCAACATATCCATTGGCATCTGTCACACTAGTATTATCAGCACGAGTTGCCTCTGTATGCCAAGTACCATCTGCGCCACGTACAAGAGTGACACTGTTTGGTTTATCGCCTTTTTCTTGATTGTTATGGAATCTCAACTCAACTCGTTTGGCATCATGTGGCACTGTAATATCAATATGCTTGCTACCAGCAATTGCAGGTGATACAGAATAAGCACCCATTGCGACTTCTTTTGCATCACTTGTAGTTGAAACTGTTTTATTTGAAACTTTATTCAGCACTGTAATCCCTGGTGGCGTTGTAGTTTCCCCATTTTTAGCAACGGATGCACGAAGTTTCACTCCTTCTGGGATATTCGCTGTCCATTTATCTCCAGTTAAAGTTACTTCATTACGCGCACTTGACAATACTGTATTAGCTTCATCATTCAGATGTAATTCTACCACTCTATTAGTATCATTAAATCCACCTAAAGTACCGCTCAATGTACGACTAGTTGAAGTCACTGTTGCTGTATCAAAGGTTGGTTTTTGAGGAGTGACTTGGACATCATTACTGTTTGCAGATGACAAGTTATAGGCTGTAGTTCCGCTACCACCCTCAACTTTAACCACCGCATGAACCTTTTCTCCAAGAGTTAGATTAGAATTATAATTAACAGCATCAAAACGAACTGAACCTGCTCCATTAGTTACCTCATCGCGACTTAACTCTTTAGAAGCAACTTTATTACCACCTTGGTACAATTCCACCGTTACCTTAGCATTTTCCTCTAACTGATTAGCTGTTGGAATATTACTAACGGTAACCGCTGGTTTAGTAGCTCCTTTGCCATGGAAAGCGTCTGTAGCAATTGTGGGCGCTTGTGGTTTGACCGTTAAATTCACGGGAATGTTTTGGTCGCTGTAATTGTGAGTATTATCCCCACGTTTACTTTCAATATTACTTCCATACCAAACGTTGACATTTTCGTTTCGTTTACCGATTTTATTTTTAGGAGTGTAATTCCCATTTCTATACCAACCAATGAAAATTCCGTCTGGATTTGGCACATTCGGATCACTTAACTTGATAGAATTTCTCGCAGTAAGCTTACTAAATTCTGTGCCTACTGTAGTCTCGATAGAGTCTTTTCCAGTCTCATAATTTGCTTCATTACCATAAGTTCTGAAAGTAACTGTTTTTGTAACACTTCCTGCACCATTTGGATATGTTACTTTAATTGTTTTAGTCGTTATACCCGCTATTTCACTTGTATCAGCAGGTGTCCCACCTTCAAATTCAACACGAGTTCCGTCTGGTTTTGTTCCTCCTTCAAAGGCTATATAGTAATCTGGAGTTACAGGATTAAAGGTACCTCCACCTGAAACTAGCCTTGATGTCAACGGTTGCCCAACGATTTCATCGTACTCTGTTACTTCATTGCCGCCAACCTTACGATAAGTTACTTTCGGATATACTGTCACCGGAACATCGACTTCTGTCGAAGTATAACCTTGCGCACTCACTGTTACGATTTTATGCGTAGTTTCTACTCTCGTTGTTGTTGGTTGGCCATCCTTCCAAGCAACACTTGGATTTGTTACCCCTGTAGGAACTTCCACAAAATTGCTTGCAGTGCCTACATTCGGAATAGTACCATCTTTAATCACATAGATCGGTTTAGGCTGAATAGCAACTAGGCTAACCGTTTTAACGGTTTTATTCCCTTTTTTATCACGAACAAGAACTTTTATATCAGTCTTAGAAGCTGTAGCGATGCTTCCTGTTATCGTCTGATTCGCACTATTATATTGCAAGCCTGCTGGTAGATTTTTCACTTCTACCTTGCTATCATCTACCCCCACGCCTGAGTCAGATACATTCAAGTTTAAAGTGATTTGTTTTCCAGTTTGAACAAGTGTATTTCCTAAACCAACTGTAGGATTTGTCTTATCTCCGTCCTGAGCAGTTGCGCGATTCTCTGCGCTCTCTACTCTATCAGATGTTATAGCTGTGGCAACTACCCGACTGCCATCTTTAACTGTAGCATCATTTATAGTAATAGCACCTGAGGTTTCATCAATCCTGATGCCATCTTGGGCACCCTCTGTAATACTCCATTTATTCTGAGCATTTTTGCTAGCAGTAAGCTGTGTCGTTGGATGCTCTACAAATGTATCTTGATCAGTTTCTGTCAAGGTAGCAATAGTCGGAGACGGAGTATAAGTCACCTGAATTTTATTGACATTCGGTTCATTTACAGGAGTGATCGTAACATCCCCATTATCCGCCGCAGTAACAGTCGGTGCTGTTGGTTTCACCAAGAATGTTACATCTCTTTCAATCGTAGCTGGCATGTAAGTTTTTACATTATTGACTGTGTAATATCCAGCACCACTCGTAGCTGTAATTACTACTTTGTTCCCCGTTACTCGACCAGGTATATTAAGAGCTGTTGTATTCGGTACTGTTGCGTTATCTTTTTTCCATGTAAATGTCGTCGCATTATTTGGATATAGCGAATTTTTAGCTTGAGCATTTTCTTCACCTGAATCAACTACTTTCACAAATGAAGCTGCATTTCCTAGCTGAGTATCTTTTTCTACTGTTTTCGGACTATTTATCGTTACAAAATCTACAACAGTATACTTAAATTGATATTCTTGTTCATTACCTGATGCATCTTTTACAAGCACTTTCCCGATATGATCCCCTAAGGAAGCATTTGAAGTAGCTGTAATTTCATTTCCTGTAAGTTGAACATTTCCATTATTCGTCTCAGTGTCTTTAACAAATTCTCTTCCACTTGGAAGTCCAGAAACTTTAAGGTATGACACTTTACCAGAGTTGTCATTTACAGTAAAGGTTGGATCAAAAGTTGCACCACGGAATACAACGAATTTAGCTGCTTCGTTACGAGCATCTGTTGATAATGCACTTCCATCAAATGAAACTGTAGGTTTTACTGCTTCATTTATTTTAACTTCTACTATCTTGTAGGCTTGATATTGAGTTGCTGCTGGTCCATCTACCGAAGTTTTTGGTAGTGTTACTTTTACATAACGAGTAGCTTCTCCCTTTTCTGTTACCTGCTTATTCGTAAGTGGTGTGCCATCTTGATTTACCCATTCATAGGTTGTGCCATTTGGTAAAGCTGCCGAGTTATTTATAGGCATTACAGCAGTTCTTGCTTGGTCATCTGACAAGGTACCACCGCTATTTACCATAATACGAGTTGTATTCGCTCCTACATCAAACACCGTATGCGAAACTGTACCAGAATGTTCTAGTCTATCACTTTCTGGAGCATTATTTGTAAATCTACCTTCTCTGTATTTGGCTCCATAAACATAGTCTGTTGTCCCTACACGATCATCTCTTAGGTAATTTTGAATAAAACCAGTTGGTTTAGTTGTTCCATTTTGTCTAACAAACCAGTTGAACCCATCAGGAAGACCCGTGTTACTATAGTAAGCACCTTCGTCTTGATTTCTCGTAACACCAGCAAAATCATAAACTGTAGTAGCTACTGGGAATGTTGGAAGAACTTTGTAATTAATAGTAACTGGAGTTGTTCTTGTATCATCTGCAAACACTACAGTTGCTGATGCTGTTTTATCACCTCTTGAACTTGTATCTAGTGTAACATCAACTCTAGCATCACCCGGAACGTCTATCATACTAGTTCCATCTTGTAATTGCAGCAAGCTACGTTTTTGAGCTTCCGTTAATGATTCCCCTTGTAGTAAGTTGATTGTTGGTTTCGCTACAGCTGTATAGTTTACTGTAATAGTATGTTCTTTTGTAACCGTTACACCTGCCGCATCACGTGTTGTATACGTTAGTGTGTAAGTGCCTTTTTTAAGGTAATCACTTCCTAGATTAACAACTTGATTTCCTTGTTTAACTGTCACAGTTAAGTTTTCCTTAGCGGTACGACCTACTGTCTTATTCGCATCGTCTTCTGTATCTGCTACTGTCACAAGAGCTTTCAATCCTGCCATTGTTAAGCTTCCATCAGCTGTATAATTATGCGTATTTGGTGCGTTGACTGTGATTGTTGGCGCTGTATTCGTTACATTTGCAAATATCCAGTCAGCCTTTGCAGTTCCTTCACCTACTGTGATTTGCGAAGATCCTCCAACTGGGTTTCCTGCAGCATCTGCATTGTGCATACGTAAACGAAGTTTATTATCTCCGGCTTGTAATCTGAAAGGAATATTCGATTCAGTTTTAGGGTCTTTAACACTTATATGGAACTTCGTGATTGACGGATTCGATTGATTATCTATTGCTAAATTTAATTTATCCGCAAAACTTCCTGCAAGTTGCCATGTTCCATTTACTCTTTTAACTGTTATTTCTTCACGATAATTATTCATTTGAACGTAAGCTAAACCTACGTCTTTAGGTAACGTGAATTTAATATCACGCCCAGCAGCAACAGCATTTTCCAAAGTATGGAATCCAATTAGAACATCTTTACTCGTAGCATCAGATTCTACATTATTAAAAACTTGCTTAACTCTCACTGGAGTAGCATTGTAACCACTAGTATTGCCCGCTAATTTATTTTGAGTTAATACTTCACCTGCTTTTAATTCATACTTCCAATTTCCATCAGTTCCTACTGTTGTTGAAACTTCTTTGCTATCTTGTAACGTAATCTTAATAGTCGCTCCTGCAATACCTGTTCCTGAGATACTACGCTCTGTTGAGTCTAATGAAGCCGCATACGCTCCTTTTGGTGTTACTGTAGGTGCTTCTGGTTTTGCCACTTTATCATGTGAAATGGGTAATGTTGAGCCATCTGGGAATGTAGCTACTACAACTTCTGATTTATTATTTGTTGTACCAGATGCGAATGTGACACCTCTTCCGTTAATTGTTGGAAGAGTATTGTTATTACGGTTCACCTCAGTTAACTTGTCTGCAAAAGTTTGTTTAATCGCTGGCTTGAAGTTACCATTTTGAACATCACTATTACCATAAACTACTTTAGCTGTATCAACTGGATAAGTAATAGATGCTCCTTTTGATTCTGCAAGTGATGAAACTGTAATATTGTGAGTTGTACTTACTGTTGCTCCTGCAGCATCTCTTGTTTCATACGTTAATGTATAAGTACCTTTTTTCAGGTAATCATTTCCAGATAAGGATACATTTTGATTGTCTTTTCGGATTGTTACACTTAGATTTTCTTTAGCTGTACGACCTACTGTCTTGTTCGCATCATCTTCTTGGTCTGTTACCGTTACAAGGTCTTTCAATCCTGCCATTGTCAGGCTTCCATCAGCTGTGTAATTACGAGTGTTTGGTGCTTTGACTGTGATTGTTGGATTTGTATTGGTTGGTTTGGCAGCAGTAATCCATCCACTATTTTCTTGTCCTGGATCAGATGGATTTCCAGCACTATTATCATAATGCACACGCATTGTAACATCATTAGTTGCAGAAAGCGTAAACGGAATATTGTTCTTTGGATCTTTAATATGGAAAGTCAATACTTTCTCAGAAACATTGTCTCCATCAGTTACTCGTAACTCGGTTAGGTTAGCTTTTGCTGTATCAGTTATTTGCCAGCTATTACCAACTTTTCTAACTCCATATTCGTAAACTGTATTGCTACCATTTTTTACCTGTACATAGAATAATCCAGCATCATGAGGGATTTTAACAGTAATATCGCGCCCTGCTTGAACTGGCGGATCAATAGAGATTGCTCGAGCTAATTGTACATCTACTGTCGCTGGTCTTGATTCAGCACCATTTTTAGATTGCGTAATAGAAATTCCTCTATTAGCTTTCGTATTTGCATCCTGCTTAGTATTTTGCGTTAACTTTTCATTTTGGTTTAAGTTGTACGTCCATTTCCCTTGATTGTTAACAGTTATGGGACCAGTTGTGGTACCATCTTGCAAGGTTACTGTAATTGTTGCATCAGGTATACCTGTACCTGAAATACTACGGTCAGTTGATACTAGAGTTCCGTTGTATTTTGCTTCTGTTGTGATTGTTGGCGCTACTGGTAGGACTTTGTATTTGAAGTAATATGTCTTACTATTATTACCATCTGTAACTGTTATATTTCGTGTATATGTACCAGGAGTAAAATCATTAGGTACATTACCTGTAAACGTTGGTCGATACGGAGAATTTTCAACAAATTTACTTGTTGACGATAAAATATTCGTATTAGACACTGAGGCATTACCTGGAAGGTCTCCGCCACTAACTGTAAATCTAGTAACTTCCCCTACATTATCAAATACTTTTATATCCGGTGCAAATGGCTGACCTTGTGTTACCTCATATACAGCAGGGTCTGAATCTCTTCTTGTTTCAGGTAGGTCTGTATTTCCTATACGTACTACTGGTGGAGTCGTATCAGTTGCTTCTTTTACATCACTATTTTCCGAAACAGTATTAAATAAAACTTTACTGTCAGTTACATGATAATTACGATAAGCTTCTGTGTCTATTTCAGTTCTTACATAATAACTTGCTTTTTCAATAGCAACATTTTTAAAAGTTGCCACGCCTCTTTCATTTGTTGTCGCTTCTGCAACTTTTTCTTCTTTACCATTGACTCGTTTATAAAGCGTCATCGGAACATTCGCAACTTTTCTTTTTCTTGCCCCATTTGTACCATCTACTTCACTTGTAACAGTAATATCTCTTGTCTCTCCAGCTAATCCTGTTAAATTTTGCTCAAAATATGGTTTCTTAGGTTGAACAATAGCTCTAAATATCTCAGAATTTTCTGAACCATCTTTAAACTTGTAAACTACTTTATATTCATGTTCTCCTGGAATATCATATAGTCTTCTGGCTAATTCAGAACGAGTAACTTCATTACCATCTTCATCATAAAAATACGGCTCCCCATTATTTTCTAACAAAGATTTAATCTTATTTCTTACACTTTCTTTATTAGCTTGGTTATCTTTATCTGTATATGCCCAATAATTTGAAAAGTCAAAATTAGCCAGATTTAAATCTCCAATTGACCCATAACCATAACTTACTGCAGCATTTAACTTATAACGATTCTCATACGGAACATTAAATGCACCACCAAAACCGCTAGCTGTATTTCCATATCCATCAAGTCCAGAATTATAACCAACCCCTTGCTTAAATACAAAGATTGGTTTTAGCATTCGAATATTATACTTTTCAGCACTACTTTTTTCATAATCTGTTCTTGCAAACCATTGATTGACTAAAAATCTTTTTCCTTCTAGTAACCCTTTAATCCCGGATGCATATCTAAGTTTTGTAATATCATTATGCCCAGTAGTTTCAAAAGTAATTTCATACCTATCTTTCCCCGTCAACTCAGCATAATACATTGTAGACTTACCATCATCATTGATTAATCTGTATTTTTCATTCGATTTAGGTTGTTCTGCACTAGTTTCTAAATTTCGTGTATAAAAACCACCACCATAACTCTGTCTTGCTAAGTCATTAAAATTCGATACAGCATAATCTTTTACAGATAAAACTAATCCATGTCTTCTAGCATTACTTGTTCCTGTTGTACCTTTAACGGCGTATTTAATCCCGTTTGCTTTCAAAGTGTTTACTACCCTATCTCCAGGAGTAGTATTATCAGAATTACTATTAGTAACGCCATCTAAGCTTTTTTTCGACACAGTTACTGTATCCGGTTTAATCGTTTGATCTTTAGGAACTGTAAACCAAAATGAATTATCTTCTAAATCTTTCCGATTAAGTCTACCATTCTCATACCATTCTTTACCATTTACAACAATACGCCATTTAAAACCTGTTTCTGTTGGAGTTACTGTTTCAATTAAATAATTTTTAGCATCGGTAACTGGGTCTGGATTACCCCCACCGTTAATTTGGCGTGCAGAACTAATAAAAACATATGTGTATTTAGCGTATGGAGAACGTCGGTCTTTTCCATCATCAAACCAATTTTCACGACTTTCTTTATAACCTTTGCCCGCTTCTCGAGTTTCTCGAGTTCTTTTTTCAATTTCATCAACAGAATTTTTTTGCATATAAGGAGCTAACGCCTCTACTGCTTTAGCAAAAACTGTTGAATCAATCTGTCCATCTTCAGAAGTAGATAACGCCATATTCACACTATCATAAGCATTCTTAATCGCTTTAACGTACTCTTCATCTTCATTGTTTTTCTTCATTTCTTTATAAAGAGCATATAAATCTTTGCTTAGTTCAAACGTTCCGTCTCCATTTGTGTACGTTGGCAATTGTTTTGGTGTTTCTTTTGCTTCAGCCGCTGGTTCTACTTTTGGAGTTGCGTTTTCGCTATCTGCTGGTTGAACGTCTGTAGGTCTTCCTCTTCTTCCTCTAGCACTTCTAGCAGGTGTTGGTTTTTCTCTATTCGATGATTCTGGCGTTGCACTGCGATCTTCTTCTGACGGTTTAGTCTCATCTACTTTTTCGGCTACTTCTGGAACTGATTTAACAGCGTCTTTCACAAGAGTCACTTGTGAATCTATTTGTTCTTGTGTAGCATTTTCATCCGCCAATACTTTTTTAGCTTCTGCAATCACTGAATTTAGCTTCGCTTTTTTAGCTTCATCAGTTATAGATGCTACTTTGCTTTCCAATTCCTCTAAAGCTGTTTTTAAGTCAGTAACATTTACTTTTTTAGCTTCTTCTGTGACATTTGCTTTTTTAGCTTCTTTAGAAGTTGCTTCCTCTGAAGTTGGGTTTGTAGTGGTAGCTGTGTTGTTATGATTACCTGTTGACCCACTATCTCCCGACGAATCTCCTCCGCCACCAGCTACTGTCTGATGTGTCCCATCGGCTGCTGCAGATGCATTTTCTGCAGCCTGAACAATACCATTACCAAAAAACAGCAAGGATGCTACCGCAACACTAGCTGCGCCAAAATGGTACTTTCTAATGGAAAAGCGTGTTAATTTCTCTCCGGGATATTTTCCGAATTTCATGAAATGTTCTCCTTTTTTTATGATGATGGATCCTAAAAACATCAAATTCTTAAGAATCCATCTCGATGTCTTTACAGATACATTTTTCCGCATTTAGACTAAGGTTTACATACCTCATCTAAATGACCGCACACTCTATGCAGTCTACTATAATTATACCATACCCCCCCCGATTTTGCCATGAATTATAAAAAAAGATTGATATATTCAATGATTGCAATGATTTTAAACTAACTGATTGATATATCATTGAAATTGATAGACTTTTGAAACTATCTTTGTTTTATAGTTTTTTATAAATTCCGGTTCACGAAACCGAGAAAAGATCTTTAAAATAAAAAAACGCATAATGTCAGGTGTAAAAATGTACTGACCCAAGAAAATTTCAACATCAACTTCATTGAATTAGTAGCTTATGTCTCTAAAGTGTATTTTGTCGTATTTTTCACAGCCTAATAATGACATATGTGTTTGTATAGTATTTGCTTTTAACCTTATTTGTATGGCACTTCGGGATACCTGTAGCCAGTTTATTACTTTTCTATCTGATTCTCATCGTCCAGAAGTACATCACCGTCCCAACATTCATTCAAAGAGAAGGGAGTTTCCTACACTCTAAACATATATATTGCAAGCTTTTATTCCAATAAATACTTGAACTACAATATCTCTTGAATAGCTTCTTAACCCTAAAGTACACTTTGAGCTTAAATGACACTCCCTCGAAATCAAAAGGCAACAAAACTATCAACTATTTCTCATATATCCATTAACTGGCATTCTAGGCTTATCCTAAATCTAAAATCAATATTTTGAGTTGTATAGTTTGTTTTTTGATTTTTATTTAGTGTGAGTATATAATAAGTTGAATCTGGAATAGTTCGCAACGATTGCTAAAAAATTCTAGAAATTAACTTAATCTCTCCAACTAATTTGTTCGTATCTTATTTCAATATATTATAATTTCTAGAAATCATCCCACTACAGTTTTGAAAAAACTAAAAAGGACGACTAATCCTTCTTACTTTAAGCGATTTAACCATCCTTTATTTTATTTATTTCTCTGTTATCGATGGAATGTCTATAGCTTCCTACCATCTATCCTTACAAAAGAGCCTCAAACTCAGCGATGGTCATGCCCAACTGCTGACTGGCAACATCCGAAGTCAGAAGACCTTGGCGAACCATATCGAGGAAGGCAAAAAGTTTCCCACGCTCTAGTCCTTGTTCAATACCTTCGGCCCTAGCAGTTTCCAAGGCATAGTCCTGTGCCAACAATGCCTGTTCTTCTCGCATACGTAGTTGACTAAACATCTTCCTGTCCTCCTCGGACCAGCTCTTGTAGTCCAGCAGTTGGTCTGCTTGGCTGATGGCTCGCTCAGGTTGCTGGGTAAAGGGTTTATTCCCGAAAAACTCCAACCACGGTTTGCGAATGCTATCTTTGCTGGTTTCTCTGTATTTTTAGGTCTTATTTATGATGGTCTTTCAATAGCTCCTCAAACTCAGCCACGGTCATGCCTAATTGCTCACTCGCAACCTCAGGTGTTAGAAGACCTTGACGTACTAGATTTACTAGCATAGACAAACTTCCTTCAACTTTTCCTCGTTCAAGTCCACGCTCTAAACCTTGTTCAATACCTTCTGCACGACCACGTTCCAACCCCTGTTCAATACCTTCCGCCCTAGCAGTTTCCAAGGCATAGTCCTGTGCCAACAATGCCTGTTCTTCTCGCATACGTAGTTGACTAAACATCTTCCTGTCCTCCTCGGACCAGC
>ERZ772909.1744-NODE-1744-length-11628-cov-14.617645_pt1 | contig 11628 bp, 8 predicted proteins | sample MGYA00511137_ERZ772909 | MGnify/ENA primary metagenome ERZ772909 (study PRJEB29015, sample SAMEA2738095) | human oral metagenome | biome: human oral; feature: human-associated habitat; material: saliva | place: China | collected 2270 ... | reverse complement strand
CGAACAGGCGGGTACCTTGTGGGTAACGACGGGTCAGGCCGCTCCAAGGATCTTCTCCCAGTTGTTTCATACCCAGGGAAACGCGTTGTTTGTCTTGGTCGAATTTCAGGACTTTAGCTTCTACTTCTTGACCAACTTCCAAAACTTCGCTTGGGTGTTTCACACGGCGCCATGCCAAGTCGGTGATGTGCAACAGACCGTCGATGCCGCCCAAGTCAACGAATGCACCGTAATCGGTGATGTTTTTAACGATACCTTTGATAACTGAACCTTCTTGCAGGTTTTCCAGCAAGGCTTTGCGTTCTTCGCCCAAAGTAGCTTCCAGAACAGCGCGGCGGGATACAACAACGTTGTTGCGTTTTTTGTCCAGTTTGATCACTTTGAATTCAATTTCTTTGCCTTCGAAGTGAGAAGTGTCTTTTACAGGACGTACGTCAACCAAAGAACCCGGCAGGAATGCGCGGATGCTGTTGATCATAACAGTCAGACCACCTTTGACTTTGCCATTGATAACGCCGGACAGGATGTCGCCGTTTTCCATAGCTTCTTCCAAAGCGATCCAGTCGGCAGCGCGTTTGGCTTTTTCGCGGGACAGTTTGGTTTCGCCGAAGCCGTTTTCAACAGATTCGATGGTAACGGTAACGAAATCGCCAACTTTAACTTCAATCTCGCCCTGAGCGTTTTTGAATTCGGCAACGTCAATCAGAGATTCTGATTTCAGACCTGCGTTTACGGTAACGAAGTTTTGATCGATGCCGACTACTTCGGCAGTAATCACTTCACCCGGGTTCATTTCTTGCAGGGTAAAGCTTTCTTCAAGCAGCTGGGCAAAATTTTCCATAGTCATATATTCTCTTTTCGGTACACCGCCAAGGGGTGTGGGGTAGGTTGGTGGATATCTGCCGCCCTTGGCGCGGCAGACGGATAAATAAAGATTTCAGACGGCATATGGGGAAATTCATGCCGTCTGAAACGCAATGTGGGCGATTATACCTGAAAATTTAAACTTTATGATACCAATCAAGTACTTTTTTTATAGATTCCTCTATGCTCATATGGCTTGTGTCCAGAAGCAGGGCATCGGGTTGCTGTTTCAGAGGAGCGAGCGTGCGGTTACGGTCTGCTTCGTCTCTGGCTTTAATGTCGGATAGGATGCGGTCGAATGCCGGGCCTTTGCAGGGAATGCCGATTTGTTTGGCGCGGCGTTCGGCTCTGATTTTGGATTCTGCCGTAAGGAAGATTTTGAGTTCGGCTTCGGGGAATACGACTGATCCGATGTCCCGTCCGTCGGCAACCAGTCCTTTGGCGGTTAGGAAGTCGCGTTGTCGTTGCAGCAGGGCGGCACGAACTTTAGGCAATTGCGCAACGGCGGATGCCCCCATGCCTATGGCCTCTGTCCGTATGCCGTCTGAAACGTCTTCTCCGCCGAGCAGGATGCTGCTTCCTGCAAATACGGCCGGTAGTTTTTCGGCAAGTTCGGAAACACGGTGCTCGTCATGCCATTGGACACCTTGTTTTTGTGCATACAGTGCGGTCAGACGGTAAAGTGCTCCAGAATCGAGATAGTCATATCCCAATGCGGCTGCGACTCGGGAGGCTACCGTTCCCTTGCCTGATGCTCCCGGACCGTCGATAGCAATTACTTTTTGTCTGTTCATAAAAGGTATTCCTGATAATTCGGTATGTGGGATTTCTAATTTTACATGCCGTCCTAAGGGTGTTTCTCGTTGAGGGCTGATTCTACCTGTTTCAAAGGATTATTGTCTAAGCGTGCGAATTACCGGTTACTTAGGAAATTTTAATTGAACTTAAGAACCTGATAAATTTGTTCGGATTTTAGCATTTCGGATATTGGAGTGGAAATAAAAGCAATGCCGTCTGAAATCAGTATGGCTTTCAGACGGCATTAATCGGTGTGAATCAGAAAAGGTTGCTGACAAAAATCAGCAGGATTACGAGGGGGACGAGGTATTTTACATAGGCAAACCAAATATTGACTGTCGTATGATTGCCTTTATAAAGTAATTCGTCCTTCGCTTCGTCCTTCATCACGAAACCGACAAACAATGCAGAGCCGAGCGCGGTCAGCATAAACAAGATGTTGCCGCTGATGTAGTCAAAAGCGTCAAAAATATTTTTGCCAAATATGGAAACATCTTTCCACGGGCCATAGCTCAGAATGGACGGAATATTGCCGAAGATGAAGATGGCGGCCAATACAATCGTGATTGCGGCGGTGCGGCGGATTTTGGTTTTTTCCTGAATGGTCGTAATCAACACTTCATAAATCGTCAGCGAAGTTGTCAACGCGGCAATCAGGAGCAGAGAGAAGAAAATGACGGCGAACACAGGTCCTGCCCACATATGTGAGAACACAATCGGCAAACTTTGGAATACCAAAGTCGGGCCGGAATTGGGCGCGACGCCGAAGCTGAATAGCGACGGGAAAATCATAAAGCCCGCAAGTACGGCGATGATGGTATTGGTAATTGCCGTGATAACTGCCGTCTGAACCAGATTTTCGTTTTTATCCAGATAGCTGGATAAGGTAATCATCACGCCGAAACCCAAGCTCAAGGCGAAAAATACTTGTCCCAAAACGAAGACGAAAAGTTCGGTGGTAATCTTGCTGAAATCAGGCTTCAGATAGAAAGTAATCCCTTCCATTGCGCCCGGCAGGGTAACGTTGCGTACGACCATGGCAATCAGGAACAAAAACAACAGCGGCATCAGGTATTTCGCTGCTTTTTCAATACCGCCGATAACGCCTTTGACTAAAATCCATTGGTTCACAACGACAAATAAGAACGTGTAGAACGCAATTTCCCAAGGACTGTTTTCGATATGTTCGGTAAAGAAGCTTTTTGTCAGTTCGCCGCTGACAGGGCTGGAAATATTCAGGTTTCCGCCAATAATATTAACGATATAGCTGATTACCCAGCCACCGAGCACCATGTAATACGCCATAATGCCGAATGCACCGACCAAGCCCATCCAGCCGACCAGCTTCCAAATTTTGGCGACGGGTTTGCCGTTCATAGAGCCGCCGAATGCGTCCAGCGCGTTCACACCTTTGCGCCGTCCGATGACGTTTTCTACCAAAATCATCGGTATGCCGATAACGAGCATGGCGATACAGAATAAAAATACATACGCGCCACCGCCGTTTTCACCGACTAGGTAGGGAAAACGCCAAGTTGCGCCAAAGCCGACGGTTGCTCCGGCAACGGTCAGGATATAGGTTAATCGGCTGGACCAGGTTTGACGATTGGTGTTGGAAGACATATTGCAACAGTGTTTGATTAAGATGAGGTGGAAATTCTACACGCGTTTTTTAACAGGAACTGACTGATTGTTTTTTAAGTGTATAGTTATTTTCACTGATGGAGTTATATTTTATAGGGGATATTGCTAATTTGTATAAATCAACAAGGATTGAATCAGATTTTATAGATAGATTAATCGTTTATTTTTCTACAACGGGACGGTGAAATGAAATTTCATATGTCATATGATCGGGAATGCTGCGTCAGTAACATATGTAGTATGTGTAGTAAACGAAGATAAAAAAAACCATCTATACAAGGGGAAAGTATAGATGGCCAAACACATTACGGGGAAAACGTCTTACTCATAAGCCTGCTTGAACAGGCGTTACTCAGACGAATGAATTATATCGCAAACTAACTGTTTTTTTTTTTTTTTTTGAGTTAATTTTTGTAAAACTACTTATTTAATAAGCATATAGTTGAATATAGGGGATTTATGGAATTTTGTTTCAGAATTTTGGGCATTCGATAAATTTCCATTCCCCGGGTTTGAGGTTTTCTGTTTCCAGATGTGCGAATTGCCTGCGGTGAAGATGCTGCACGCGGTTGCCTGCGGCCGCTATCATCCGTTTGACCTGATGGTATTTGCCTTCCGTAATGGTCAATAACAATGTTGTCGGGCTCTCTAAGTTGGCATCAGCGGCGCAAACGGTTTCATTTTCATCATGAAGCAGGACGCCGTTTTTTAGCGTTTCACAGAGCATTCCGTCAGCAGGATGCTTGAGTGTTACTTCGTATAATTTGGGAATCTTACGGCTCGGAGAGGTAAGGTTGTGATTCAGTTTGCCATCGTTGGTAATCAGTAATACGCCGGTCGTATCTGCATCCAGCCTGCCGACTGCCTGCATGTCAATATTGCGTATATTGTCGGGGAACAGGCTGAATATGCTGCGGTAGTGCTTCGGTTTGTGTGAAGTTTCGTAATCTGCGGGTTTGTTGAGCAGGATATAGAAATAAGGTTCGGGAATGACGGTTACTGCTTTGCCGTCTATATCTAAGGTATGGACAGAGGCGGAATCAATGTCTGCATCGGCATCATCCATACAAGTGCCGTTGATGGAAACATAACCACCGGCAATTAGCCACTGGCATTGTTTTCGGCTTCCTATGCCTTGATATTGCAGGTATTTGATAAGTTTCATGACGGTATTTGAAAATGTAGATGATGACAGGGTTGTGAAACCCTGTCATGCACTTCGCTTGAATCAGCTTCCGATCAGTTTGATTCTCTGTCCCGGGCTGATGGTATTCAAATCGGGGTTGAGTCTGCGGATGTCGTCGATATTGATATTGAAACGTGCGGAGATGCTTTTGAAAGTGTCGCCTTTCTGTATGGTGTAGGATACTTTGTCTATGTGGGTTTTGGCAGGTTTTGCCTGTGCCAGACGGAGTACTTGCCCTTTTTGGATGGTGTTGCCTTTAATGTTATTAGTGATAATCAAATCGGCTACGCTGACGTTGTAGCGTTTGGCAATATTAAATAGGGTGTCGCCTTCTACAACACGGTGGATGCTGGCGTGAAGGGGGGAGATATCAGTATCGGCAGCCCTGGCTATGCGTGTTTCCAAACGGGTTTGCCGTTTGTTGTTGGCAACAACAATATGCTGGGAGGGTGCAGAAATTTTATGTTCGGCAACAGAATCAGGTACGTCGATGACGTTGGAAACACTTTCTTCTGCCAGCCGGCGTAAATTATTTTGTGCAATAAGCTGCATAAGTTCGTCTTCTGCCTGTACATCGTTTTGAGTGATGTTTTGTGCAGGTTCGGTAGCCTTAACTTCAGACGGCATAGGCGTTTCAGACGGCATGGGCGTTTGTTTTTGGGACAGAACCTGTGCGATGTCTTCTATGCCGGTTTGATTTTGTACGATGAGTGAATTGTTTTTCGGAGCGGGAGTTGCCGACTCTATGGGTGTAACGGCAACATTTGCAGCCTGTATGGGTTGAGCTTGGACGGCTGAAAGGGTAATGTTGACAGGTTCCGCCGGCATGTTGGAACGATAGGTGTCGGGCGTATTGTCAATGTCGATGGAGGCGACGGATTCGAATGCCGTCTGAAGGGCGGGAGTGTTTTTGGTAACGAGGATGCTGCGTCCTGCGTTAACCAGGTTGCCGTTCAGGTTGTTGAGGCGTTTGATGTCGGCAATGCTCATACCGGTTGCAGAAGCAATGTCGGACAGAGCAGTTTTCGATGCGGGAGTGTAGGTTTCCCAAGAAAACAGGCTGTCAGGGCTTGAGTTCAGATAGTTGCTTTGGAAGGTTTGTACGGACCCAACGGGGAGCAGCAGCTTGCGTTTGCTTTTAGGAATGAACGCAGGGACGTTGAATGCCGGGTTTAGGGCAAGCAGCTCGCTTTGTGTAATGCCGGCAAGCCGGGTAATGGCTTCATTATCGATGGGGTGGTCCAGTTCGATTGCCTGAAAATACGGTTTGTTGTCTATATCGCTGATGCTGATGCCGAAGGATTGGGGGTTGGCGATAATGTTGCGTACGGCAAGGAGTTTGGGGACATAGTTACGCGTTTCATTGGGCATACGCAGGTTTTCATAGGTCGGTTCGAGACCTTGCGCCCGTGCGCGGTTGATGGCGCGTCCGACATTGCCTTCCCCCCAGTTGTAGGCGGAAAATGCAAGCGGCCAGTCGCCGAACAGCCCGTATAGGTATTGCAGGTAGTTGAGTGCAGCATCTGTGGCGGCGTAAACGTCGTGCCTGCCGTCATAAACCGGTGTCTTTTCCAAGCCGTAATGTCTGCCGGTAGCAGGCATGAACTGCCATAAGCCCGATGCGCCGACGTGTGATTTGGCTTTTGTAACAAACGCACTTTCGATAAAGGGAAGCAGGGCGGCCTCGGCGGGCATATTGCGCTTTTTGACTTCATTGGCAATATGGTACATATAGGGTTTGCTGCGGGCGATAATTCTGTCGAAATAGCCGCGGCTTTCGATGAATTTGCTTTCGTGGCGGCGTACCAGTTCGGGATTGACTTCGGACATGCGGAAGTCTTGGCGCAGTGCAGCCCACAGGCTGCCGGATTGGAAATATTGTTTTGGGGCTTGATCAAGTATTGAAGAGTTTAACCGCATAATCGCTAAACCGACTTGGTGTGATGAGGTGTTTTGGGCATATAGGAAACCCGGACAAACGGACAGACCCGAAGCGGTCAGTACGATGGTTTTGAGTTTGGACATGATTTATATCGGGGGGATAAACATATTTTATCGTCCGATGGTACTGTTTGCTTGAAAAAGCGTCAAGTTTTATAGAATATTTGTACGGGTTGGTAGGGAGTGGTTTGGGATGGAAAATGTGTTTTTGATAGAGTTTGTGTTTAGAATAGAATACCGGCGGGAAATGTTGCGGAAACGGATGTGATATGGATTCATGGTTTGAACATGAGGCGATGGGGCGGTATGTTGCAAAATTGGAACAGGATTTCTTTAATCGGTATGTGGCGTCATATCGGTTTGGGGGAATGTGTGCACTTCAGGTGGGCGGTCCGTGGTTGAGGCTGTCTGAAGACATTGTCTGCGTACCGCGTGATATGTTGATGTCGGCGGAAGAGATGGCTTTGGCAGATATTTCTGCAGATATGCTGCTTTTACCGCATACGCTGGAATGCGGTATCCCTTCGCAAATCCTGTCCGAGGCGCATCGAATATTAAAACCGTCCGGACACCTGATGCTGACGGGTTTTAATCCGTATTCGCTTTGGGGGCTGGGTTCATGGTTTGACGGTGTCCGTTTGCCGGAAAAACGGTTTTGCCTGCCGCTTCATGAGTTGAAGAAACAGCTCGCTGATGCCGGTTTCGACATTGAATATGGAAAATTTATGGTGTATCTGCCTGCTGTTTCTTCGCTCGGGAAAATACGTTTTTGGCAGTTTATGGAAAAGGCGGGCGACCGTTGGTGGCCGCAGTGTGCCGCAGTATACGGTTTGGTTTTGCTTAAGAATGTGGCGGGTGTAACGCCCCTGCAGATGCAGGAAGGATTTTGGGACGGCAAAACTGTTGCTGCAGGTGCGGCAAGGGTTGCGGATTAGGTGGGTTTTGTTTCAGACGGCATGGGCCGAAGGGCATTTTGGGAGGAATTATGCCGGAATTACCGGAAGTAGAAACGACGTTGCGCGGCATCGCGCCCCATATCGAAGGTAAAACGGTGGAAACCGTGATATTGCGCCAGCCGAAGTTGCGCTGGCAGGTTAATCCTGCATTGGGGGATATTTTGTCTTGTCAGCAGGTTTTGTCTTGCGGCAGGCGGGCAAAATATCTGATTGTTCGTTTCCCAATGGGAATTTTACTGATTCACTTGGGAATGTCGGGAAGTTTGCGGATTTTCACGCCTTCGGATGAGCGTATCGGCAAACCGGGTAAGCATGACCATACGGATTTTATCTTTTCGGACGGCACGGTTTTACGTTACCATGATCCGAGGAGGTTCGGCGCAATACTTTGGTATGAAGGTATCGAAGAGCATCATCCGCTGCTGGAAAAGCTGGGGCCGGAACCTCTGTCGGAAGCATTTTGTGCGGATTATTTGTATGCGAGGCTGAAGACCCAGAAACGGGCAGTCAAGCTGGCGCTGATGGATAATGCCGTCGTGGTCGGCGTAGGCAATATTTATGCCAATGAAAGTCTGTTTAGGGCGGCTGTTTCACCAAAACGCCCTGCCTGCCGGGTAAAAAAGAAAGAGTGTGCGGTTTTGATTGATGCGGTTAAAGCAGTTTTGAGGCGCGCCATTGAAACGGGCGGCAGCACATTGAAGGATTTTGTGGACAGTAACGGTAAAAGCGGCTACTTTCAGCAAGAATATACCGTATATGGGCGGCACAATCTGCAGTGTGTAAGATGCGGCGGTTTGATTGTGAAAGAAATTTTGGGGCAGCGCGGCACGTTTTATTGTCCGAACTGTCAGAAATAGAACGGAAGAACGGTTTCAGACGGCATTTTAAATTTTATCGGCATGCTGTCCGGGTGTTCCAACATCAAGTATTTATTTTTGGAAAAGAATTGATTATGTCGGCAAGCAGAGCTTCAATTTTTACACGTCTGCATCGGTTGTGCCGTTTGGCGGTTTGGCTGTTTAAAACGGGGAAAAACCTGCGCAGTATCGACGGTGATTGCCCGGAGTCGCGCAATCGGGCGGTTATAGCGTTGGGCAAGGGTGCTTTGGCGGCTTTGGATATCGGATTGGTGGTAGGTAAGCCTGCCCCCGAATATTTGGACGGAGTCTTGGTAGCTGCCAATCATGTATCTTGGCTGGATATTTTTGCCATGAGCGCGGTTTATCCGAGCAGCTTTATCGCCAAGCAGGAAATCAAAAGCTGGCCTGTGTTGGGCAAGATGGGGCAGAATGCGGGAACGGTGTTTATCAACCGCAATTCACGACGCGACATCGAACCGATTAACCGCGCCATCTGTGCAACATTGCAACGAGGTCAAAACGTCAGTTTTTTTCCTGAAGCACGGACTTCTTCGGGCTTGGAGCTTCTGCCTTTTAAGGCCGCACTGTTCCAATCTGCCATTGATGCGGGGGCAAAGGTTTTGGCGGTCGCACTGCGTTATTATGACGAAGCAGGAAAAAGGACAGCTCGTCCGTCATATGCCGATGTCGGTTTGCCTACCTGCCTTTGGCGCATTGTGTCTATGAAAAAACTGACGATAAAAGTCGATTTTATTTGTGTATCGGACGCGGCGGAAAGTGAAGACCGTTATACATTAAAAGATAAAATCGAAGAAAGTATTCGTACAATCATTGTCAGCGACTTGGATGATGCCGTCTGAAATCATGATAAGGAATATATTTTACACAGGTCAGCGTCTGAATCTGCCTTTGTCAAAATCATCGAAAGCCTTATAAGCAGCCTGACATTGGATTTTTTGTTCTGCGTAAGGCAGGGTGCGAAATGCTTTGTCTGCCTTTCTGTTTTCACGTAATTCTTGCCTGTCGCCCTTCAGCCGGTACCATGCGGCACGACGTTCCAAATATTTTCTACATTCCGGGTGCAAAGCGGGTTTGTCCGGTTTGCCGGTGTGTCTTATATGCTGGTGTAAAGGTTTGGAAGTATCGGCAACGGCAGTCATGGTTCCTGCAGCCAATATTGCAGATAACAGCATGGTAATTATCTTCTGTATAGTCATGATGGTTTCTTCCTGTTACGACTTCCTACGATATAGGGTTGCAGCCGGGAGGGGCAACCGTTCAACTCAATTAAACGTTTTAGCAAATGTACAAATTCAAATTCACAATATTCTCGGCAGGAGAATTTTGTACATGGTCGAGTGTGGCAAAAATGGTAATTTACAAAATTTAACAATTTATAGTGCGGAAATTTGGAAAGATTTCCTCTTTCTTTAAAAAATCCTTATTTCATCGCCATGTAGCAGGAGTCAGAACTCAGGAGGATTTTTTACCTGATTTCTGTAAAAAAAAGAATTATCAGATAAAACAAATATTATAGAAAAATACGGTAGGCAGGTTTTATCTTTCATGGATTGAGATTTAAAAATATAGGCATTGTCAAGACTGGAGAAAACGTAAAAAATCCACTATATTGTCCAAATTGATTCATTTGATAAGACCCTGTCTTACGCATCAAGAGTTAAAGAGGAAGTGATGAATACACCGACTGATTTAAAAGTAACCAAACGGGACGGCAGATTGGAACCCATTGATTTGGATAAGATTCACCGTGTCGTCACTTGGGCAGCAGACGGATTGAAAAATGTATCCGTGTCGCAGGTCGAGTTGAAATCACATATTCAGTTTTACAACGGCATCCGCACCGACGACATCCACGAAACCATCATCAAGGCGGCTGCCGACCTGATTTCGCAGGATACGCCCGACTATCAATATCTCGCTGCGCGGTTGGCTATTTTCCATCTGCGTAAAATAGCCTATGGCGATTTTGAACCGCCCCATCTCTACGACCACGTTAAAAAACTCACCGATTCGGGCAAATACGATCGTCATATTATCGAAGACTACAGTCGCGAAGAGTTTGACGAACTTAACGCCTATATCGACCACGGTCGCGATATGGCTTTCTCTTATGCCGCCGTCAAGCAGCTTGAGGGCAAATATCTGGTGCAGAACCGTGTTACCCGCCAGATTTATGAAACGCCGCAGTTTTTATATGTTCTGGTGGCGATGTGCCTTTTCAGCAAATACCCCAAAGAAACACGCCTCGATTATGTCAAACGGTTTTACGATGCCGTTTCAACATTTAAAGTATCGCTGCCGACCCCGATTATGAGCGGCGTGCGTACACCTACGCGCCAGTTCTCAAGCTGTGTATTGATCGAATGCGACGACAGTCTGGATTCCATCAACGCCACCACCAGCGCGATTGTGAAGTACGTTTCCCAGCGTGCGGGCATCGGCATCAATGCCGGACGTATCCGCGGGTTGGACAGCGAAATCCGGGGCGGCGAAGCTCGGCATACCGGCTGCATCCCGTTTTTCAAAATGTTTCAGGCGGCAGTCAAATCCTGTTCGCAAGGCGGCGTGCGCGGCGGCGCGGCAACCTTGTTCTATCCATTGTGGCACATCGAAGCCGAAAGCCTGCTGGTGTTGAAAAACAACCGCGGTGTGGAAGACAACCGTATTCGCCAGCTTGATTACGGCGTACAAATCAACCGCCTGCTGTACACCCGCCTAATTAAGGGCGGCAATATTACGCTATTTTCTCCCAACGAGGTTCCGGGATTGTACGAGGCGTTCTTTGCCGATCAGGACGAATTTGAACGGCTCTATACGAAATACGAGCAAGACCCGAACATACGCAAGCGCATCATTCCGGCTGCCGACCTGTTTTCCACACTGATGCAGGAGCGTGCCGGAACAGGGCGCATTTACATTCAAAACGTCGACCATTGCAATACGCACAGCCCGTTTGATCCGAGTGTCGCCCCCGTGCACCAGTCTAACCTGTGCATGGAAATCGCACTGCCGACCAAACCTCTGGACAATATCAACGACCCGAACGGCGAAATCGCCCTGTGTACACTGTCCGCCTTTAACTTGGGCGCATTGAACAACTTGGACGAGTTGGAAGGGCTTGCCGATTTGACCGTTCGAGCACTCGATGCACTTTTAGATTATCAGGGATATCCGGTAGAAGCCGCGCGTACCTCTACTATGGGCCGCCGTTCGCTCGGTATAGGCGTCATCAACTATGCTTATTATCTGGCGAAAAATGGTGTCCGTTACAGTGACGATTCCGCACTCGGCCTGACCCACCGTACCTTTGAAGCCATGCAGTATTACCTGCTCAAAGCATCGGTAAACCTTGCCAAAG
>ERZ772909.1735-NODE-1735-length-11657-cov-24.374246_pt1 | contig 11657 bp, 10 predicted proteins | sample MGYA00511137_ERZ772909 | MGnify/ENA primary metagenome ERZ772909 (study PRJEB29015, sample SAMEA2738095) | human oral metagenome | biome: human oral; feature: human-associated habitat; material: saliva | place: China | collected 2270 ... | reverse complement strand
AGACACATTATATCACAGCTGAGAGTCAGGTGCCAACCCTGCGTGTAGGTTCCGTTATAAGTCTCTACAGTTCATTCTTGGAACGTGTAGGGAACCTATCAGAAGAGAGCTTGGGTAACTTTATCATTATCGAAATAACACATGAGGTGAGTCAAGGAAGCTACTACAAGAACCGCTTCAAGGCTATCCCTGCAACAATAAAGGCACTGCCAAGTCCAAAGGTGCGTATGCCATTAGCTGAAACACAGATGGCAACCGTGCTTAGCAATGCTGACCCAGAGGGTAAGGGCCGTGTGCGTGTACGTATGAACTGGCAGACAGATGGTATGCAGACAGGTTGGGTGCGTGTGATGACCCCAGATGGTGGTAGCAGTAGTGACGTAAAAAGCAACCGTGGTTTTGTATTTATCCCAGAGGTAGGCGACCAAGTTCTCCTCGGATTCCGTCATGGTGACCCTGCAAGACCATACGTTATGGGTAGTCTGTTTAATGGAACAACAGGTGGTGGCGGTGGTCAGGGCAACAACTGCAAGAGCCTCACCACACGAAGCGGCAGTTCTCTCAAGCTTGATGATTCTGCAGGTAGCGTCACATTGCACGACAAGGGAGGCGTAAGCATGAACTTTGATGGCGCTGGCAACTCTACATTGAATGCAAAAGCTACTCATTCGGTAAATGCCGGAAGTAATGCTTCGATAAATGTCGGCAAGGGAAAGTGTTTGCTAAATATGGACAGTGCAGGAAATATAACACTGGATGGAAATTCTACGATAACATTATCAGTTAAGTCAAGTAAGATTATAATAAATGAATCAAGCATTACGCTGGAGTCTCCGAATATATATGTCAAGGGAACAACACAGACTGTTGTCGGACCAAATGAAAATTTGGGTGTAACCGTTTCAGCTGATGGTCCTGTAGACATTGTGGGTAACCCTGTCAACATTAATAAAGGTAAAGGCGGAGTTGTCAATATTAAATAACGCGTAGATAATGAGTTTGATAGATCGATTACACGGTCACGTTCAAGAAGGTGGTCTGACACAAAGAGATTACAAGTACCGTTGTGTACAGACCATCACCACGAAGCTTGACGAGATTCCTGTCAGTACTATTGTCAGTAAGAAAGATTACTCAGTAGAGAGATTTACGGATGCAGAAGGAACACAGGGCTTTGCCTTCAGTGTGAAAGATGACATTCCTTCTGTCTTTCCTGAGCAAGGCCAAGAGGCTTTGGTTTTGACAAATGAACTTGAGAATATAAAGACAAAAGCAATAGTCTGGATAGATTCAAATACAGGAATGATAACCAAACTTCTCAACCATGAGGAGATTATAGCACTATGGGAGGATGAGAAACAACATCTCACGAGCAAATATAAGTTCTTGAAGGGAACGGCTGGAAGCAATGCTTTAAATAATCTGATAAAGATGGAAGATAAGATTATCTATGAATATGATAATCTTATGGCAAGTTTGAGTATAATACCTTTTTATTCCATCTTCTTTGGACCTCATTTAGTGACTGATGACCTTCAGTCTGGTAACAGTACCATTCCTTATGCTTCAAAACTCTTCCCTGGAAATAATTTCAGCTTAAAGTTGGAGAGAGAAATCGAGAAGCAAGATGATGGATTGTTATTAGTTAATCACAAAGCAAAGAACGATAAAGAGTCTCATTTTAGTGAGGCTATTCGCAAAGCATACGATCAGAAGATTAAACCTGTCATCCAATATGGTTTTACTGAGTATGAAATTGAGGTTAAACAACAGTCTTTAATTGACCCAGCTGAACATTGCCTTGCAAAGGGGAATTTAAACATAGACGAAGAAGTTACTGACAATGTTACATTAAGCGTGGACTTACAAGTCAGAAAACTGAAAAATAAAATATAAGTTATGGGACAGTCTTATATACGAGAAGAAACGAATGTAGTTTGTACGAATATGACTTGTGGCACGCCACAATTACTTCTTCGAGGAGCACAGAATGGACTGGTGATTAATAAGTCTTCTGATAAGCCTGTGTTGAATATTGATGCCAAGAAGATATCTGCACCTTTTGCCTGCAAGATGGCAACTAAAGTTTGGGGTGGCTTGCAAAGTTTTCTTTTGGGAGTTGCTGTTGGTGCAGCTGCAATTTTCTTAGTAGCAGCTACGATTGTAACCTGTGGTGCAGCCCTACCAGCCATAATAGGAGCTATTGCTATAACAAGTGAAGCCGTAGCCTTAACATCTATTGCCGTTGGCGGACTTGCAGCAGGATATGCTGAACATAAAAAGCAAGAGGAATTAGAGCACGATTGCGATATAACAATGAAATCAGAATGGGCATCATTTCATCCTGAAGTTTATATAGAGGATAGGAATGCCTTGTTAAATAAATCCAAGATGGCATGTAAAATAGGTGGCACTATTAATATTATCCTTGACCCAGAGGTCGCAAAAGCTGCAGCAGATTATATTTCTAAGATGAATAGTCTTGAAATACAAGAACAAGAAAACAACAAATTCTGGCAAGGTGTTATAAGTGGTTTTACGGGTGGAGCAACGCCTATCGCTTTAGCTATTTCTGTAGGTCTTTATACAGGAGCATTGGATTTTCTTAATTTCTGGAATGATGATAGTTTAGGAGAGACAAGAACCTCTAATAACAATGATTCTCCTTCGGGTAACTCTGTTAAGAATTCTGTTGGGACTAATGTTTATAGTTCTGGAGTTGGCGGAGGTGCTGACAATGCCGTATCAACAGGCATAGATGCACATAAGGAAGGCGCTGAAATGGGTGCAGAAATAGATTCACAGATAAGTTCAAAGACTGCAGAAGCTAATAAGCAAGTGGAAAAAGCAATTGAAAATAAGTTAGGCGCAATGGAAACGCATACTGCTGCAGAAGAATGGGGGAAGGAAGCGGGACGCCGTGCATCAAGTGGAGCAAGTAGTTCTTCGGTGGAGTCTGCTAAGACGGCTGAAGGAATGTTAGGGCGAACTTCTGAAGAGTATGGGAAACGATCAACACAAGCTGTCACAAATCAGGCAGAAATTCTTGCAGAGAAAACAACACTTGAAGAAGGAAAAGATGCAGCTGTTAACGCTGCTAAGAGAGGAGCATGGAAAGAGGGTGCAAAGAAGTTTGGAATGGCATTAGGCGTCGGTTTAGCTGGCGGTCTTGCCAATTACTTTATAGAGGAGGAGGGTAATGATAACGAGCAAGCAATTGAGAATGACGTGGGAAATCTCTCAAATGAATTCAATTTATTTGATGATAATAATGAAGATAGTAATACTAACTATATGGGTATAATATCAAATTCATAAAACAATGAGCAATTTTTATTCAAGAATACCAGCCATAGGAGCTACATTAGGAACGGTGTTTGCACTTACTGTGGCAACGCCACTGGTAGTTAGCCTTATTGCAAAGTTTACGCTCGGTGGCAACAAGGCTGCTGTGCCGTACGCAGATACGTATATTCGTAATTCAGATACCATAGTAGTTCAGATACCGTATTTTACTCAGATTACACCAGTTGATAAAGTTTTTACTTCGCGTGCCTGGTTTGCAGGAATGGCACATTCGCAAAAATCAACTTATAAACAGATATGTTTCTACTCCCCTGAATATAAAAAACATTTAGCAGTTATTTCATTTATAGGAGGGTATAATTTGGCACAAAGAGGAACGGGAGAGGATGCATGGAAAGAAGATTTAGAAAAACAACGGTTAAGTATAATTTGCGATTCTAAAACGATATCTGCATACATTAATAAAACACAGTGGCAGGACCCGACGTATGGAACTAAAGCCAATCCTATGCCAATATTCTTTAAGCGTGCTTTGTCTGGATTTGAATGTGCTGGAGGTGTAGAAGATTACATTTATATTAAACCCTCCGTATATAAGAAGTTTGTTGAGCTTTACCTTGCACACGGACTGGAACCCGAGGAGTTCGATAGGCTCTATGGGGCGGATATGAAACGTCTGGGTCTAAAGGATTGAATTGGTTGACAAGTGTACTAATTTACGAGTTGAGAAGTTGCTTGCAAAGTAAAAAATGTGATTAAAAAGTTGAGAACAAGCCATATTATCAAGTTCTTTTATTCCATGTCCACAGGGAGGAATCATTACGCTCATTATTGATGATGGTTTAGCTGAACATGCTGCATGTATGATAGCTGATCGTAATAGTGAGATAATAAATAAAGAATGGTGGGGGCAATTTTACCAAGGTATGATAAGTGGTGCAACAGGAGCAGCTAACCCTGTTTCTATGGCTATAACAGCATATGCAGCTTTAAAAGATGGCTTTGACGGATATGCTGATGATGACCTGAATATAGATCAGTATGAGATGCTACACGAAGACAAAGAATTTAAATATGATTACCAAGGAAAGATTGAGGACGAAGCTTATGATATTGCAAAGGAAGAGAGTATTGAAAAGAAAAGAGGAAAAGGAACATATAATGACGCTAAGGAGAATTGGGGTAAATATAAAGAAAGTAAACAGAACAAAGCTAAAGCTATCGAAAAGCATCAAAAAGCAGAAGGCAAAGCTGCAAGACGAGAGCAAAAGATTTCTAACAGCTCGAGTGATAAAATGAAAGGACGAGCTAAAGGTGCACGTCAAAAGGCAAACCATCAAGAAAAATTAGCAAATCAGGCTACCAAAGAGGCTCAAAAAGCAAAAGGGAAGTTTATAGGAGGATTAATTGGCTTTGGAATGGGTATTGGTGGTGCTGCGGTTAATATGCTTATTGACAAGGGGTATAAAGAAGAAGAATTTAAAATGACTACTCAGATTGTTTCTAAAATTAATGAGCTACACGAACAAGATGTGGCAAAAAACAAAATAGTATCAGATGGGAAGTAGCAAAGGAAATTGGGGAAGATATGGATTACAAGCATTTGGAATTTCAGTGCTTGGACCACTTTTGTTTTATCTTATTAATCCTATCATTGAACATTTTAAGGGAAATCGTGATGCTGTCGCATATACAAAGACATACGTAAGTCAATGGGACAGTATAAAAATAGTGCTACCCACTAACCTATTTGATTTCTCATCTGGTGAATTTACTCATCGAACAGAAGTCTTGACTGGTGATGGTAAACAAAAACAAAGGATACTTGCAAGCATTGAAAAGTGTTATATTTCACAATATAAGAAATATTTTGAAATTATATGGATTGTAGGTGGTATAGATGAAATTGTTGGGCATTATCAACGTCGTCATGATGCTGCAGGTATACAATGTCAACTGATGCGTCCAAACATGGTACTATCAGTCTATGTCAATCGTAAACAATGGAAGGATAAATCATACGGAACAAAAGAAAAGCCTATGCCAGTCTTTCTACATCGAATTATCTCTGGAGATAATATAGAAGAGCGAAATAAATTTGCGCTTTGGAGAGATAGTCTTCAACCAGGTGGAGACTTTGTTGATAGTTATCTCCCACCCAAGGCTGTCCAACGTATGCGTAACACGCCAGATTCTGTTAACTATAAGTTTGCAGAGTATTACCTGCGTTATCTCCTACCTGAAGACGAGTTTGAAAGATTGTTTGAAGAGGAATAATTATGCTTCCGCAAATTATTTATACACTTATTCAATTCTTGGCAAATGTGCTTCCGCCTAACAAAAGAGAAGAAAATAGGAAATACCTATGGAAATGAATTATATAAAATATTATGTTTCATTACAGTATGAAGAAACAGATCTTTAATTTCTATGCCACCCCCTTGAACATATGGTCCATAGTAGGCTTTATGTTTCTTGCAATGATTTGTAGTGGAATCATTTACGAAGTTTTCTTTGCTCCTGCATATGGAATAGAATCAACATTACGTTTTATTAGTATCACAGGATTGGTGACAGGGGGTATCTTCCTTTTTTTAATCATTGCAACCATTCGAAAGAAAAGCATTGAGGTAACTGACGATAATCTATTTAAGTATTATTCGGGAGGAAAGTTAATATATACAAACACCATGAATAATCTGTATTATATTGAGGCTGTGGATATAAGCAGAGGAATAATTGGAGAAATGGCCTTCTGTTTTAATGATAAGAAAATCAGAATCAGTATGCCCTCCCATCTACCCCATTTCTATGAACCAGGAAAATATGAATGGATATTTTCATACTTTGTTAAAAGTCTAAATCTTAAGAAAATGCATCATCATACGCTATTTGGAAAGTCTAAATATGTCTTTGCCTATTGGAACCCTGTGAGAAATGCAAATTATGAAATATATAGCAAGTCAAGAGGACAACGATTCCTTTAAAAAGGGGAATGGATATCCTTGTTTAATAGAATCTCTATCGTGACAATGAAAAAACTATTTAAGGATAATGACCTGTCTGGGTTAAACCAACTAATGTAAGTTTATACATAGAGAAAAATAGTAGATAGCTATAAGATAAAAACAAATAACTACATTTGTATTTGTATACTACGATTAACATAGTATACAGTAAACCATGGTTTAGGAAAGAACTACTGATAGCTTCTATTAAAAAAATAAATATTAAGAGTAATGAGCGAGTTGATATTGCAAAACAATAATTATTTAAAAGGCTGAATTGTTATCATTATTGGTCTTATCCTTAACGCATTGACTTTAGTTTCATGTAACAAAATAAACAATATGTTTAAGGGAAACAATACAAAATTCCACTGGACACCAACAGTAGCAGCACCTCGCAATTATCCTGTAGAGACAGGATATGCTGTGTTTATCTATGGGGATAAGGATGTGGGATATCCTGTGATGGAAACTCGTTTCGCAAGAGGTATAGGCGATCCACTGAGTGCAGAAGACTTTGATGCCCCAGGAAGTGTATATGAACTTCCTAAAAGAATCAGAGTCTTATGGCTCTCTATAACTGAACAGAAATACTACAAGGCTGATATAGAGATTCCTGCAGAAGTACAAGACTCTATGCTTCATCTCTTTCAGAAAGGTTTCTATTATCCTGTAGATAAGACTTCAGAGGAATATAATACCATCGTTCTTACCTTATTGCCAGGAGGAAAAATGTGGCTGACGGTTACTGGGGCTGGAAAGCAGACCCTTATTTGTGACAATCTAAAAGCTACAGAGACACATGTAGACTTTAAGGATTTCAACAAAGAAGCATACGAATGCTTTTCTACAATGCAGAAATATTGCGCTGCAGCCTTAGGTGATTATGATGGAGTCAAGGAGAATTTAGAAGAAGTGGGTATCCCCTTTGACTTATGGGATGTATACAAGGAACGTTTTAATTACAATCTAAAGATTGATTTTGAAGATAAAAATGCAAAGATAGACTCTGCCCATACTGTGTGTGAATTTACAAACACAGACTTCCTTAATGAACGCGATAATGCTCCACTATCAACGTGGGCACGTCCTTTTCATATTACTTTTGTTTGGGATAGAGCAGGCTATCATTATATAGGGGAGTTTTATTTTGATGAAGAAGAAGTAATCAACGTTTTCCGTGAAGCTTTCAATCAAAAACATCGTAAGGAGAAAGGCGTACTACATATCCATGTCAGTAAATATAATAATCGTTTTGATTTATCCTTAAACGTGGGAAAAGACGAATATAAATTAAAACATACTAACATCTATGTTTTAAAGAGACGTATTGGCTCAACTTCTACCAAAGAAGAAGTCTTTTATGATAATTGTAGGGATGTTGATACTGACGAACTAAATTTTTTAGGCTTTTAAGAAATGGCAGAATATTCAAAACGTAAAGTTGTAGTTAAAGCTAAAAGATGAAACAAAATATAAGAATAATATCATTCAGTTTGCTCTGCTTGATAACATTAAATTGTAAGAGTCAGTCTTCTGTTTCCAGGCAAATAAAGACTGGAAATGAACATGTAAATGCCATCTTCATGAAGAAAGAAGACAGTATGCAGTCTCTCATATTGGAAGAGTATGCAAAATCACATGCTTATAAGGCACCAAGCTATGAAATGTTCAAAGAAAAGTGTCTACAGTTTTTTGGAATACGACTTCATCCGTCTGCACAAGTGTACAGTTTAGATATAAATGAGGATATTATATATTCTGTCAATGAGATTGGCAGGTTTATCTATACGGGCAACGAAAGTCTGTTTTATCAGCCAGCATTAGACCATGAGCCAACTATGGATGAGGCTCGTAAAGTTCTTTATACAAAGGAAAATGGTATAGCAGATATGTTCCTGGCATATAATAAATTATTATTCAATGACAATCCTTCTTCCTTGTCTTATTTCTATAAACATAAGGATAATGCAATAGATGTTGTCTTTGACTTGGATTATGAAAATAATGACCTGCTTATCCAGCGTGCCATAGAATACGCTTGTCAAAACAGTTATATTGTCAATGATGTTACGAACGTCCTGTTCTATAACAATCCATCAAGGGGATATAGGAAGAAACTGATTACCATGTTTTACAAGTATGCAGAAACAAGCAAAGACCGTATGGAAACATTCGAGAATCTTGTTTATGCCTATTATAAGCATTATAAGCAAATCAATGTGAGGCAGAAAGTGAAAGATGAATGTCTGGTATGTCTGTTGGATTGCTTGAACAAGTACGATGAGAAACATCAAGACAATATCCTCAAGGTAATGGATAAAAAAGTATATCTTGCAAGCAGAACTTCATAGCATAGACAAATATTAAGGTATGAAAAAGAAAATAATTTCCACTTTTTACAAAACAGCTTTGAAGATATGGTACATATAAAAGATAAGAACACTCTGAAAGTACTTATTCTTTGCTTATTCTTGGTACTTTCAGAGAACTGTAGTAGGCGGACTGAATTTACTGAGATAAAGCAACGAACAACACTTATTAATGGACAATATTATTATGACATCTTAGTATCTAATTGTCCCGATTCGATTGGAGAACTTAAGTCTCAGATGATATCTTTTTATAATATGAAAATCCAAGATTTAAGAAGTCATGGAGATGATAAGATTATTGCAAGTATGATATTTTACAAAAAACATCCTGTACTTCTTATTTCTTAAATCATCATGAAGAGCATACAGACGCTTTTGATTTTACCGTTAAGGAGATTGAATTCTGTAATGACGACCTTGGAAGTATAACCGAAGATAACATAGATGGTAGAAGTATCTATACGATTTCTCTACCTCAAAAGAATGGAGAGGCTGTCGTTGAAATTCTCAAATGGGATAAGAAAACCAATACCTTGTCCGAATAATAAAACCTCTCAGATAATTTTATGCAGAACCCTATTCAATAAAGATGAGCATACAAAGCGCAGAACGATGACTGTAATATGCAAAGTTCTTTAAACGTGTATAAGATAGATATGAATAATAAAAAAAATAGAGGCTGTTTCTTATGAAAAATGTTCTTATGATTTTAGCGTTCTATATACTAACTTCCTGTAGTCAATCCTGTTATTCTGGGCCTTATAAGAATAACAGCCAGCAGGATAGTCTAATCATAACAGAGGTGGAAAATGACACATGCTGTATGAATAGACTTGTTTTATCGTATGGTGGTCATAGCGATGTGCTCCTTGAGATACATTGTGAAGATGGGAGCTCCATTGACTTTATGAACAATATAAAAGGGAAGAAACGGAAGGAGAAAATTGGAGCCTATGCTGTTTATAATGCATCTGCTGATGGAAATAGCTTTTTATTCTTTAACTATGTGACACGACGAGCTTACATTACTCCTGCATGCTTTTCTGATTGTTTTCCTGAATACACCTCATTAAATTTCAAGAAAAGAAGTATAATATTAAGGAATACAAATCGTTTCATAGGCGGGACCAATGACACCTTAGAACTCGGCGATAAACCAGAGTATGTAGTCTGTGGTAAAAAGTTTCATTTCGTCAAGGCTACATTAAATATAATATATTGATGGTGACACCTCTCTATGAGCTTACCTATGATTATGTCCGCATGCCTGGTAAGGTTGTTCTGCATATCATAAACCAAGTATGTGACCCCTTCAAAAAAAAGGTTCTTCCGTTAAATGCGTAGATTGTTAATAGAATGAGATTCATCCGCATACATGGTATGATTACCTCTAATTAGATGGTTTTACAAAGGGGGATAAACTACATGATAAACGTAATTAGCTGCAATGTCTATCTGTCTTCTACTATCAACGTATTCCCTTATTAACAAAAGTTTGTAAACTATTTTCACTTCCTTCAAAACTAATACATGCTCTTTTGGCTTCTAAAAGACGCCTAATTGCCTTGCAATAGGTGCCCTTTAAGAGCCTTACTAACGCCCTTTTGAAATCCAATTAAGCACCTTTTATTTTACTGCATTATAACTAATTGATTTCCTGTTGATTGCAGACCTGCGTTTTGTATGTAATCTTGTCGTTATTTATTGATGTCTTGCTTGAAATTATGTAATTATTTTTCAAACCCTTGTCTACAGAATTTGAAGTCATAAATGAAAAGGTTTTCAATGTCAGAGGATGATAATAGAACAGATAGTTGATTGTCTTAACTATGTTTTTGTTTAATGAGTAACTTCGGTCCTTTTTTTTTTAAGCAATACGAAAAGCGTCCACACATTTAATAGAGGAACCCAAAAAGTTCTAAGGATTTCAGATATTTTTATATCTTTGCAGTATATTATTCAAAGTTATTAGAGGCTTGTTAATATAGCCCACGCATATCAACTTTAAGCCATAAATATATTAGGGAACCGAAAATAGTTGTCTTATGAAAAAAATATATCTTTTACTGCTTATTCTAAATGTAGTATTAATGAATGGATGCAAGGAACAGTCTCCAAAGCAGAGCTCAAAACAGCAGGTTCATCAAGAAAGAACAGTAAAGAGTGAGGTAGACTTAATAAAGAAGTATGACCACGAAATCAGAGAATATTATAGAGAACTTGCGGAAGTAGGACTTGATGGCGTTACGGTAATGGATATAGACAAACAAGTAGAGTATACAGATTTGGCAATAGAACTTATTTATGATGCGCTCAGAAGAATGGGATACCAGTCTGTCAGTGATGCTGAAGCACGAAAGGCTATCAAAAAATATTATAACATTGATATCTCTGAAAATAACATCTATTTGGCAGGGAACAAACTTCGTAGATATGTGTTCAAAGATGGAGCTTCTAAAGAACGGTTGGAACAGCGAAAGGCTATGGAAGTAGACTCTTCGGAAACAGTTTCTTACTTTTGGAATAAGAGTATCTATGTTCCAAAATATAACTACATCGTATCCTATCCTTCCATAGAGAACACTGTTGAGCTTCAAGGATTTGACAATGATGATGCCGACGATGATATAGTCGAGAAAGGGAAACTTTACTATTCGATAGATACAGCCTATTTTTACAGAAACCAGTTCATCTTCCACGACAGCAAGGCAGCACTCACTTGGCTTATGAATAATGACAAGAACTTCCTTCGTGACCTGTTCTTGGAATACGGCTACGACAAGTCTGATGTAATCAACAAGATGATACTCGATGAAATTAAGGTGATTAACAGAATTCCTGAGGCTGATGAAACCAAGACACTCTTTGCTTCAAGAGGCGCCAATGGGAAACTGCTTATTCATCGAGGATTGTTGGAGTATATGTTGAAGCACGTAAATGAGGAGAATGAGTATTTCCTTATGCTGGA
>ERZ772909.1734-NODE-1734-length-11662-cov-8.533643_pt1 | contig 11662 bp, 10 predicted proteins | sample MGYA00511137_ERZ772909 | MGnify/ENA primary metagenome ERZ772909 (study PRJEB29015, sample SAMEA2738095) | human oral metagenome | biome: human oral; feature: human-associated habitat; material: saliva | place: China | collected 2270 ... | reverse complement strand
CGACGACCGAGTGATAATCGCCCGTCACGCCCTCGATAAAGGGGCCGCCCAGCCCGTCCACCGTGAAGGAGCCCGCCACGTGCAGGGGCTCACCGGTAGCGACGTACGCGTCGATCTCGGCATCCGAGATGTCCCCGAAGTGAACCTGGGTTGAGGCGGAGCGGGTCACAGTCGCGGTGACTCTGCGTTCGTTTGCCGTTCCGTCGTCGGACGAGGCCGGGGCAAGGATCGCGGCCGAGTGGCCCGTCCAGAGGGTGGTGCTCGTGCGGCGCATCGCGCGGATGCGCTCGCGGGCCACGTCGGGAGTGTGGGGCTTGCCGAGCATCTGGCCGTCGATCTCGAGCATGGAGTCGCAGCCGACGACGAGGACGGCCTCGCCCTCGGGCAGCTCGCTGTTGGTGCCGGGCGTTTTCAGGGCCTCGCAGACGTCGGCACACTTGGCCGCGGCGAGCGCCGCGACCTCGTCTGCCGGGGTGGTCGTGCCGCCCGAGAATGCGCGCCCGCCGGGCAGTGCAGCGAGGACGGCGTCCTCGTCGACGGAGGAAACCTGGACGATCGGTGTGACGCCCGCTGCAATGAGCGTTGCGCGGCGCGCGGGGGAAGCTGAGGCGAGAACAAGGCGCATACGGACATTGTGGACCATCGCGCGAGAAGCGTGCAGACAAACTGCAATTTGTTGCAAGAGATTGGGTTTTCGCAGGTAAACGTGCAAAACTCTGGTGAAAAACTCATCAGACTACTACAATTGTCTACGTGCAAGGTTGCAATCTAGATGTGACTTTGAAAAGTGATCTGATATACCGTTACCCGCTGATGTGGTGTTGAGTCAGCCCAAAAAGGAGGGATTTGCGATGGATGAGCGCGCGGCGTCGTCCCCTGCAACTCCTGGTGACCTGACCGCAACAAGCTACGTTCCTCAGCTGCTCGGAGGTCATCTGACGTATTCGGCCCGCGATCTCGCGGAGATGACGAATACGCCTATCGAACGCGTCTTTCGTTTCTGGATCGCCCTCGGCTTCCAGGCTCCCACCGCAGATGACAAGGTTTTCTCCCAGCGCGATCTGGAAGTTTTTAGTCGCTGGCACGACCTCGTCGAATCCGGTGGCATTGACACGGCTACCTCACGCTCTCTCCTGCGCGCCAACGCCCACCTGGCTGACCGCCTGGCCCTGTGGCAGTTCGAGGCGTTGGTCGAGGATTCGATGCGTCGTCTGATGCTGGACGATACGACGGCCCGCATGTACGTGCTCGATCATATGCGCGAGTACATCGACGTCTTCCAGGAGATGTTCACGTACGCCTGGCGGCGCCAGCTCGAGGCAGCCCTGTCCCGTTTCGACCGCGAGGTGTCTCAACGCGGGCACGAGGAACGGCATAACCGCTTCCCGCTGAACCGCTGCCTCGGCTTCGTCGACATGGTGTCCTACACCTCGTCCTCGACGATCCTCGGTGATGCCCTCGTGGGCCTCATTGAGCGCTTCGAGGAGGAGAGTCGTAACGCTGTGATCGAGGAGGGTGGTCGCGTCGTCAAGATGATCGGTGATGCCGTCCTCTACATCGCCGATGACCTGCCGACCGGCCTGCGCGTGGCCACGACCCTCATCGAGAGGCTGAATGCTGACGATGAGATGCTGCCTGTGCGAGCGTCCTTCGTGCGCGGAGACGTCTTCTCGCGATCGGGTGACGTTTTCGGGCCCACCGTGAACCTCGCGTCTCGTCTCGTGGACATTGCTCCGGTGGGCAAGATCCTCACCGATCCGACCACGGCTGCTGCCATCGCGGCCGGCGAGGTTGGCGACGGGTATGAGCTCGAAGAGTTCCCGACCGCGGACTTGCGCGGTTTTGGTCCTGTCTCGCCGTACCTGCTCTCAAGCGTTGTCAAATAACGTTCATCTCGCAGTGTGAACGAGCATCTGATCGGCCCACATAACGGGTCAAGAAAGGTGCAAGTTTTGGTTCAGAATTGCTAAGATGCAAGCGTGACTACAGTTCTCCTCGTTGAAGACGATCCGGCCATCTCCGAGCCCCTCGCCCGCGCACTGGGCAGGGAGGGCTACGACGTGCGCGCACACGCGACGGGCGCTGAAGCCCTCGCGGATGTTCGCGGCGTTGACCTGGTCGTCCTGGACCTCGGCCTGCCCGATATGGACGGCCTGGATGTCGCCCGCGAGATCCGCTCCTCCGGCAACCGAGTCCCGATTCTGATCCTCACTGCGCGCACGGACGAAGTCGACATGGTCGTCGGCCTGGACGCGGGCGCAGACGACTACGTGACGAAGCCCTTCCGCCTCGCAGAGCTCCTCGCTCGCGTGCGTGCGCTCCTACGTCGCCAGGCCGCCGAGCCTGCTGAGGGCGAGCTGCGCGCTCAGGACATTCGCATGGACGTTGCCGCGCATCGCGCCTTCGTGGGCGACGTCGAGCTGAGCCTGACGGCCAAGGAATTCGACCTGCTGCGCGTGCTCCTGCGCGAGGCTGGCTCCGTCGTTGCTCGCGACACCCTCATGCGCGAGGTGTGGGGTTCGGACCCGACCGGTTCCACGAAGACTCTCGACATGCACGTGTCGTGGCTGCGCCGCAAGCTCGGAGACGACGCGACCGACCCGCACTACATCACGACTGTGCGCGGGATGGGATTCCGCTTCGAGAACGCGCGCTGAGCGCGTCGCTGAGACAGGCCCGCCATGCGTGCCCGCGCGGTGAGGATGATCGTCTCCATCGTCGCGGTCGTGTGCGTGCTGATGGGCCTGCCTGGCGCGTTCTTTGCGTCTGCGTCCATCTGGTCGTCCGAACAGCGCAACCTCGACGTTCAGGCGCAGCTCGTCCTCCAAAACATCGAGCGCAGGCGCGCCGCGGGGGAGGGGAACGACCCCGCAACCCTGGCCTCGCTCGTGGCGGATCAGGCGAATAGTCGCGGCGACGAACTCAGCTACCGCATTAAGGTTCCCGAGGCCAACCTCGTCACCAACGGCAAGGTGTTCCCTGGGCGGACCATGACCGCGCTGGCCTCGTCTCCGAGCGGCGTTTCCGTGCAGCTGACGACGTCGGCATCGAAGGCTCTGAACCGCATTGCGTGGACGTGCGCGATGTTCGGTGGGGGCATGGTTGCCTCCATGGTGATCGGTTGGGTGCTCGCGCGCTCGCTGTCGCGCGAACTGTCGGCACCGCTGATCTACCTGGCGGCTCAGGCCGAGCAGATCGGCTCGGGCGGCGTGCGTGCCCGCGTGGAAAAGTCCGGCATCGAAGAGATCGACCTGGTGTCCGAAGAACTCGCGCGCACCGGGGAACGCATGGCGGGCCGACTCGCAGCCGAGCGACAGGCTGCCGCCGACGCCTCCCACCAGCTGCGCACGCCGCTGACCGCCCTGTCGATGCGCCTGGAGGAAATCGAGCTCATCTCCACTGAGGACGAGGTGCGCGCCGAAGCCCGCACCTGCCTCGAACAGGTGGAACGCATGACCAACGTGGTCACGGAGCTGCTCGACGTTTCCAAGCGTCAGACCAGCCAGACTGAGGCCATTCACATTCTCGAGGTCTTCAACACGGCCCGCGAGGAGTGGGAGGACCAGTTCGAGGCGGCCGGGCGCCCCCTCGTCTTCCTCGACGAGGCCGAGCGTCCGATCCTGGCCGACGCCGGAAAGCTTGGGCAGGTCCTGGCAACCCTCATCGAGAACTCGCTGCGCTACGGCGGCGGGACCACGCGCGTGTGGGCGCACGCGGGCACGTCCAAGCGTGGCGTCGTCATTGAGGTCAGTGACGAAGGCGAGGGCATCGACGAGTCCCTGGCCCCCGACATCTTCGAAAAGGGCGTCTCAGGGCACGGGTCGACGGGCATCGGTCTGGCCCTGGCCCACGACCTCGCGCAAGCGATGGGCGGGCGCCTCGAGCTCAAGACGAACAAGCCCCCGGTCTTCACCGTGTCGGTCGCCGCGATCCCCGCGTCCCTCGACCCCGATCGCGTCATGCCCGAAGGTCCCCTCATGTCCATGGGACGCCGCTCGCGGCGCTTCTAGCAGCGGAGTACATTGAAAGGCGTGGAACACGAGATGCTGACACCTCCCACCGTTGCCGTCATCGGCGGCGGACAGCTCGCGCGCATGATGCAGGAGAGCGCGGTCGCGCTCGGCATTAACCTTCGGGCCCTCGTCGAGGCCTCGGACGGGTCGACCGGTCAGGTGACCGTCGACAAAGCGGTAGGCGAGCCCTCCGACCTGAGCGCGGTCCGCGCGCTCATCGACGGCGCGGACGTCCTCACCTTCGAGCACGAGCACATTCCGGCCCCGACGATGGAGGAGGCGGCCCGCCTTGTCTCCGTTCAACCCCCGGCGAGCGCCCTCCTGTATGCGCAGGACAAGCTGGCCATGCGCGAGCGCCTCACCGACATGGGGATCCCGTGCCCCGCGTGGGCGCGCGTCGAGGACGCGGCTCAGCTGGAAGAATTCGGCGCGATGATCGGATGGCCCCTCATCGTCAAGACCCCGCGCGGCGGATACGACGGGCACGGCGTGACGATCGCCCACAGCCCCGCAGACGTGGCCTCCTGGTGGGGAGGTGGCCCCCTGCTGGCCGAGGCCCTGGTTCCCTTCACCGGCGAGGTGGCGGCGCTCCTGGCGCGCACCCCCTCGGGTGAGATCGCCTCGTGGCCAGTCGCCTCCACCGTGCAGGTGGACGGCGTGTGCGCCGAGGTGACGGCCCCCGCGGTTGGCATCCGGCCCGAGACTGCCGCCGAAGCGCGCCGCATCGGCGAGCGCATCGCCGACGAGCTGGGCGTCACCGGCGTCCTCGCCGTGGAAATGTTCGTCGTCGGTGAGGGCGCGGACGAACGCGTCCTCGTCAACGAGCTCGCCATGCGCCCCCACAACACGGGACACTGGACCATCGACGGGGCCGTCACCAGCCAATTCGAGCAGCACCTGCGCGCTGTCCTCAACCTGCCGCTGGGCTCCACCCAGCTGCGCGCCCCGGGCACGTACGCAGTCATGGTCAACCTGCTCGGCTCCTCCCACGCTCAACCCGCGCGCGCCCTTGCGGACGCCTTCGCAGCCGGGGGAGCGGGCGCGAAGGTTCACCTCTACGGCAAGGAGGTGCGCCCGGGCCGCAAGCTTGGCCACGTCACCGTCGTCGACTCGGATCCCGCCCTCGCTCTTGAACGAGCCCGGGCGGCCATCAGAGCCCTGCAGGGCGAGGCCCCCACCGACTAACCCTCACACTGTCCGCGGCCGAAGGACCAGGTGCCCCGGCCTCGTTCCCTCTCGAAAGGACCACCCATGACCACCGAGCTCGACATCCAGCTGACCGCCACCGGCGAGGACCCGCTCGTCGGCGTCGTCATGGGCTCCGACTCCGACTGGCCCACGATGGAAGCGGCCGTCGGTGCCCTCGCCGAATTCGGCATCGCCTGCGAGGTCGGCGTCGTCTCCGCCCACCGCATGCCCGAGGATATGGTCGCTTACGGGCGATCCGCGTCCGCGCGCGGCCTGCGCGTCATCATCGCCGGAGCCGGGGGAGCGGCACACCTGCCCGGTATGCTCGCCGCCCTCACCGAACTGCCCGTCATCGGCGTGCCCGTGCCCCTCAAGCACCTCGACGGTGTCGACTCCCTGCACTCCATCGTCCAGATGCCTGCGGGCGTGCCCGTCGCGACCGTCTCGATCGCGGGTGCGCGCAACGCGGGACTGCTGGCCGCGCGCATCCTCGGCGCCGGCGAAGGAGAGCGCGCCGAGACCCTGCGCGCCTCGATGCGCGACTTTCAGAAGGACCTTCGAGACGTGGCCAGCGCAAAGGGCGCGGCCCTCGCCCAGCGCGTCTCCCAGGCACGCTGAGGCCGCACAACACAAGCCCCGCGCGGGTAGCCGCGAGGGGGCGGCGCGTCGTATCCTGAAGCCATGAGCATTCTCGTTTGTGGCGGCGCCGGCTACATCGGCGCACACGTTGTCCGCCTCCTGCGTCAGCGCGGGGATCGCGTCGTCGTCGTCGACGACCTGTCCACCTCGAACGCCGCCCGAGTCGGGGACACGCCCCTGGTTCGCCTCGATGTCGCTACCGATGAAGCCCGTTCCGTTCTCTCCAACCTCATGATGGACGAGGACGTCACGGCCGTCATCCACTTCTCCGCCCGCAAGCAGGTCGGCGAGTCCGTCAAGCGTCCCGCCTGGTACTACCAGCAGAACATCGGCGGCATGGCAAACGTCCTGGCCGCCATGGAGGACGCCGGTGTCGACCAGATGATCTTCTCGTCCTCGGCCGCCGTCTACGGCATGCCCAACGCCGAAATCGTCACCGAGGACATGGCCGGTCGCCCCATCAACCCCTACGGCGAGACCAAGCTGATCGGCGAGTGGATGATGGCCGACTGTGAGCGTGCCTGGGACCTGAAGTGGATCGGCCTGCGCTACTTCAACGTCGCCGGCGCCGGATGGATCGACCTGGCCGACCCCGCCATCATGAACCTGATCCCCATGGTCCTCGACCGCCTCGAGCGCGGGGAGAGCGCTAAGATCTTCGGCGCCGACTACGACACCCCCGACGGCACGTGCGTGCGCGACTACATCCACGTCCTGGACCTGGCCGAGGCCCACATCGCCGCCCTCGACGTCCTGGCCGAAGGCCGCCAGCCCGACCACCACACGTACAACGTGGGCACCGGCCTGGGTACCTCCGTCCAGGAGATCATCGACGGCCTGCGCCGCGTCATCGGATGGGACTTCCCCGTCGAGGTCCTCGAGCGCCGCGCCGGCGACCCGCCCAAGCTCATTGGCGATCCTCTCTCCATCGGCGTCGACCTGGGCTGGAAGGCCAACAACGGTCTCGACGAGATCCTGACCTCCGCCTGGGAAGGCTGGCAGGCGGGCCCGCGACCCATCACGGTGCCCGGCGCCTGACGGCCTTTTCTCCGCCTGACAAAGCCCCGGCCTCGTTCCTTCAGTGAGGGAACGAGGCCGGGATCCTTATGTGCTCGCCTGCCCGCGAGGCTGGGGCGGGCTCAGCCGACCTGGTTGAGGTCGGAGGACGTCAGCTTGCCGGTGCGCAGTTTCTCGAAGAAGTCGGGAGCTGTCTCGTCGCGCAGCAGGACCGCCGAGGCGCCCGCGCTGGTCGTGTAGTCAAGGGACTCAATCGGGGGCACGCCCATCAGCTCCTCGGAGGACGCGCTGCGCAGCGCGAGCACGAGCGAACCAACCGTGAAAATCGACGAATCCTCATCGACCGTGAAGGACTTGGAACCTGCGCGCTCCACGTTCAGGGTCCTGGCCGGATTAATCAGGGTCGCGGGCGATGCCGCCGAGGAGACCACCTTGGAGATCACCTGACGCTGACGCTTCGTGCGGCCGATGTCGCCCTCCGGGTCCTGGTAACGCATGCGGGAGAACTGCAGGGCGGTCGTGCCGTCAACCGTATGGCACCCGGCGGTCCAGTTCAGGCCAGAGTACTCGTCGTTCGCGTCGTGGTCGTAGCACAGCTCCACGCCGCCGACCGCGTCCACCATGTCGGGTACCGCGCCCATGCCGATCTGGACGAAGTGATCGACGGTCAGGCCCGTCAGCTTCTCCACGGTCTCAACCAGCAGCTGCGGGCCGCCGTACGCGTAGGAGGCGTTGATCTTGTCCCAGCCCACGCCGGGAATCTCCGCGTAGGTGTCACGGGGGATCGACAGGGCGACGGCCTGGCCGTTAGGCGCGACGTTGACCAGCATGATCGAGTCGGCGCGCTCGGAGCCCTCAAAGCCGTCCTGCACCGCACCGTCCGCGCGTGAGTCCGAACCCGCCAGCAGGTACGTGGTGCCGGGTGTGTCTGCGCTGCCCGTCAGGGCGCTCACGCGACCGATGTTCGAGTTGGCGTCCCACACGAGGAAGCCACCCCATGCGAGGATGAGAACCAGCAGGAGAGACAGGGTCTTGAGGACCAGGTGACGACGGCGCTTGCGGCGAGGCCGCGGGGCCGTCGAGGGAGCGGAGGGCTGCGGCGCGCGCGTCGGTGGTGTGCTAGGCGCGCTCCTGTTGACAGTGACCTGATGTCCGCTCGAGCCCGAACCGGGCGCAAAGCTGGGCGCTGCGGAGGTGGGCTGACCCGAACCGGGTGCAAAGCTGGGCGCTGCGGAGGTGGGCTGACCCGAACCGGGAGCGTAGCTGCGAGGCGCGCCGGTGCGGCCACCGGCGGTGGGAGCAGAGCCGGGGGCGAAAGACGGGGGATTCGGAGCCACCGTGGTCTCGTCGAGGGAGACGGCGGGACCCGGCGCGACCGTCGTCTGATCACGGGCGGAGTCCGGGCTCGGCGCGATGCTCGTCCGCTTGGGCGAGGACGACGGAGCGGGGACCTGGGTTGAGCGAGGCGAACGCACGGACTTACGCGGCGCGGACCCCGGGGCGAAAGACGGAGGAGGGACCGGCGCGGAGCGCCGCGGGAACAACGACGACGGATCGCGCTGGGGCTGATCCAGGGTGGGCGGCATCAGCGGGCGCGAGGAGTCGGCGCCGTCCTCAGAAATTCTCCACATCTGGGGAGCGATCGCCTCGGGGGGAGGAACGGGCGCGCCGGACGGAGCCTCCTGTCCGACGACGTGCACGTCATCGGAGCCGGGGCGGCGTCGTTTCGGGTTGGGTTGGAATGAGGGAGGAGTGCTCATTTGTCCTTCGGCGGGCAGATAGCGGCGTTCTTCTGGGCGGCAGCCTCGTTGGCCGCGTTGTTCTCAACGGAAGCGGACTGCGCGGTGTTATCCGTCGTGCTCTGAGCGGAGTCTTCGCTCGGGTCCACGGAAGGCGTCGCCGAGGGCGTGGGCGAGGGGGTGGCCTTGGCGGCCGTCGGGTCGGGGACGACCAGCTGCGCGCCGTTACCGTCGGTGTAGGCCGTGCCCACGGGAAGGGCCTGGTCCTTCTTGAGCGCGTTCCACACGTTCGTGGCCATCGGCTCCGAGGGCACGCGGCGGTTAGGATCCCAGTCGGGCTCCACCACCGGCAGCGTCACGAACTGCATGTTCGCGCGGTCTGTCTTGGACAAGACGTTGAGGAGCAGGGACGTGTCCGAGCTGGCGTCACCCAGGTTCTGGGACACGTTCACGGCCTGGATCGCGGCCTGCAGGAAGGTCAGGAGGGCGCCGGAGTCCGTCACGTAGTCCTTGGCTTGGAGCTCGCGCAGCATCGCGGAAATCAGCTGCTGCTGGCGGCCGATACGCGAAATGTCGGAGCCGTCGCCCTGGGCCTTGCGCGAGCGCATGTAGGCCAGCGACTGGGTTCCGTCCAGCTTCCAGCAACCCGCGTCGATGAAGAGACGGGCGGACTCGTCGTCGATGCGCTCGGGGATGTTGAACCAGATGCCGCCCAGAGCGTCGATCATGTTGATGAAGCCCGCGAAGTTAACGACCATAAACGCATCGATCGTCATGTTCGACATCTTCTCGACGGTCGACTTCACGCACGCGATACCGGGGGCGATATCCAGGTCGGTGTTGCCACCGTCGGCGCCATAGAACATGGCGTTGTTGAACATCTCGTTTTCGACCGGATCGCTGGTGGATCCGTCGCGTTGCTTGCACGCGGGAATATCGACGAGGGTGTCGCGAGGAATGGACAGGACCTGGACACGAGAACGGTCTGCACTGACGTGAATCACCATCGTCGAGTCGTTGCGCAGGCCGGGGACCTCGTCCTCGTCACCCGCTCCGATATCGCCAGAGGCACCGTTTCGCGAGTCCGTGCCGACAACGAGGATGTTGACAGCGCGTCCCTCGAAGGAATCTGGGGTCGCCTTGCTCTGATCGCCCGACACGTAGGCGTTGATGTCGACGACGCGGTTGGCGAACTGGGAACTCAGGCGCAGGTAGAGGAACCCTGCTGTCGAGGTGACGAAAAGGACACCTGCCATCAGAACGGCGAGTGCGCTGCGCAGGAGGCCAAACCGTCCGAAGTTAACAGCCGAGTGCTGGATCGGTCGCAGATTCACGTAACTCATCACTTGTAACCATATCGTTATCGGACGTATTTGTCGGGGAATGTCGCCGAGAAGCGGCGTGTTCCACTTCCAACTGAGCGCCGCCATCCCGGACTGAGTCGCCGGGAGAATCCGGCACGTTCTCGGGGGAAAGCACCCGTGAGAGGGCAATCGTCCGCGCGAGCAAAGCCATGCGAGCCTCCATGCGCGCCTCTCGCCGGTAGGAGGTTACCATCTGCGCGATGAGTGCGACGACGAGGCCGTAGACAATCAGGTTGACCCCCCGATCGACACCGATGGCGTGAGCTGCCCGGTTCGCCAGGGAGGGCACCAAGATGGCGACGAATGCGGCGGCGACGAGCATGCCGATGCCGATGCGCCGCAACGCGAGGGAGGAAGCAGAAGAGACGGGGCGGACCAGCCACCAGGCGGTTGCGCCCAGGGCGGCCAACAGCAGGACGCGGATAGCCAGGTATGTGCTCATCGTCCCCCCAGCGCCAGGTCGACGACGATGTTGACGGAGTTGAGCAGGGGCTGGCCCTTGGCTCGCGAGTAGTCCGTGTAGGAGATCGTCACGGGATGCTCGGCGCCGCGTAGGCCCGAGGCCGCCAACTGCGAGACGATCTGCGAGGCGTGTGCCATGCGCGCATGGGTCAGGTGCACGTGGGAGAGCGCGTCGGCGCGAATGACGCGCAGCCCGTTGTGCGTGTCGGTGAGCGTCATGCCGGTGCGTGCGCGGGCCGCGGCGGCCCCGAGGCGCAGCATGGCGCGTTTGAGGGAACCGACCTGGGAGGGCACACCATCGAGGAAACGGGAGCCGAGGACGAAGGCCAGGTCCTCCTCGCGCGCGCGATCGACCATCGCAGCGGCATCGGCCGGATCGTGCTGGCCGTCCGCGTCGAAGGTGACGACGTAGCGGGCCCCGCGCGCCAGGGCCGCCTCGAAACCGGTCTGCAGGGCCGCTCCCTGGCCGAGGTTGAGCGGATGGGTCGCCGTGTAGGCCCCGGCGGAGCGAGCGATGGCGGCGGTGTCGTCACTCGAGGCGTCGTCCACAACAAGGACGTGGGGGAACGCAGCGCGCACGCCAGTGACGACGCCCCCAATGACGGGGGCCTCGTTATACGCGGGAATCACGACCCACGTGTCGGTACGCTGCTCCATTTCTCCAGTGTCGCACATTGGAGTGTCCGCGCGCCTATAGTGTTGCTATCTGGCGGCCAACGCCTGATCAGTGGGAATGTGCTGATGGGACTACATAAGGGGGATACCGTGATCGAGCCCAGCGCCGACGTTGCACCCAGCGCGCAGGTTGCCTCCAGCGCGCGCGTGTGGCATCTGGCTCAGGTGCGCGAGGATGCGCTCATCGGCGAGGAGACCATCGTTGGGCGCGGCGCATACATCGGCGAGGGTGTCGTCGTGGGGCCTCGCTGCAAGATTCAGAATTACGCGCTCGTCTACGAGCCCGCCTCTCTGGCCGAGGGGGTCTTCGTCGGCCCCGCCGCCGTCTTCACGAACGATCACTGCCCGCGTGCGATCAACCCCGACGGCTCACTCAAGAGCGCCTCGGACTGGGATCGTGTCGGCGTCACCGTCGAGCGCGGAGCCGCCATCGGGGCGCGCGCCGTGTGCGTGGCCCCCGTGCGCATCGGCGCGTGGGCCTGCGTGGGTGCCGGAGCGGTTGTCACGCGCGACGTTGCCCCCTACGCCCTTGTCGTCGGCGTCCCGGCCCGCCGCGTCGGCTGGG
>ERZ772909.1733-NODE-1733-length-11662-cov-14.584130_pt1 | contig 11662 bp, 6 predicted proteins | sample MGYA00511137_ERZ772909 | MGnify/ENA primary metagenome ERZ772909 (study PRJEB29015, sample SAMEA2738095) | human oral metagenome | biome: human oral; feature: human-associated habitat; material: saliva | place: China | collected 2270 ... | reverse complement strand
AAGACGTCGGCGCTGCTGGGCTGCTCCTCGGCGATGCTGCTCAACGCGCTCAAGAAGCTCGCGGGCCTGCCCGACGAGGTCCAGCTCCTGGCCCCGCAGTCGATCGAGCCGATCCAGCGCCTCAAGACTCACGACCTGGGTTCTCGCAACCCGCGCCTGCACACGGACGAGGTCCTCATTGCGCTCGCGGTCAGCGCGAACGGCGACGACAACGCGCGACGCGCTTTGGATAAGCTGAGTTCGCTGCGTGACTGCGATGTGCACGAGTCGGTCATTCTGGGTCCCGTGGACGAGGGCATCTTCCGCTCCCTGGGCATTCAGGTGACGACGGAGCCGGTGTACGCGACGAAGTCGCTGTACCGCAAGAAGTAATCACTTCGACGAGGCCGGGGCTTTCTGTCGCGTATGAGCGCGGGGAGGCCCCGGCCTCGTCGCGAACCGCCTTTCGTGGTTGGTGCCACCCGGGGCGGGGGTCGCAGGTGAGGGTGGGGCGGTTTAGGCTTGGAGGCGATGAGTGATGCGACTTCTTTGCCTGACCTTGGTTTCTTGATCGGCTCCGATGGGGGATTCCAGGACGACTACGTGCCGCCGGAGGTTCCCGCCTTCGACGTGGAGGACGCCCTGGGAGCCGACTACGACGACGGGTGGCCCGAGATCGCTGTGCCCGGCGGCGAGTCGGGGGAGCCTTCCGCGTGGGAGCCTGCCCAGGCCTCGTTCGAGTCCTCCTGGAATCAGCCCCAGCGCCCCAGCGTGGATCCCGATTCCCTCACGCGCGGCCTGAATGATCGCCAGCGCGAGGCGGTCACGCACGCGGGATCGCCGCTGCTGATCCTGGCGGGCGCGGGTTCCGGCAAGACGCGCGTCCTCACGCACCGCATCGCCTACCTGCTGGCCACGGGTCGAGCGCGGGCGGGGCAGATCCTCGCGATCACGTTCACGAACAAGGCAGCCGCCGAGATGCGCGAACGCGCGGGTTCCCTCGTGGGGGACGACGCGCGGCGCATGTGGGTGTCGACCTTCCACTCGGCGTGCGTGCGCCTGCTGCGCTACGAGCACGAGGCGGCGGGCCTGTCCTCGTCGTTCACGATCTACGACGCGCAGGACTCTCAGCGCCTCATCCAGATGGTCCTCAAGGCACAGGACGTCGACATCAAACGCTTCACCCCGAAGATGGTGGCGGCGCGCATCTCGGATGCGAAGAACGAGCTGATCGGCCCGGCGCGCTACGCGGACCTGGCGGGCAAGGACCCGGTGTCGCGTATCGTCGCGGCCGCCTACGTCGAGTACGACAAGCGTATGCGCGCCTCGAACGCGCTGGATTTCGACGACCTCATCATGCGTACGGTTGAGCTGCTGCGCGACAATCCGCTGATCGCCGAGCACTATCACCGGCGATTCCGCCACATCCTGGTCGACGAGTACCAGGACACGAACCACGCCCAGTACGTCCTCGTGCGAGCCCTCGTGGGCGACGGATCCGATGGGGTGACCCCTGCGGAGCTGACGGTCGTGGGTGACTCGGACCAATCGATCTACGCCTTCCGCGGGGCCACGATCCGCAACATCGAAGAGTTCGAGCGTGACTTCGCGGGCGCGCGCACCATCCTGCTCGAGCAGAACTACCGCTCGACGCAGAACATCCTGTCTGCCGCGAACGCCGTCATCGCCCGCAACACGGGGCGCCGCGCAAAAAACCTGTGGACGGCCTCGGGCGACGGCGCGCTCATCACCCTGGACGCCGCGGACTCCGAGCACGACGAGGCACGCTTCGTTGTTGGCGAGATTGATCGCCTGGCCGAGGCCGGCACCGACTGGGGCGACATCGCGATCTTCTACCGGACGAACGCCCAGTCCCGCGCGCTCGAAGAACTCCTCGTGCGCCAAGGCATCCCGTATCGCGTCGTCGGCGGCACCCGCTTCTACGAGCGCCGCGAAATCAAGGATGCGCTGGCCTACCTGCAGGTCATCTCCAACCCCGACGACACGGTCGCGGCCCGCCGCATCCTCAACGTCCCCAAGCGCGGCATCGGTGCTAAGGCCGAAGAAGCCATCGCCGCGCACGCCGCCCGCTATGGCATCTCGTTTGGTGCGGCCCTGCGCCACCTGTGGGTGCGCGCCGGGTGCCCCGCCGGCGAGGGTGAGGGGATCGACATCGACGCGCTCGCTCGTTCCACGTCCCCGGACGAGGCCTCGGCCGGGTCTTCGGCTCCCACATCCTCAGCTCAGGGGGTGGGGGAGAACCCGGCTGTAAGCGCCGCTGAGGATAAGAGCGCGGCTGCGGCCCCGGCCTCGTCCCGGACGGCGCCGGAGGCAACCGGAGCCGCGAATCCTGCTCGCACCCCTGATCCTGCTCGCACCCCTGATCCCGCGAGCGTGCCCGATCCCGCGAGTGTGCCCGAGGTCGTGGGCATCACCGCCCGCGCTGCGAAGTCGGCGGCCGCTTTCTGGGGACTCATCGAGACGCTGCGCGCTGCTGAATCCCGCGGCGCTTCCCAGGCCGACATCCTCGAAGAGGTCCTCGACCGCACGGGCTACCTCGCGGAGCTGCGCCGCAGCGACGATCCGCAGGACGCCTCGCGCGTCGAAAACCTGGCGGAACTGCACTCGGTCGCGGGTGCCTTCGCGGCCGACGCGCCCGGCGGCACCCTCGCGGACTTCCTCGAGCGCGTCGCTCTCGTCGCCGACTCGGACCAGGTGCCCGCGGAGGGTGAGCGCGGCGGGCAAGTCACCCTCATGACCGTGCATACCGCCAAGGGCCTCGAATTTCCGGTCGTGTTCGTTACCGGCATGGAGGACGGCACCTTCCCGCACCAGCGCAGCCTCGGGGACGAGAGCGAGCTGGAGGAGGAACGCCGCCTGGCGTACGTGGCCATCACGCGTGCGCGCGAGCACCTCTACCTGACGCGCGCGGCCGTGCGTAGCGCCTGGGGGACTCCGCAGGAGATGCCGCCGTCGCGATTCCTCGACGATATCCCCGCCGAGCTGCTCGATGTGCGCCGCGCGGCCACGTCGGGGGAGCGCATGCGTGCCTCCTACGGCGGATCCTACGGGTCCGGATCGTACGGCTCAGGTTCCCACGGGCGCTCGCGCGGATCCGATGGACGCGACCCGTGGGGCGATACCGACACGGGCGCCTTCGGGTCGGGGCGCCGGGGCGCGGCCGCCCAGCCGTCCGGCGTGCGCAAGGTGACCCGCATGGGCGTCGCCTCCGCCGCTAAGCCCGCCGACGACAAGCCGGTGCTCTCGCTCAAGGTCGGGGACCGCATCAAGCACGCGACCCTGGGGGTCGGCACCGTGACCGGCGTCGAAGGGGAAGGGCCACGCACCGTGGCTCGCATCCGCTTCGGCATGGGCGAGAAGCGCCTCCTCGTGCGCATGGCCCCGATGGAAAAGATTTCCTAGGGTTTCCCCCTCGGGGTCGGGCTGCTTGGTGTGCCCGTGGACGGCGGCCCGCCCGCGAGCCGTCCGCGCTGCGAGCTTCGCTCGGCGCGTCGGTTCCTCGTATCGCGAAAATCCCCCGTTTGGCGACGGTGAGATTGCAGTTCGAGGTGGTGTCGTGCCCAAAGTGCAGACCACCTCGGCGAAAAACGCTGAAAACGGGCTGTGATGGGCGAGGTGGTCTGCGTTTTGAGCAAAACTGTGTCGGCCATGGTGTGTTGTTCGCACACAAGCCCTCTGTTCTGAGCGCTAACCCTCTATATCGCACGTAAACCCGCTCATTGGAGTGTGGGCTGGGGTGCCCATGCTCGCATTAGCCGGTTAACGTGTGGATTAGAGGACCCACGTGCAGGTTAGCGGGTTAACGTGCGCATGAAGGAGCCTAGGCCGCCACTCGTCGGGTTAACGTGTGCAATGAAATGCGTCGATTCGTCACGAATTGGGCCATGTGTATACGGGAATGACATCCATGCTCGACCGCCGCCAAAGGATTCGCGGCGCGTGCTGTCATGCTGCATTGAGAAATGTCAGGTGGGCGGGGCACCACAAACTGTCCGCCCCGACGACGCCAACAGCCCACCTCGCAACGCAAAGCAACGTCAAAGGAAGAGAGTGCCCGGGTCAAGGCTGCAACAAGCCTTGATAATGTGCGGGAACGAGGGCATTCTCACCGGTCCCACGCTAGAATTATTGCGCTGACCACACCACGTTCAACGGAGGGAATAAGGTGGATCTTTACGAGTACCAGGCTAGGCAGATGTTCAAGGAGCATGGGGTGCCCGTGCTTGACTACCGCCTGGCGTCGACCCCCGAGGAGGCGCGTGAGGGTGCGCGCGAGCTGCTGGCGGAGGGTGCCTCCCTGCTGGTTGTCAAGGCTCAGGTGAAGACGGGTGGGCGCGGCAAAGCCGGTGGCGTCAAACTCGCTCACACCGCCGACGAGGCCTACGAGAAGGCTGAGGCGATCCTCGGCCTCGACATTAAGGGCCACATCGTTAAGAAGGTCATGATTGCGGTTGGCGCGGACATCGCCGCCGAATACTACTTCTCGATCCTGCTGGACCGTTCGAACCGCCGCCACCTGGCGATGTGCTCGCGCGAGGGCGGCATGGACATCGAGACCCTCGCGAAGGAACGCCCCGAGGCCCTGGCTCGCGTGCCTCTCGACCCGGTCGTCGGCATCGACGCCGAGGTCGCCCGCCGTATCGCCACGGAAGCGGGTTTCGACGAGGCCACGGCGCAGGCCATCGCCCCGGTCCTCGAGACCCTGTGGACCGTCTACCGCGATGAGGACGCGACCCTGGTTGAGGTCAACCCGCTGGTCTCCAGCCCCGACGGCTCCGTGTGGGCTGTCGACGGCAAGGTGACCCTTGACGACAACGCGCGCTTCCGCCACCCTGGCCACGCCGAGCTGGTGGACGTGGCGACGCAGGATCCGCGCGAGGCCGCCGCGAAGGCAGCGGGACTCAACTATGTGCGCCTGGAAGGCCAAGTTGGCGTGATCGGTAACGGCGCGGGCCTCGTCATGTCGACGCTCGACGTGGTTGCGATGGCCGGTGAGGAGTTTGGTGGCATGAAGCCCGCGAACTTCCTTGACATCGGCGGCGGTGCCTCGGCTGAGGTCATGGCTAAGGGCCTGGATATCATCCTCGGCGATGAGCAGGTCCGTTCCGTGTTCGTCAACGTTTTCGGCGGCATCACGGCCTGCGACCAGGTCGCTCGCGGCATCATCGGCGCGCTCGAGACGCTGGGGGATGCGGCCTCCAAGCCGTTGGTCGTGCGCCTCGATGGCAACAAGGTCGAGGAAGGGCGCGCGATCCTCGAGCAGGCCGCGCACCCGCTCGTCCACATGGAAGAAACGATGGATGGGGCGGCCCGGCGCGCAGCCGAGCTCGCAGCCCAGGAGCCGTCGAAGTAACGACCCGAGAACCGCAGGAGAACACCCATGACTATTTTCGTCAACTCTGACACCCGGGTCATCGTCCAGGGCATGACCGGTGCCGAGGGCCGCAAGCACACCCAGCGTATGCTCAGCGCCGGCACGGCCATCGTGGGCGGTACGAACCCGCGCAAGGCCGGCACGACCGTCACTTTCGACGTGCAGGGCTACGGCCCGGGCGCGGACAAGGTCACCGACGGCCAGGTCGAGATCCCCGTCTTCGGCACGGTCGCCGAGGCCCGCGAGGCCACTGGCGCGAACGCCTCCGTCATCTTCGTCCCCCCGGCCTTCGCGAAGGGCGCTGCCCTGGAGGCCATCGAGGCGGGTATTGAGACGATTGTTCTCATCACCGAGGGCATCCCCGTCCAGGACTCGACCATCGTCGTTGAGCGCGCGCTCGAGGCGGGCGTGCGTTTGATCGGCCCGAACTGCCCCGGCATCATCTCGCCCGCGCAGGCGAACCTGGGCATTACTCCGGCGGACATCACGGGTCCTGGCCGACTCGGCCTCGTCTCGAAGTCCGGCACGCTGACCTACCAGCTCATGTACGAGCTGCGCGACTTTGGCTTCACGACGTGCCTGGGCATCGGCGGTGACCCGGTCGTGGGCACCACCCACATTGACGCGCTGGCTGCTTTCGAGGCGGATCCCGATACGGATCTCGTCATTATGATTGGTGAGATCGGCGGCGACGCCGAGGAGCGCGCGGCCGCGTGGATTCAGGAGAACATGACGAAGCCCGTTGTTGCCTACATCGCTGGCTTCACGGCCCCCGAGGGCAAGACGATGGGCCACGCGGGCGCGATTGTCTCCGGTTCATCCGGCACGGCCGCGGCAAAGGCGGAGGCGCTCGAGGCCGTGGGGGTGCGCGTGGGTCGCACTCCTTCGCAGACGGCGCAGATCGCTCGTGAGATCCTCTCGCGATAACGTCACAGCTTGAATCGGCCCGGGGTCGGCGCGCAGCGTCGCGGCCCCGGGCCGATTCTGTCACCATTGGCCTGTGAGTGAGCGCATCAGAGAAGTACCGATCACCCGACGGACGACGACCACGTATGTGGCGGGTCGAGCGACCATTCGCGTCAGGGTCCCAAAGGGATGGGCGCGTGGCCTCGTCGCGGGCGTGGAGGCGGCCTTCGCGGGGTGGGCGATTACGACCGTGACCACGATGGTCGTCTACCTGTCGCTGCGCTCGAACACGTGGATGAGTGACACGTTGCCGCGTGACGCGCTGGCGTTGGGCGGTGACTTGTGGGTGGCGACCCTGGGGGGTACGTCGGTGGCTGGGGGAGTGTCTTACCGTGTGATTCCGACGCTTTTTGGTGCGCTGTTGGTCCTCCTCGTGCGGCTTTTGTTGCGTACGACGACGGGGTTTCCGCGGTCGTCGGCGCTGTTTGCGGTTCCCGGGTTCCTTCTGACCGCGTGGTTTCTGGCGGGTACGTCGGGGGTTCATTCGCAGTGGTGGACGGGCACGGTCGGCGCGATTCTGATTCCTCTCATTGGGTCGGGTTGGTTCGTGGTATCCAGTTATTCGCGTGATTCTGAGGCTCCGTCGATGCAGCATTGGATTTCCGGTGGCTTCAAGATGGGTGGCCTCGTGAGTCTGGTGACGGTGGTCGCGGCTGCCGCTGCGGCGGTGGTGGCGCTGGTGGCGGGCTGGGGTCGTGCGAGTGGCATCCAGGAGCTGCTCGGCGCCTCGTCGCTGGTGGATACGATGTTTATTGTGGGCGCGCAGGCGCTGTTTGCCCCCACGGCGATGGCCTGGGCGGCGGCTTGGTGGTCGGGTGCGGGTTTCATGACGGCGACGGATTCGCTGCATTCGCCGACGGTCGTGGATGCGGGGCCGATTCCGCCGATTCCGCTGCTGGGGACGGTCCCGGAGACGGCTCCCGGTAGCTGGGTGGTTTTTGTGCCGGTTGCGTTGGGTATCGCTTGTGGCGTTGCTTCGGCGCGCGTGTATCGGCGTTCTCACCTGTTGCATCAGAGCGCACAGGGTGTCCTGGCCTCGGTCGTTTTTGTTTCGATTGTTGCGCTGTGGATGTGGAGCGCGACGATGAGCATGGGGTCGGTGCGTTTGGCGTTCATGGGGCCGCTTGTGGGGCGGTCGACGCTGTATTTGTTCGTGGAGATTGCACTGCCGGCGATGCTCGTGCCGCTTGTCACGCATCCGACGACGCTGGCTTTGGTGGGGCAGAGTGCGGGCCGCGTGCGCTCCGAGGGTGAGGCACTGCGCCGCCGCCACGCTGAGCGTTTGTCGCGTGAGGCGGCCACGGCCTCGTTGATCGAGGGGGACGAGGCCTGGGCTGAGCGCGGGGATGACGCGGGGTCGGCGGACGCGACGGAGGTCGGTGAGCCGTGGGCTGAGTCCGCTGAGGCCGTTCAGCCCGACAAGCCGCGGGCCGCGTGGAGGAACCGTGCGGCGTGGGCTGAGTCGGTGAAGGCGGCGAAGCGGCGGGTCAGGCGTCAGAAGCGCGTGGCGTGGGCTGAGCCCGCTGACAAGGATGACGAGGGTGACACGGATGACCCCGAGGCGAAGGGGACGAAGGGTGAGGGCCTGAACTAGACTGGGAGGTGCCGCGACTGGCGAGGGTGGATCACCACCGGGGAGCGGCTGCATGTCCCGCGAGGCGTCGCCCGCCTGGGCGCCTGGGTTTGGCTCTTAACCTGGAGGAACTATGTCCGTCTCCCTGGACAACCTGGAACCCATCGACGTGCGCCCCATTAAGCGGGCCCTGATTTCCGTGTATGACAAGACGGGCCTGGAGGACCTTGCGCGCGCGCTGGGCGAGGCCGGTGTGGAGATCGTCTCCACTGGCTCGACGGCTGCTCACATCGCGGCCGCGGGCGTGGCTGTTACCCCGGTTGACGACGTGACCGGCTTCCCCGAGGTGCTTGAGGGGCGCGTGAAGACCCTGCATCCCTTCATTCATTCCGGCATCCTGGCCGATCAGCGTAAGGCTGCGCACCGCGAGCAGATCGCGCAGTTGGGCATCCGGGCGTTCGACCTGGTCGTGTGTAACCTGTACCCCTTCCAGGACACGGTTGCGTCGGGCGCATCCTTTGACGAGTGCGTTGAGCAGATCGATATCGGCGGCCCTTCGATGGTGCGCGCCGCCGCGAAGAATCATCCGTCGGTCGCGGTCGTGACTTCTCCGGAGCGTTACGCGGAGGTCGCCGAGGCCGTGGCGGGGGAGGGCTTCACCCTCGAGCAGCGCCGCGTGCTGGCCGCCGAGGCTTTCGCCCACACGGCGACCTATGATCTGGCGATTGCTGGCTGGTTTGCCGACGAGCTGGGTCTTGAGGACGTGCGCGAGACGCTGGATGACGCCGCAGAAGCACACCTGGACGCCTCGGATGCTGCGTTCCTGGAGTCGCTGGGCTACGAGGCCGGTGAGGACTACGTGGTGGAGGTCGCCGAGGAGGAGGGGCAGGCCTCGGGCATGCCCGTGTTCGTGGCTGACGCGTTCGAGCGCGTGGAGTCGCTGCGCTACGGCGAGAACCCGCACCAGGGTGCGGCCGTGTACCGCGAGATCGACGAGGTCTTCGAGGATGAATCCTTCGACGAGGAGGTCTTGGCCCCGGGCATCGCGAACGCGCACCAGCTGCACGGCAAGGCCATGAGCTTCAACAACTACACGGACGGCGACGCCGCGCTGCGCGCCGCCTACGATCACGAGCGCCCCTGCGTGGCGATCATCAAGCATGCGAACCCCTGCGGCATCGCGGTGGCCGACGATGTGGCCGAGGCGCACCGCCTGGCGCACGCCTGCGATCCCGTGTCGGCGTTCGGCGGCGTGATCGCCGTGAACCGACCGGTGACCGTGGAGCTGGCCCGCCAGATCGTCCCGATCTTCACCGAGGTTGTGCTGGCCCCCGATTACGAGGAGGGTGCGCTCGAGGTGCTCTCTGCGAAGAAGAACCTGCGCGTCCTGCAGGTCGAGCCCCCGGCTCGCGGTTCGTATGAGTTCAAGCAGATCAGCGGTGGCCTGCTGGTCCAGGAGCGCGACGATATTGACGCGCCCGGTGATTCCCCGGAGAACTGGACGCTCGCGGCCGGCGCTCCTGCCGACGAGGCGACGTTGGCGGACCTGGAGTTCGCGTGGCGCACGGTGCGTGCGGTGCGCTCGAACGCGATTCTGCTGGTCAAGGATGGTGCGTCTGTGGGCGTGGGTATGGGCCAGGTGAACCGCGTGGACTCGTGCAAGCTGGCGGTTGAGCGCGCGAATACGCTGGGTTCGCGCTCGACGGGTGACGCGGCGGCTTCCAACGTGGACAGCGCGGGCGGCGCTCGCGCGTCCGAGGTCGTGGCCGAGGCGCCTGAGCAGCGTTCCATTGGTGCGGTCGCCGCGTCGGATGCGTTCTTCCCCTTCGCCGATGGCCTGCAGGTGCTCATCGACGCGGGCGTGAAGGCCGTCGTTCAGCCTGGTGGCTCCGTGCGTGACCAGGAGTCGATTGACGCGGCGAACGCTGCGGGCATCACGATGTACTTGACGGGCACGCGTCACTTCGCGCACTGATTTTCCCGTTTGTGGGTCTCAGGGGGCGAGCGCCGGTGTGGCGCTCGCCCCCTGTGATGTGCTCGGGTGTGCTTGACAGGGAGTGCCACACAGCATATCGTTCAATTATTGAATGAAAGGCCGTTGGCCCTGTTGAAAGGTGTCGTATGACCACCCTGACCGCTTCCCCCGTCGCTGTGCGCGAGAACCGCGTTCTCGCCGACCGTCTTGGCGGCACGCTCGTCCGCGAGATCGCTCTGATCGCCGCTGGCACGCTCGCCATGATCGTCCTGGCCCGCATCTCGGTCCCGCTGCCCTTCACGCCTGTGCCCGTCTCGCTCGGTACGCTCGGTGCCCTGTCTGTGGGTACGACCCTGGGTGCGCGCCGAGGCCTCGTCTCCGTCGGTGCATACGCCCTCCTCGGTATCGCGGGCGCTCCGGTCTTCACCGGTACGAACGTCGGATGGGCCTTCGCTTCCTTCGGCTACATCCTCGGCTACTTCCTCGCCGTCGCAATCGCGGGTCTGGCCGCCCAGCGCGGTGCGGACCGCCGCGTGCTCACGATGGCACCGGCTGCGCTTGTGTCCCTCTTCTCTGTGTACATCCTGGGCCTGGCCTGGATGATCCCCTTCACCCACATGACGTTTGCGCAGGGGCTGGCCAAGGGCTTCGTTCCCTTCATCATCGGCGACCTTGTCAAGGCTGCCGTCGCCACCGGTCTCTTCCCCGTCCTGCGTTCTATTTCCGCTGATACGGCACCTTTGAGCGTCGCGCGAGTCGGCCTCGTCCCCACCCGGGGCGGGGCCGCTCCTATTTGCGCTGACGATAGGCGGTGACATGCGCTATGGTGCGCGACGGTGCGGGGTGTGCGCGGGTAGCATTAGAAAGGTGAACGCTACTGACATGCATCCCGTCCTCGTCGTCGACTTCGGCGCGCAGTATGCCCAGTTGATCGCGCGCCGCGTGCGCGAGGCCAACGTCTACTCCGAGATTGTCCCTCACACCATGAGCGTGGCGGACATGCTCGCCAAGGAACCCGCCGCCATCATCCTCTCCGGCGGCCCGTCCTCCGTGTACGAGGAGGGCGCACCGTCTGTCGATCCCGCGATTTTCGAGGCCGGGGTGCCGGTCCTGGGGATCTGCTACGGTTTCCAGACCATGGCCCACGCGCTCGGCGGCACCGTGGGGCGCACGGGCACCCGCGAGTACGGGCACACCGAGGCTTCGGTCTCCGGTGAGTCCTGCTTGTTCGGTGGCACCCCCGAGGACCAGATCGTGTGGATGAGCCACGGCGACGCCGTCCAGGGCGCGCCCGAGGGCTTCACCGTCACCGCGTCTACGACCGAGACCCCTGTCGCGGCCTTCGAGTCGCGCGAGCGTCGCCTCTATGGCCTGCAGTGGCACCCCGAGGTGGGACACTCCCAGTTCGGTCAGGACGCGCTGAAGAACTTCCTCTACGAGGGTGCGGGTATCGCGCCCACGTGGACCGCTGGGTCCATCGTGGACGAGCAGGTCGAGAAGATCCGCGAGCAGGTTGGCGACGCGCAGGTCATCTGCGCCCTGTCCGGTGGCGTGGACTCCTCCGTGGCCGCGGCGCTCGTGCACAAGGCTGTCGGCGACCAGCTGACCTGCTTCTTCATCGATCACGGCCTGCTGCGCGCGGGCGAGCGCGAGCAGGTGGAGAATGACTACGCGCGCGGCATGGGTATCCGCGTCATCACGTGTGACGAGTCCGAGCGCTTCCTGTCCGCCCTGGCCGGCGTCACCGAGCCCGAGGCGAAGCGTAAGATCATCG